>Ga0154020_10007829_pt1 | contig 12440 bp, 11 predicted proteins | sample Klosneuvirus_201_FD_109709 | JGI IMG/M metagenome (GOLD analysis project Ga0154020, IMG submission 109709) | Active sludge microbial communities from wastewater, Klosterneuburg, Austria - Klosneuvirus_20160825_MG | ecosystem: Engineered > WWTP > Aerobic digester > Activated sludge | place... | reverse complement strand
GGCGATGCTACGAAGCCTGCGCACGGGGGGCAATTCGGGAGCGAGGCTTGCGGCGTTCGCCACCTGAGCCCCACAGTAAGCGATGATGAAACGAATCGGGATCCTGACCAGCGGCGGTGATGGTCCGGGGATGAATGCCGCGCTCCGCGCCGCTGTCCGGACAGCGACATCGAGGGGTGCGGGGATCGCGGGCTACATTGACGGGTATACCGGGTTTGTCGATGCGAACTTCATCGAACTCGATGACCGGGCCGTGGGGAACATCATCCAGCGGGGCGGCACCATAATCGGGACTTCGCGAAGCAAGGCCTTCCTTGACCCGGCCGTGCGCAAGCGGGCGGCGGCGCAGATGAAGGCTGACGGTATCGATGGACTTATCGTGGTCGGCGGCGATGGCAGCTTCCGTGGTGCGCTGGCGCTCCAGGACGAATGCGGGGTGCCGGTGGCCGGGATACCGGGAACCATCGACAACGATGTCTGGGGCACCGATGAGACGATCGGCTTCGACACGGCTGTGAATACCGCGCTCCTGGCGATCGATCAGATCCGCGATACGAGCGTCTCGACCGGGATGATGTTCTTTGTCGAGGTAATGGGGCGGACCAGCGGCGCGATCGCGCTGCACACGGCGGTTGCCGGCGGGGCGGCCGGAGTCCTCGTTCCCGAGGCGGCCGACCAGACCGGCCAGCTGGTCGAACAACTCCGGACATCGATTGCGCGCGGCAAGCGCAGTCACATCGTCGTTGTGGCGGAGGGCGACGAGGCCGGTGGTGCGTTCACCGTCGGTGAGGCAGTCGGCAAGGCACTCGACCATCCTTACCGCGTGGCGGTGCTCGGGCACATCCAGCGGGGCGGCCGGCCGACGATGCGCGATCGGCTCGTGGCATCGGAAGCAGGCGCGATGGCTGCGGCGGCACTGCTCGAAGGACGCACCGGGATGATGATCGGGCGCCGGGGCGGCCGTTCGGTGGAGGTTCCGCTCAGCGAAGTGGTCGCCAATCAGCACCCCGAACCGGACCTGGGGCTCCTGGCACTCGCGCAGCAGCTTTCGGGGTGATGCACAGTCCGCAGCCAGCGCGCGACCAGGGGGACACCCTCCACAAGAACCGCGGCATCGCCCGGGCCATCAGCAACACGCCGGGGCCCGAACGTGGCGCTGGCGCCGCCGCTCACTCGATGTGAGGCCGGATTCCCACGGCACGGAAGTGCCGGCCGGGCCCAGGGAGCACGCCGCGCGGGAAAGCCCTTACCTCCGTCGCACCTAGCCTTCACGGGCGGTAGCATGCTCGGGCAATCCGGAAATGGGGTACATCGCCATGTCGCTGCTTCATGAAGAACGGGAGGGCTGCGGCCGCCTTGGCGATGAGCCCCGCACACCCCCGCACGCACTGCCCGGCGACCACCCGGTCTGGCCGCGGGACCGCGTTGTCGATGTGCTGCACATGAAGATCGACGTGCGCCTGGATGTGCCTGGCAAGCGCGTCTCGGGCACGGTCACCCACTCCATTGCCCCGTTGAACGACGGTACGCGTTACGTCGAGTTCGACGCGATCGACATGTCCATTTCGGCGGTAACGGTGGCGAAGAAACCGGCGCTATTCGACTACGACGGCGCCAAGCTGCGGGTGGACATCGGCGAAGGACGGAAGCGCGGGCACGAGGTCGCGATCGCCGTGACTTATGTCGCGCACCCTCGCATCGGGATGTACTTCATCGGGCCCGACGAGGCGTACCCGGACAAGCCGGTACAGGTGTGGACGCAGTGCCAGGACGAGGATACGCGCTACTGGCTGCCCTGCTTCGACCACCCGAGCGAGAAGGCGACTTCGGAGATGATCTTGAGCGTCCCGGGGGACTGGTTCGCGCTCTCGAATGGCCGCCTGTTGCAGGACAGGCAGAACCGCGATGGGACGCGAACGCTCCACTGGCACCAGGACCGGCCGCATTCCACCTATTTGCTCACGCTGGCAGCCGGCAAGTTGGCCCGGATCGATGCGACGCGCGGCGCGCTGACCATCGATTACTTCGTCGAGGAGAAGGATGTCGCTGACGCGGAGCGCACCTTCGCACATACGCCGGCAATGATCGCGCTGTTTGAAAAGCTGACCGGGTTGGACTACCCGTGGTCCAAGTACAGCCAGGTTGTGGTGCGGGACTTCGTGTTCGGCGGGATGGAGAACACCAGCGCCACGACGATGACGGAGAACATCATCTTCGACCGGAAGGCGGCGGTGGATTTCACGAGTGACCCGCTCATTTCTCACGAGCTGGCGCACCAGTGGTTTGGGGACCTCCTGACCTGCCGCGACTGGTCGCACGGGTGGCTGAACGAGAGCTTCGCGACGTACCTCGAGATGCTGTGGGACGAAGAACACCTGGGCGTGGATATGTACCGCCAGGGCGCCATCGAGAACACCGAGCTCTACCTGGAGGAGCGCTACCGCCGGCCGATCGTCACGAACGTGTTCAACGAGCCGATCGACCTGTTCGATCGCCACCTCTACGAAAAGGGCTCCGTGGTACTCCACATGCTGCGCGGGGTGCTTGGCGACGACCAGTTCTTCCGGTCGATTCAACGGTATGTGCGCGACAACCAGGAGCGGAGCGTCATCACGCAGGACCTGGCGAGTGCAATCGCAGCGGAAACGGGCAGGAACCTGGACTGGTTCTTCGACCAGTGGGTGTACAAGCCGGGACACCCGGCGTTCAAAGTGAGCTGGAGCTGGGACGAAGCTTCGCGGCTCGCCACCGTGAACGTGAAACAGACCCAGAAGACTGACGATGGCACGCCCATCTTCCGGGCGCCCCTCGCGATTGACTTCAGGAAGGGTCGGGCGAAGCCTGCCGTCTTCCCGGTGGAGATTACCCGGGCGGACCACACGTTCGTCTTCGCTCTGCCTTCCAAACCCGACCTGTGCCGTTTCGACCCGTACAACCGGGTCCTGAAGGAGATCGATTTTGAGAAATCGGTCGGCGAGCTGCGGCTTCAACTCCGCGACGACGACGATATCGCCGGCCGGCAACTGGCAGCGAAGGGCCTTGGTAAGAAAGGTGGCATGGAGGCGGCTGCCGCGCTCGAAACGGCGGTGACGAGCGACCGGTTCTGGGCTGTCCAGGTTGCGGCCGCGAAGGCCCTGGGCGAGATCCGGACCACGGCGGCGCGCGATGCGCTAATGCGTTGCCTCGTTGTGCGCCATCCCAAGGCGCGCCGGGGGGTGGTCGCCGCACTGGGCCAATTCAAAGGCGACGGCGAGGTGGTTGACGCGCTCAGGCCGCTGGCGAAGCGCGACCGGTCCTGGTTCGTGGAGGGGGAGGCATGCCGGAGCATCGGCAAGCTGCGCCTGCCCGGCTCATTCGAGGTGATCGCCGCCAACTTCGACCGCCCGTCATTTCGCCAGGTTGTGCGGGCCGGGTGCATCGATGGACTGGTTGAACTCCGCGACGAAGCGGGCCTCGGGCTGCTCTCGCGGGCTGCGCGTTACGGTGAGCCGTTCCAGACTCGCGGCCTGGCAGTGGGCGCCATCGCACGGCTGGGGCTCTTCTTTCCCGAGCGGAAGAGGGTGCTTGGCGAGGAGATTGCGGGGTACCTTGAAGACCCGGACTTCCGGGTTCGGATCGCGGCCGCCAACGCGCTGAAGACACTGAAGGACGACAGCCAGGTGCCGGCACTCGAAAAGATGGCCGCTCGCGAGCTTGATGGGCGCGGTGTCCGCATGGCCCGCGAAAATGCGCTGGCCCTGCGCAAGGGCGCGGCGACCGATGAAGAGGTGAAGAAGCTCCGCGAGGAGTTCGAAAAGCTGCGCGACGAGAATACCCGGTTGCGGGACCGCCTTGAGAAGCTGGAAGTCACGCGGGGTTAGCCGTTTTCGGGGCGGCGGCTAACACGGCACTTCGTATACTCCGGCCATGCAGCCAACCTATCTGCTCGCGATTGACCAGGGAACCACGAGTTCGCGGGCGCTGGTGGTCGATTCGGCCGGCGAAATTGCCGGAATTGGCCAGCAGCCGTTCGCCCAGCATTACCCGCAGCCGGGACGTGTCGAGCACGATCCATGGGATATCTGGGAATCGACCCTCGAATCGATAACGATCGCCATGGCACAGGCCGGACTGACTCCGGGCCAGCTCCGGGCAATCGGCCTCACGAACCAGCGCGAGACAGTGGTGACCTGGGATCGGACGACCGGCGAACCGCTCGGGAACGCGATTGTCTGGCAGGACCGGCGCACGGCGGGGATCTGCGAGGACCTGCGCAGCGCCGGCCACGAGGAGAGTATCCGGAAGCTGACGGGCCTCACACTCGACCCCTATTTCTCGGCGACGAAGCTCACCTGGCTCTTGCGGCACGACGCGGCGGTGCGCGAGGCGGCGGCCGCGGGAACACTCGCCGCGGGAACGGTCGATAGCTGGCTAATCTGGAAGCTGACGGGCGGCCAGCGCCACGTGACTGACTACACAAACGCCAGCCGCACGATGCTCTTCAACATCAATCGCGGGCGCTGGGACGATGGCCTGTGTGACCTGTTCGAGGTGCCAAGGAGCGCGCTCCCGGTGGCCCAGCCTTCGCGCTCGATGTTCGGGACTACCGACGAGGCGGTATTCGGCGCGCGGGTGCCGATCACGGGAGTCGCGGGGGACCAGCAGGCGGCGCTCTTCGGGCAGGGCGGCTTCGCGCCGGGGGTGGCGAAGAACACGTACGGCACCGGCTGTTTTCTCCTTTCCCATGCAGGGAACCGGCCCGGACGCCCGGAAGGCGGGCTGCTGACCTCCATCGGAGGCGGGGCGGGGCCCGGCGGGCCGGAATACGTACTGGAGGGAGCGGTCTTCGTTGCCGGGGCGGTGGTCCAGTGGCTGCGCGACGAGATGGGCGTCATCGCGCGCGCCGAGGAGATAGAAGGGCTTGCCGCTTCTGTGCCTGATAACGGCGGCGTAGCCGTGGTACCGGCGTTCACCGGGCTCGGGGCGCCCGACTGGGATCCCCACGCGCGCGGCGCGATCCTCGGCATTACGAGGGGCACGACGAAGGCGCACATCGCCCGGGCAGCCCTGGAAGCAATTGCGCTTTCGAGCGCGGAACTCATCCAGGCGATGAACGAAGCCCTGCCAGCGCCCATCGGAGAGTTGCGGGTGGATGGCGGCGCTTCGCGAAACGACCTGCTCATGCAGATGCAGGCGGACTATTCGGGCATCCCGGTATTGCGGCCGCGGAACACCGAGACCACGGCGCTCGGAGCCGCCTACCTCGCCGGGCTGGAGGTGGGAACCTGGGCTTCGGTCGAAGAAGTGGGCAGCCTGTGGCGGCCGGAGCGCGTATTCGAGCCATCGATGGGCGCGGCGGAACGGCACGGACATTTGCGCCATTGGCGGCGGGCGGTCGAGCGCACCCTCGGATGGGCGGTCGAGTGAGCATCGAAGAACTCGCCGCTGGTCCGCCGCTCGACCTGGCAGTCATCGGTGGCGGCATCAACGGCTGCGCCATCGCCGAAGAGGCGGCTGCACGCGGTCTGCGGGTCGCGCTCTTCGAGGCGACGGACTTCGGATTTGGAACGACCTGGCGTTCGACCAAGCTAATTCACGGCGGGCTGCGCTACCTCGAACATGGCGACGTCCGGCTGGTGTTCGAATCGTTGCGGGAGCGGGCGTGGCTCCTGAAGACGCGCCCATACATGGTGACGCCGCAGCGCTTCCTGCTGCCGATGCTCCCATGGACCCGGCGGCCACGGTGGCAGTTGCGCGCAGGCCTGGCGACCTACGACATGCTTGCGCTCTACCGGGGTGTGCCATCGCACCGTCACCTGGGCAAGGCCCGGCTGCGCGAGGTAGCGCCTTACCTGCCCGAGACGGCCAACGGGGGCTTCAGCTTCTTCGATGCGCGCGTGCATTCTCCCGAGCGCCTGACGCTTGAGCTGGCGCTCTCGGCGGAACGTATGGGAGCGCAGGTATTCAACCACACGCCGGTGGCCCGCATCGTTCTCTCGGGCGATGCCGTGGCGGGAGTGGAGGTAGAGAGCGGCGGGCGGCGCATCGAGGTTCGCGCGAGGGCCGTAGTCAACGCCGGCGGGCCGTGGGTGGATGCGGTGAACCGCCTGGAGGATGTCGCCCCTCCGGAGGTGCTCGGTGTCACCCGAGGCACGCACATCGTCGTGGAGCTGGACGGGCCGCCCGGTCACAACGCGGTGTTCTCGACCGCAAAGAGCGACGGCCGCGTGTTTTTCGCGGTCCCGCAGGGCGACCTGCTGCTGATCGGCACAACGGACGAGCGATACGACGGCGATCCTTCGGAGATCCGCCCGGTGAGCGAGGACATCGAGTACCTGGTGGCCGAGGCACGCGAACTTCTTCCGGGCCGCGACATTACCCGAGCGCGCATCCGCTACGCATATGCGGGGCTCCGGCCCCTGCAGAAGGTCGCCGGCGGCCCGGAGGCGGCCATCAGCCGGAGACACGCAGTGCTGGACCATGCGCGGATGGGTGGAGCCCGGGGCATGTACAGCGTGGTCGGTGGCAAGCTGAGCACGTTCCGGCCGCTTGCCGAAGAGGTGGTGGAGCGCCTCGATCCTCCCGGACGGCGAATGGAACACACGACCGAGCCGCCGGCCGGCTGGCGCGAGGCGCTGATCGAGAGTGGTCTCCCCCGGCGAACGCTCCGGCACCTGCGGGTCTTCGGCGGGGCGATACCGGGTGTGCTCGCGCTGGGAACCGAGGCCGTGTGCGAGCATTCCGGCGCCATCGCGGGCGAGGTGCGGCATGCTGCGCGGAGCGAACATGTCACCACCCTTGGGGACATCATGCTCCGGCGAACCGGGATCGCGTGGGCCTCGTGCCGGGGGCTCTGCTGTCACGAGCAGGTGGCGCGGATCGCCGCGGAAGAGACCGGATGGTCGCCGGAGGATGTAGCCGAACAGGTCAGGGCATTCGAAGGGGAAGTCGCCTATCATCTTCCTACGGAGAATTCGCTTGCCGCAGACCCCATCAGCCCTCGATAACGTCGAGGTGGCCGCCGCCCTGCGCGCGGCGGCGGCACTCCTTCGGCGCAGCCACCATGCGGTCGCACTGGTCGGCGCCGGGCTTTCGGCTGAAAGCGGCATCCCCACGTATCGCGGCACCGGCGGAGTCTGGACACGGTTCGGGGAGCCCACGATCGATGGGTGGGAACTCTTCCAGAGCGACCCGGCCGAATGGTGGCGCATCGCCGTGGAGCGGCGAGTAGGGGGATCGGAATTCGCGGACGCGCTGGAGCGGGCCGTGCCGAACCAGGGCCACTACGCGATGGCCGACCTGGAGCAGATGGGCCGGCTCGCACACGTCATCACGCAGAACATCGATAACCTGCACCAGGTGGCTGGTTCGCGCCATGTCACGGAGATCCACGGGAACCGCTCGAAGGTTCGCTGCATGGACTGCGGCGCGCGCGACCGGCTGGAGACGGTCAACCTGGACCGTCTCCCACCATTTTGCCCGGAATGCGGTGGCGTATTGAAGAACGATGTGGTGATGTTCGGGGAGCCCATACCGGCCGACGCGCTGGAAGCGTGCTACCGGGAAACGCTGCAGGCGGACCTGTTCCTGGTCATCGGCACGAGCGCGGTGGTATACCCGGCGGCCGAGTTCCCACTGCTGGCCAGGCGCCGTGGCGCGCCGCTGATAGAAGTGAACACCGAGGAGACGGACCTGACTGCATTCGCCGAAGTGGTCATCCGCGCACCGGCCGGGATCGCGCTGCCGGCGCTGGTGGAGCTACTCCTGGTGCCTTAGGCGGCACGCTCTGGCGCGGCAGGCCCGGGGAGGGCGGCTGGCAGAGCAGACGGAGTGGCCGCGGGCCGCGGCCGGTGCAGCGCTCTCCATCGTGCATCGAGATATATGACTGCCCTGAGGGGGTCGCCAGGGATTGCCCGCGCAAGGCGGCGCGCGAAGGGTGAACCGGCTCCGAGGCCTATTGCCGCCGCCAGCCCGTACCCGGCCGCGACATCCAGCACCCAGTGTTCCCCGAGAAAGATGACGGCGAAGCCGATGGCGGCCGCGAAGAGGCCGCTAGTAACCGCGACGATGCGGGCGGCGGGGATCCGGCGCCAGATGAAGAACGCGATGGTGAGCGGAACGCAGGCGTGGAGGCTCGGGAACGCCGCCACGGCATTGAGGTCGTTGGGGGCATACTCGATCCAGCCCTGTTCGAAGAGGAAGCGCTGGACGGAAGGGTCACCCATCCATGGCGGCACTGTAGGAGCGACCAGGAAGAAGACATCGGCGAGGAACCATGCGGCCGCCAGCCAGAGGAAGTACTCGATCAGGAGGTCGCGGCGGAGCGCGGTGATACCTGCCCCGATAACAATGGGCCAGGCAAACCAGCCGAGGTGAAGGGCTGTCGCGGCACGGGCGGTAATATGCCCGGCCTCGCCCGCCAGGTTCGTCTGGAGCCAGGTGCTCGCCGAGGTTCCAAGTATCGCCGTCTCGGAGCCATACAGGTTGCGCCACGGCAGCCATTCATCACAGAAGCTCCGCGCCCAGACGTGGAAGGCGAAGACCGACAAGTAGGCGGCCCATGCAAGAAGCGGCAGGACGGCCAGCCCGAGGCGGACGGGAAACGATCGCTCGGCAGCCCGCACCCTCGAGCTGACCCCGGCCCCCATCGTCATCGTGACGCCACCAGGTGGTGAGTAGAGCCGCTCGGGCGAACCCACTCTATTGCAGGGCATTGCCTGCTGGTGACAGCTGCCGAACTTGAACACATGGTATCTGGAGAATCGGCACGCCTATCGCCACTCGGCAGATCCTGCCCTGGGCGGCCCGGCACGGGGACCGAGAGAGTCAAGCCGGTGAACACGAGGTAACGCCCCTTTAGGGCCACTTTGGCCCGTCGAAAGTGCTAGTAGCTACACCGACGTAGCGCCCGATCCCGGGCATGGTGGAAGCAGAGGCCAACCCGGCAACGGGGTCTGCGGAAGCCAGAACGGGACAGCCGGCCAGAGAGCCGGCGGGAGGAACGGGCAGCGCCGGCTTGGCCACCAACGCGGGGCACAGCCCCAACCAGGAAGAGGTAGGAGAACCACCATGTCGAAGATCAAGAATTGGGCGATCAACAAGGTCGCGAAGCTCCAGACCATGCAGGATGAAGAAGGCCAGGGCCTCGCCGAATACGGCCTGATCCTCGCGCTCATCGCCGTCGTCTGCATCGGCGCGCTCCGCCTGATGGGCACCCGCCTTGACGGCATCCTCGACACCGTCGGGGCTGGCCTCGTCACCGGCAGCTAGCCAAAGCCCGGCGGCAACGCCGGAACAAGCCTGTGAAGGGGTGGGCGACCACGGTCACCCACCCCTTCTTCGATCTTGAGCGGCCGTACCAACGGTCAGAAAGAATCGAGCCGAAGATGGACGTGACCTGCCAGGGAGACACAGCGCCTCGCCGGGGACCCGTGCGGCGGCTGCTCCACCGGTTCAGGCAGACGGAGGTTGGCCAGAGCCTGGTCGAATTCTCGCTGATCCTGCCGATGTTTCTCGTGCTGCTGTTCGGGCTGGTCGATTTCGGCCGGGCGTTCTACACGTGGTTGCTGGTGACCAACGCGGCCCGTGAGGGCGCGCGCGTGGCGGCGGTGCAGTCACCTGACAGTGCCGTTGATGGTCGTATCTACGATAGCTTTTGCAGCAGCTTCCCCACGGATTGCTCGCTCGACGCGGGCAAACTCACGATCTCCAAGACAAACATCCAGGGGCCACGTGGCTCGGCCGTGGAGATCAATCTCTCCTACGACTTCGAATTCGTCACCCCGATCGGCGCCATGCTGCAGCTGATTGGAGGCGACGGCCTGGATTCGCCAACCATTTCGGCACACTCATCGATGCGGCTGGAATAGCCGCCAGAAGGAGAGGATGCGATGCTGCGGTCGTTCATCCGTAAGCTGACCCGGAAAGAGGCTGGACAGGCGCTGCCGTTGTTCGGCCTGTTTGTCTTTGTGCTCTTTGGATTCGTTGCGATGAGCATCGACGTAGGGCGATATGTGTGGGCGCGGACTCAGATGCAGGCCGCGGTAGATTCCGCTGCCCTGGCTGCCGCCCAGAGCATGCCGAACCTTTCCGACGCGAATGCGAAGGCTGAGGAGTACTGGCTGGATAACAGCGGGTTCATCCGGGGCCAGGGCGAGAACGTCCAGTTCACGGTTGAATACCCGGAAGGGAACAAAGCCATCCGGGTTTCCGGCTCCGCCGACATACCGACCTACTTCGCCCGACTGTTCGGCGTGGACGAGTGGCACGTCTCGGCTTCCGGCGATGCCGAGTCCCAGGTCCTGGACATCTCAGTCGTCTTCGACATCTCGGGTTCGATGTGCTTCGATAGCTTCTACCGGGTAGAACGAAGTACCAGTTACTTGATGAGTCCAGGCCGGCTCACTCCTGCTGGCGGATACGCATTCCCGCGACTTGCGGCAAATGTCAACGCCACACAGACGACCATCGCACTCAACGATATTCGTATCTTCAACAGCACAACTCAGGCCACAAATCGGAGCAACTTCGGCACGACCTTCAATAGCACAACGCGCTACTGGCAGTTGGCGACCACCGGCGGAGATCCAAACCTACGGGCCGGGATCATCATGATCGACAACGAGTTGATGAAGATAACTGGGGTGAACGCAGGGGCGAATACCCTTGACGTTACACGAGGCTACCAAAACCGGCTCGAAGGAACGGCTACAGCCGCCACTTCTCATGCGGCAAGTGCCGAGGTTTGGGCAAACAGGACCGGTTACAGCAGCACTGGAGACTACTGTCAACTTGCTAGTTACTACACACCGACGACAAGCACGAATGGCCCTGCGCAGCCATTCGACGCGGCCGTCGATGCCGCCAAGTACTTCACCACGCTCTTCAACTCAGACTACGACAAGATAGGCGCGGCCCGGTACTCAACACGCGGCTCAATCAGCCAGGGTCTCACAGATAACTTTAGCAATGTGCGATCCTCGATGGACTCGATCCTCTGGCCGGCCGGAAGCACCAATATTCCCCATGGCCTTGCGGTGGGGAGACAGATCCTGGACGGATCCGGCAAACGCGCCAACGCTGTCCGCGTGCTTGTGCTGCTGACTGACGGCATCGCCAACACGTACTGCGGAGGCGAGACATACGCGGCGAGCTCCTACGACTCAACTTCATGCGGCACGACGGGGAGCGGCACCTCGCAAGCCGTCGCGCACGCGCTTGAAGAGGCACGACGGGCCGCAGATGGCGACATCATTATCTTCACCATCGGCCTCGGGTACGACGTGGACGCTTCGTTCCTCGAGGACATCGCTGAGATCGGGCACGGGACGTACTACTTCGCGCCGACCACCGCCCAGCTCGACGAAGCGTTCCGGGCGATCGCCGAGCAGACCCACATCGCCCTGGTGAAGTAGGACCTGGGTCAGCCTTCCATCGACAACCTCGCATCCCCGAGCCGGAGACCCGGCCGGGGATGCGCTTTCTTCGGGCATGGGGTTAACCCGGCCTGTAGTCCGGCGGCATACCCGCCGATATTGCTAGGGGAGGAGTAGAACATGAACCGATCCATTGCGGCGGCATCGAGTAGTTCAAACCGAAACCGGGGCGTGCTTTTGCTCGCTGCCGTGTTCGGAGTGCTCAGTGCGCTGCTGATGTTCGCATTCCTGAGTAGCAGGGGCGGCGACGATGGCGTGCAGGACGCCCTGGATGCTGGCGCGGGCGCCGAGTCCGTGGTTGTCCTGACCAAGAACGTGAACGTCGGCGACAAGATCACCACTGACATGCTTGGCACCAAGACGATCCCGGCTGCAGGGATCGTGGACGGCTACTACAAGGACTCGGACCTTACGAGCCTGGTCGGCAAGGTTGCAACGGCGCCGATGTACGCCGGCGAGCAGGTCCTCGTCGCGAAGGTTTCGACCTACGAGGGCCAGGACAGTATCACCTGGAAGGTGCCGGAAGGGATGCGGGGCATCTCGGTCCAGGTGCCGCACGAATCGTGGATTGCTTCCGGGCTGCCTCAGCCGGGCGACCGCGTCGACATCCTGGGCATCACCGTCTTGATGAAGGTGGACCCGCTTACCGGCGAAGAGAAGCCCGACCTGATGGCGGGTTACCTGGCGCAGGACGTTGCGATCCTGGCCATCGCCCAGACAGTCGTTCGGACGGTACCGAAAATCGATGCGAACGCGAAGACCGGGGACAAGTCCACGGGCACCGGGATCGAGCAATCGCAGGCGACAATCCCGGAGCAGGAAGTTACGACTTACGAGAAATCGGTTTCCATCACGCTGGCGCTCCCGCCAGACCTCGCGGCCAAGCTCGCCCTGTTGGACGCGATGGAGGATAACGCCGGCCAGTACCGCCTGCTGGTTCGCCAGAAGGGCGATGCGGAACCGATCCCGGGCAAGCAGATTTACTCCTACGAGGACATCTTCCCGGTCCGCTAGGGCGGTGAATGG
>Ga0154020_10007827_pt1 | contig 12442 bp, 9 predicted proteins | sample Klosneuvirus_201_FD_109709 | JGI IMG/M metagenome (GOLD analysis project Ga0154020, IMG submission 109709) | Active sludge microbial communities from wastewater, Klosterneuburg, Austria - Klosneuvirus_20160825_MG | ecosystem: Engineered > WWTP > Aerobic digester > Activated sludge | place... | reverse complement strand
CGTTGGTTTGCAGTTTTTGTTCCAGATTCCCCTTTCAAAACGGTTTGGCCTCTGCGCAGCCTATGACCGTGCCTGGTTTTATGTTGACGAAGACGAACTTTTTAAGCGCAGCAGTACCTATAGTTCTCCCCAAACAAGCGGAGAAATGAGTTCAGTGAGTGTAAATCAAAATTGGATTGTGAATGGATTGAATATTGGAGGTTTTGCAAGCTTTCCCTTGTCTCAAAACCAAAAGATCAACTTTGAAACACGCCTTATGTTCGGTGCCAGTTTTGCCAGTTCACCTGGGTTTTCCTGCACCTACGCCACCTTTTCACCAAGCCTTTCTGCCGTGAGCTACAAAACCGAAAGCTTATTTAGTTCGAAATCAAGTAATGTGCCTGTCACATTTTTACTGGGCCTGGGATTAAGAATCAATTTGGATCCGGATTGGTGTCTGGCCTTGAATTTTGACTATCTGAACGTGTTGCAGGAAACGGAATTCGATGAGGTTGAAATCAGGAACACTCTAAATCAGACCTCTACTACCACAAAAAATATGGACCTGGGCTATTACACCTTTAAGCTGGGAATAGGAAGGTTTTTTTAAGTGGAGCTTAAACAAAATTTTAAAGATGTTTTGTTGAAGCTAAAAATCGACCTAACTTCAGGCTTTTGAATTGTTGTGGCCATCAAAATTACATTTTTAGGAACCGGTACCTCACAGGGTGTGCCCCTCATTGGTTGTCATTGTGAGGTGTGCAGAAGTCCAAACTACAAGGACAAACGCCTTCGGTCTTCTATTTTAATTGAAACCGAAAACACAAGATTGGTCATTGACACGGGTCCAGATTTCAGACAACAAATGCTGCGCGAAAGAACGGGAAAGCTGGACGCGGTGGTGTTTACGCATGAACACAAGGATCACATTGCCGGTTTGGACGAGGTGAGGGCCTTTAATTACATACAGAAAAAAAGCATGCCGGTGTATGCGACCGATCGTGTGCAGAAAGCCCTGAAACGCGAGTTTGCCTATGTTTTTTCGGATGAAAAATACCCGGGCATTCCTGAAATTGACCTTTATGATTTTGAGAACGATCCGTTTTATGTGGGTGATCTTTGTCTGGAACCCATAAACGTCATGCACTTCCGCCTGCCGGTGAAGGGATTTAAAGTGAAGGATTTTGCATACATCACCGATGCTAATTTTATTCCAGATGCGGAAAAGGAAAAACTGAAAGGATTGAATGTTTTGGTACTGAATGCTCTTAGACGTGAAAGCCATGTTTCTCATTTTACTTTTGAAGAAGCCATTGCCCTTGTGAAGGAATTAAAACCCCGTAAGGCTTATTTCACCCATATCTCTCATCAGCTCGGTCTGCACGATCAATTGAACGCCGAATTGCCGGCAAACATTGAAGTGGCCAGCGATGGTCTGCAACTCATACTCTGATATTACCATGGCGGAAGAACTACACATTCATTCTCAAACCAAAGAAGGCAAGTACCTGGAGCTTCTGCCTCAGGTCAAAGCTTTGCTTGAAGGCGAAAAGGACCTGATTGCAAACATGGCAAATGTGGCCGCCGCATTAAAAGCTGCCATGGGGTTTTTCTGGGTGGGATTTTATCTTGTAAAAGAAAACGAATTGGTCTTGGGTCCGTTTCAGGGACCGGTGGCTTGCACCCGTATTGCAAAAGGCAAAGGCGTGTGCGGTACGGCCTGGGAAAAACAAAAAACGCTTATTGTTGAGGATGTGGACAAGTTCCCAGGGCATATCGCCTGCAGTTCGCTCAGCAAAAGCGAAATTGTACTCCCTGTTTACGGAAAAAACAAAGAAATCATCGCGGTGCTGGATGTGGATAGCGATGCGTTGAGCGCATTCGATGCGATTGATGCTAAGTACCTCGAACAATTACTACAACTGCTTTGAATTCAGATGAGCAAAAAGGAAATAGAACATCGCATTCAAACACTTTCAAAAGAAATTGAGGAACACAACCACCGCTATTATGTTTTGGATCAACCCAGCATCAGCGATTTTGCCTTCGACAAATTACTCGAAGAGCTCATACAGCTTGAAAAAGAACACCCCGAGTTTTTAAAAGACGATTCGCCTTCGCAGCGGGTGGGTGGCGCTATAACCAAGGTGTTCAAAAGTGTAAAACACAAATACCCCATGCTTTCGCTTTCCAACAGTTATAGTGAAGAGGATATTCAGGATTTTGACCGCAGGGTGAGAGAAGGTTTGGGCATGAGTGGGGATTTGTTTGGCGGCTCGCAAGTGGATTATGTTTGTGAATTAAAATTTGACGGACTTTCTATAGGTTTAAGCTATGAACACGGCAAACTTGTGCAGGCTGTTACCCGTGGCGATGGGGTTCAGGGAGACGAAGTAAGCACCAACGTAAAAACCATACGTTCGGTACCTATGAATCTGAGTGGTAAATTCCCTGATGCATTTGAAATTCGCGGGGAAATTTTTTTGCCAAGAAAAGTATTCGATGAGATCAATCGGGAACGGGAAGACATTGGAGAAGCGCCTTTGGCCAATCCGCGCAACGCGGCCAGTGGTACCATGAAAATGCAGGACAGTGCCGTGGTGGCTTCCCGCAAGCTGGATTGTTATTTGTATCACTTGCTTGGGGAGCAAATTGATTTTGAAGGACATTACGAAAGTATTCAAGCGGCCAAGACCTGGGGATTCAAAGTAAGCGAACACGTTAAGTTATGCCATGGGATAGAGGAAGTGCTTAAATACATTCATCACTGGGAAGAAAAACGCTTCAAACTCCCATTTGATATTGATGGCATTGTTATTAAGGTAAACAATTACAAACAACAACGTCATTTGGGTTTTACGGCAAAATCGCCGCGTTGGGCCATTGCTTATAAATACAAAGCAGAGCAGGTGAGTACGGAATTGTTGTCCATTGTTTATCAGGTGGGGCGCACCGGCGCCATTACACCTGTAGCGAATTTAAAACCAGTGCCATTGGGAGGCACAACTGTAAAACGGGCTTCCCTGCATAACGCCGATATCATTGAAAGGTTGGATGTGCGGGTAGGCGATCATGTGTTTGTTGAAAAAGGGGGAGAGATCATTCCTAAAATTGTAGCCGTTGATTTGAGCAAACGCAAACCCGGTGCTCACAAAACACATTACATTACCCATTGTCCGGAATGCGGTACCGAGCTGAAAAGGAGTGAGGGAGAGGCCGCGCATTTTTGCCCAAATCAGAATTTTTGCCCACCACAGGTCAAAGGAAGAATAGAACATTTTGTGTCGCGCAGGGCCATGAACATTGATAGCCTGGGCTCAGAGACCATAGAGCAGTTGTATGAGGCCGGCCTCATTAAAAACATGGCCGATTTATATGACCTAAAAAAGGAACAACTCTTGCCACTGGAACGTATGGCGGAAAAGTCAGCGCAAAATTTGATTGACGGCATAGAGGCCAGCAAGTCGGTTCCCTTTGAAAGGGTGTTGTTTGCTTTGGGAATAAGGCATGTGGGGGAAACGATAGCAAAAAAAATCGCCAAAAAATTCCGGAGTCTAAATGCCTTAGCCAAAGCCTCACGTGAGCAATTGCTTGAAGCCGATGAAGTGGGGGAGGTGATTGCTGATAGTTTGCTGGAGTATTTCTCAAATGAACAAAACCAGGAGTTTATTAAACGTTTGCAGAACAAGGGACTTACCTTTGAGTTGCATCAAAGCCAGATTAAAGCTGGCAGCGATAAGTTAAGTGGCCTAAGTATTGTGATCAGTGGAGTGTTCACCCGCCACAGCCGTGATGAGTTGAAGGACCTGATTGAATTGCACGGTGGAAAAAACTCAGGTTCTATCTCAGGGAAAACCTCATTTGTACTGGCCGGTGAGAACATGGGGCCCGAGAAACTGAAGAAAGCTCAGAGTCTTGGTGTGAAACTGATTTCAGAGGAAGAGTTTGAAAATATGATTCAGTAAGGCTCAGAGCCAAAATCGCAAATGCTGTTTCTCTTTAATTTCTTCTCTAAAAAAAACATAACCCGAATAAAAAGTATCTATACTCAAACTGACCCGCGGGTGTTGTTTAATTTCTTCCCAGGCACGGGTCATGCCTTTGCTCCAATAAATATCATCGAATACAAGTACGCTGTTTTGATGTGTTTTGTTGAGCAGAACCTCAAAATAACGCATGCTGGCGTTATAACTGTGGTTACCGTCAATGTACGCCAGATCAATGCTTTGAATGGTTTGTAAGAGTTCCGGCAAAAGCGCGTCGAAGTTTCCCTGAAGAAAATGGATATTGCTGATGTTTGCCTTTCGTGCAAGCTCAGCGGCAAAAGCTGACAGGCTTTCTGAACCTTCCATGCTATACACTTCACCTTTTTTGTTGGCCTGAGCCATATAAAGTGTATTTAGCCCCAGTGAAGTTCCCAATTCAATACTGGTCTTAACATCAAAGTAATTAATCAGGCGAAAAAGTAATTGCGATTGTTTGGCGTTGCTAATGCCGTGTTTTGCAATGTCGCTGACCCTGCGAGCCTGTGTCTGTAGCTTTTTGGATCCTGCGCCCATATCCTGGATATCGAATGCCTCTTTGTTTTTTAGGAGTTCAGCACGCTGGCTTTCTAGTTTTTCGAATTCGTAAAACGCTTTTTGATTATAAAACACCTCTTCACACAAACGGTATGCAAAGGGGGAGTGCACCCCATGTCCGCCCCGGCTGGCCATAACAGAATGCCTGAGGAAGTTTAAGATCTGATGTAGATCAGGGAGCCGTACTAATGGCATAAAGCAATTTGTTTACAGGTGTTTTATGATAATCCGGCAGGGTTTCCTGTTCCATAAAATAAAGGTAAAGTGTTTTTATTGGTTTTTCAGGGTGCTCACGATTCCAGCGTTTCAGATAATGTGAAGCATACAGGTGCCTTAGAAAGGTGAATTTTTCATTTTGCATGTTCTCAGCCAGCTTGCGCCATCGATCACTTTTGTACATACTCACAATGTGTTTTGGTTTGGAATAATCTACGTAATCTGCGTTTCGTCTTAAATCCCATTGTCTCCCCAGGGAATCGTAGCCGTGATACACCATCCAGCCGTCCTTTTTAAGAATACCCGGAGAAAACATACCCCAGTATTGATTTAAGCGCAACGCATTTGTAGTGAAACGTAATTCTTTTCCGAGCTGATAAGGAAACCAGCTTAAGCTGCTGAAATTGATCAGAAGGCAAAGAAGAACAAAGCAAGCGATCAATACGTGTTTGATGTTGAGCTGAATGCCGAGGTTAAGTTTGAGAGGAGTTTGTTTGAGAAAAACAAAGCGGGATTCAAGTTTATCAATTACCGGCGCTGGAATTAAACCAAGTGCTGTGACTATACTGATTAGAAAAAACAATCCAACATACAAACACAATCCAATGCTAATATGAAGGACAAAAATCAATACAAAAGCGATAAGCCTGACATACCCTTTTTGAGATGGCCATAGAATCAGAAAGGGAAGCGTTAATTCTAAATAGTACACGCCATGGGTCAGCACATTCAGTACAGTTGTTTGTGGGTAGATGAGCTCACCAAAAGGCAGACGCATCTGCTCAAGACTTAACGCGTAATACAGTGCAGTGCCATCACCATGCCATTCTTTGTCGTCTTTTAGTAAGGCGGTAAAAAAATACACGGAGGCTATCAACATCAAATAAGCGAAACCTGCAAGAACATGTGATGTATAAACAACACCTGAGCGTTTTGAATCCACAGAATATGCCGACCCCCAATTCAAAAACAAACCCCAAAATAAGGTGAGTCTCAGCAAGTCGTCTCCGGCCTGCAACACAAAAAGGTTGCGGTTGTGTAGCGAAATGTAAAGCACCAAAACAAGTAGAGTAGACCATCTGGTCCGAAATCCAACAAGGAGAAAAAGTGCAGCAATGGTATGCAGGACAAATAAAATCAAACTCCAGTTTGCGCTGCTGTTTAAGGCGTGCAAGGACCAAAAGCCGGGTTGCCAGGCCAGATTATACATCACCTTTGTTGGCCACAAGCCTTCATCACTGTATAAGGCGCTGATATCAGTAAATCGAAAACTTAGATCCAGCAAACAAACTATGGCAAGCCCAATGCGTATCAGTCCAAGGGCCCTGAGGTCGATGGAATAATAACGATGTATGAAACTCAGAATCTTCAACTGCTCAAAAATAAAAAAAGCAGATCGCTCTGCTTTCAAATCCTAGGTTTCGTTCTGTTTTATTGTGAACAGGAAAGCGTGCCGCTAACACTTACAACCGGGTAAATAAAGGTGGGTTGGGTGCATTGTATGGAGGTGAAGGTGGCGTTGATTGCCGTGCTTGTTGTGTTTACAGTCACCAAACCGGATTTGCCAATCCAGGTTAAACCGGTGGGTTGATTCGGCGCATTGATTACGGTCATTCCACACACGTTTGCAGATGGAACGGTGCCAATGGTATAGGTTTGCGACACAATGGTGTTGGCAAAGGTAAGGGTCACCTGCGTTTCTCCATTAACGCCTTTTAAAGCCAGGCTGTTTGTGGAAGGGCAGGTTGGGTTTGACCAGCCTGTACCGCCAGCCAGTATGCTGGAGTTTTCTGTCGCCGGATTGGTTAAGGTTGTAGTGCCGGTAACCGTTGGGTTATTTTGATTAGGGTTGCCACCCGTTCCTGAATTTTGTTTGTAATCGGGTGTAATGCCGGTGCTGGGGTCCTTTTTTTCGCAGGCAAGCAGCAGGGAAGCAAAAAGGAGGCTCAGGCCAAAAACCTTATAGTAAGCTGTATGTGTTTTTTTGATCTTCATTTTACAGGACGAAACCAAATCTAAGTAAAAAAAATTAACCTGCAAAAACCTGGAGGACTGTATTTCAAGCAGTTCTTGGTTAATAGACCGTTTTATTTGTGTTTTTAAGGGTTTTAATGAGGGGGCACACCCGGTAACGGTCTTCTTCGTAAAAATCCCGGAGGCGTTCAAGTTCTTTGTATACCTTCTCAAGCCCCCATTCATCGGCCCATTTTAGTAATCCTTTAGGGTAGTTTACCCCTTTGGTCATGGCCAGGTCAATGTCTTCTTTGGAGGCAATTTTTAGATACAGGGTATCCGCCGCTTCGTTTATGAGCATGGCCAGGATTCTTTGAAATACGATTTGTTTTAAAGCAGGGTCGTTTTTTGCTTCCGGATTTGAGGCATTGGCGGAGTAATCGTAGAAGCCCCTCCCGGTTTTTCGGCCCAAAAATCCGGCTTCCAACAAACGTTTTTGCGACAAGGCCGGTTTAAATTTGGGGTCATAATAAAACTGTGTCCAAACGGTTTCGGTTACCACATAGTTTACATCGTGACCGATCAGGTCCATCAATTCAAAAGGTCCCATTTTAAAACCCTGCTCTTTCATGGCAGCATCAATGGTGGCCATGTCGGCTATGCCTTCTTCATAAATGCGCACGGCTTCGCTGTAAAAGGGACGGGCCACGCGGTTCACAATAAACCCGGGAGTGTCTTTAGCCACTACAGTAGTTTTCCCCCAAGCGGTGATCATTTCTTTAACCTGTGTAATGTGTTCGGTTTTGGTAGCGACACCCGGAATAATTTCCACCAATTGCATGAGCGTGGCTGGATTAAAAAAATGTATGCCCAACACCCGTTCAGGATTTTTGCAGGCAGCCGCGATGGAGGTAATGGAAAGTGAAGAGGTGTTGCTGGCGAGTAGGGCTTCAGGACTCAGGACCTTTTCCAGCTGAGAGAATATGGATTTTTTGACTTCTAGATTTTCAACCACGGCCTCGATTACCAAGTTACATGATGCCAATTGATCGAGTGAATTCACAAAAACCGTATTACCAAGTATGGATTTACCGGCTTCTGTACTCAGTTTTTGTTTCTCGATTAATTTTGCAAGTGAGGTTTCTAAGGCGATACCTGCTTTTTTTAAGGCCGCCTCATTGTTATCGTATATAAACACCTTGTGTCCGGCTGTGGCTGCTACCTGAGCAATACCGCCGCCCATGGCCCCGCTGCCAATAACACCGATGTGCGATTTTGAATTTAACATGTGACTAAGGTAAGCAGTGTCTTGAAATGAAGACCTATTCTAAAAGAACTTTTTTTCTCTGCAATACATCTTCGCTCTGCAGCTCTAAAAAATACAAACCACGACTCAAACCCGCAACATCCATGCTGTACAGGCTTGAAAGGGAAACGCCTTTCAAAACACATTGTCCGGTGCTGGAGTAGAGTCTGAATTCAAAAGATTCGAGACCCGAAGAAATGTTCAGAAAATTTCTGACTGGATTAGGAAATACAGCGAAGCCTGACTCAGAAAAAAGAGTGGATTCAAAGCCTGTGGTGTGTGAGATACAAACCGTTTTGCTGGAACTGCAAGCCTGGGAATCGAGGATCTGCACCGTATAACAGTTCGGAAAAAGGTTCATGGCAATGCTGTTGGATCCGCCTGAAGGCAACCAGGTGTAGGTATAAGGCGCAGTGCCTCCCGTTGCAAGCACTTTAATGGAGCCGTTGTTGCAGGCAAAACAAGTGGCATGCGTAAAGGAAGTGGTGGCTGTAACTTGCCTTACTGTTACTGAAGAGGTGCTGGTGGCTTGTGTGGTACCATTGCCTGCCGATAAGATGACATTAAACACGCCTGTGGTGTTATAGGTTACGGTTGGGTTGCTTAAAGTTGAAGTAGCAGGACTTCCACCCGCGAAGGTCCAGGTGTAAGTGCTGGCGCCCGCAGTGGTGTTACTAAAGTTGACAACCGCACCGGCGCAAAGTTGTGTTGGGGCTGTAAAACCAACGGTTGGTGTTGGGAGTGCGTTTGTATACAAATGGGTGCTCAACATAAAAATGCCATATTTCTGATCGAGGGCAAAAATGTTTTTGCTTGGGAAAAAGGGATAAGCGCCCCATTGCCCTTCGTAAGCCGCGCCACCGGGCCAGGTATTATTATTGCCTCCGGCCTGAGGGTAGGTATCAAAATACCCTGCAAGAAAAGGGGCATTCGGGTTAGAAATGTCAAACAACTGCAAACCGTCCTGATACGAACTCACAAAACAATACTGATCGTTCACAATAAATGGGTTATGCGGTGTGGTCATGCTATATTGATTGATGGTTGCCAGCACCTGAATGTTTGCGAGGTTACTCACATTGGCAACTTTAATTGGTAAGCTGGCCGGCACTTCGTCCATAAACACCAGGGTTTGTCCGTTGGGCGTTAAGGCGCTGCTGTGGTTGTAACCTGAAAAAGGATAAGAGGTGAGAGAAGAAATCATCGTAAAGGTGTTGGCGGGTGTTAATCGGAACACATACAATCCATCAAAACCACAGGAAGCGTAAACGGTGTCATTTCTTGCGTACACATCATGAGCATGATTGATAAAAGCATAATCCTGATCGAGCCGGCGAATAAGGGTAGGGTTGGCAGGATTGGCCAAACTGTAAACATTTAAACTTGAAAAGGTGTTATTGCTGTATGTCACCGAAGAAACGTAAAGCCGGTTGCCATCCACCCAAAGGGCGTGGCCGCGTTTAAAAATAGCCTGACTGTCGTACACCTTATGCACGCTGTCGGGCAGGTATTGCATGTCAAAAATCTGAAAGCGGTTGGTACCTCCGTCGTCGCTGGCCACATAACAGTAATTCTGATAGGTTTTTACTTCCCTCCAGGTGGCCCCCATGTGCGCACCCACTCGGTAAGCACTGATGGTTGGGGTTGCGGGATTGGTTACATCTACCCAATAGGTTCCGGATTGAGAGCAGGCAATGGCGTACTCTTTGTTTAAGCTGGATTGGTGCCAGCCCCAGCAGGCAGAATATTTATCACCCGAAGGATTTGGATTGGCCTCTGGGTCAATGTGGCTAACCATAGTGAAATTAGAGGCCCCAAAGGTTTGAGCCTTGGTTTGAAAAAAGAAAAGACTAAGTAGGAGAGCAAGTAATGATGTAATTTTCATGTTTGTTTGTTTAATGAGAGATGATAAGTTGCTCAAACTGTGTGTTATACCCGCTGATGCAGCGAATCAGATAACAACCGTTTGGAAAGTCTTGCAGGTCCAGTGTTTCATTGATCGGACCGTTATAATCCGTCTGGAAAACAGTTTGACCCAATACATTTATTATTTCAAGACGAGAAGCTTGTGTGCTGTTGTTTTGAATTTTTACCATGTTGCGCGCCGGGTTAGGGTAAACGGAGAGTTTTGAAATTGTTTCGTTTGTTTCGTTTATCCCAACGGGTACAGTTACTGTAGAATTGTATGCGGTCGTAACATCCAGAACAAACAGGCCTTTCTGCATGTCGCTAGCGATCACTATTCCGCTGGGCAGGTAAGGATAGGCACCCCAGTTGCCAACATAACCCCCGTATTGATTTTGAAAGTGCCCGCCTTGTGGGTAGGTATCAAAATACCCGGCAAGAGACACTGCTGTGGGGTTGGAGATGTTGTAGATCATTAAACCATCGTGATAACAAGCCACTAAAGCAAAATCGTTGCCAACAACATAGGGGTTGTGCGGTGTGGTTCCGATATAAGGGTGAAAGGTTTGTTCAGGTTGAATGTTGGCAAAATTTTCAACGTTTACCAATCGAATGGGAAGACCATGCGGCACTTCATCGCAAAAGATCAGGTGTTTGCCATTTTGTGTGAGAAAACTAGAATGATTATAGGCAGATCCGGTGTAATTCTGATAGGTGCCTGTTATCGAAAAGGTATTGTTCGCGGCATTGTACTTTAGCAATTGCAAGCCCTGGTAACCCGTAGAGGCGTATACCGTATCGTTACGCACATACATGTCGTGCACGTATTGAATAAGGGATGGGCTGATGTCCTGTGAAAGCTCTCTCAGCAAAACGGGGGCGGTAGGCGTGGCCAAACTGTAAACAGCCATGGGCGAAGAAACAAGACTATTGGTAGACACCAAACGGGTTAGTCCCCCGATGTACATTTTGTTTTGGTCAATCCAAATGGTATGGCCCCTCATGATCAGGGTGGAATCATCGTGCACCACATTCACGCTGGCAGGCAGAGTACTCATGTCAACGATCTGAAAGCGATTGGGTCGGCTGTCGTCACTTACGATATAACAGTAATTCTGGTAGGTTTTTATTTCCCTCCAGGTGCAGCCGGTTTTTCCTGGAACAAAAGCACACACACTGGGTGTGCTGGGTACAGTAACATCTATAAAGTAAGTGCCATTGCTGCCTCCAATAATGGCGTATTCTTTATTGGTACTTGTTTGGTGCCAACCCCAGCAGCCGGCGTAAAAATTTCCGGCCCAACCTGCTGTAACGGTGCTGCCATTTGGATTCAGTTGACTCAACAGCGTAACATTATAGCTGTTATAAGTTTGAGAAAAAAAAGGGAGCAAAAGTAAATTCAGAACCAGAAGCAAAACGTGTTTCATAGGAAAGCCTTTAACACAAATATAACAAAAAGGGGGCTTAAAAGAGGGCAATCAGACCGAAATGTATCTTACCATTTCGTAAATCAATGGGATTGTTGAGTTGACTGCCCAAAGCATAGGTCATGGTGAGGATGCCGGCCTTGGTTTCAAAGTTAACACCGGCTCCAAAACTAAAAGGGGTGTCGCTCAGATAGGTTCCGTTGCTTAGGTTTTCATACCAGGCCCCTTCGGTAAACAAAAGCAGGTTGGAATTCTCGGCGAACAAATACCGGTACTCGATTGTGGGAATAACATACGTAGAGGCGTAAATGCTTTCCTCGTCAAAACCCCTTAGCGTGCGAAGACCCCCAATGCGAAACAATTCATTTTTAAAAATGGTGGAGCTCCCGAAAACCGAAGCCCCCTGCAAACCCAGTTTTAAAACGTGGTTTCTGTATAAGTTCAGGTAAGCCGCAAGGGTTCCTTCAAATTGGTATTGCAAGGTTTTAAGTTCCACACCCTCGTAAACGGCGTCGTTGATGTTTGGGTTTTTATTGATCACACGGTTTCCGGTTTGCCCGTTCAGGTTGAGAGCAATGCCTTTGTGAGGGTTGAATCGGTAGTTAAGGTCCTCATAAAATACACCCAGGCCGTAAGATTTTGTAACCACATCGGCGTATTCAGGCAGGGTGTTGATGTATGTTAAATTGCTGGTCGAGATTAGGTTGGAATTTCGTTGTTTGTAACCCAGTTTTAAATAATTGAGCCCACTGAAATAATAGTGCAGGGCGATGTTGTTGTTGATGTCAATAAACGAACTGTCTTTTCTGTAGATCTTCAGGTAATAATCAGCCCCAATCGGCGTGCCGGCAATGTAAGGATAGATCAAACGGCCTGCGAAATCCTGGGTTTGGTTTTGCAAACGCCTCCATTGCAAATCAAAGGTTTCCCCATTCCTGAAAATGCCGTTGACTACTTTTAACTTAACATCGCCTGTGATGACCGTCTTTCCTGTATTGGCATCCGGTAAAATACCCACAATACCATCAAACTGGGAGGCGTTTTTTTTGTCCAGGTACAAATACAAGCGGTTGGTT
>Ga0154020_10007826_pt1 | contig 12442 bp, 9 predicted proteins | sample Klosneuvirus_201_FD_109709 | JGI IMG/M metagenome (GOLD analysis project Ga0154020, IMG submission 109709) | Active sludge microbial communities from wastewater, Klosterneuburg, Austria - Klosneuvirus_20160825_MG | ecosystem: Engineered > WWTP > Aerobic digester > Activated sludge | place... | reverse complement strand
GTTGTTTTCCAGAAATCGTAGCTACAAGATTAGTGTCAGAAACTTTTTTGTACACAATCTTTTGAGGATAATCATGTTTTGGGTTTTCAAAAGCAAACTCGTTTTCGGTTTTACTTTCCGTCATTTTGAATTCAACAGGTTTGTCGTCATTTTGACCTTTTACTGTTGGAATGTAAAGTAACGTTTCTCCTTTTTGTGTAAGCACAATATCTTCTGAATGAAGTGTGTCTTTTTCATTAATGAAAAGTGTTTTTCCTGCAAAAGTACTGTCATTCGTTTTTGTCCATGTTTCCGTTAAAACACCTTCGGGCATTTTGTTTTCCCATTCGCCAACAAGCCAATTCATTTTTTCGAGTTTGTCAAAGTTTTTTTCAGCTTTGTTTTGACATGCAATTAATGACAAAACGGCCATTGATAAAATTAGTTTTTTCATAATTAGTTTTTTCTTTTCATTGGAAATATTTCACTCACGGATTTTCCTTTTTGTTTGCCATAAATTGACGCTACAATACTATCAGTAGTTACTTTTTTATAAATAATTTTAGTGGGAAAATCATGTTTTGGATTTTCAAATATAATTTGATTGCTATCGATTTTTGTGGCATAAAAAGAAACGGCTTGCGATAGTTTTTCTTTTCGTTCATAAGCTCTATAAAATAAACTGTCGTTTGCTTCTTCAAGCAAAACATGTTCAAAAAAGACAGTGTCATTGGCAGCAACTATAAAACTTTGCGCACGATAAGAACTATCTGTTTCTTTTTTCCAATTTTCAGTAAAGTCCATTTCGGGTGATGTATTTTTCCATTCGCCCAAAAACCAATTAGCATTTTCTAATTGAAGGTATTTTTTCTTCGTTTTTATTCCAAAAACTTCAATTTGTGATTCATTTTTACATGAAACGAAACACATTGCAGAGATTATGAATGATATAAAAATGGTTGATTTCATAAGATTGAATTTGGAAAACGTAAATTTAGTAAACTTATTTGTGATTTTGATATTTTGGAAAAAAAGGAATTCTTTTTCGTATTTCTGTAAATTTTTTATGAATAGGATATTGTCGGTTTGACGTAATATTATTGAAAAATAATGCCACAATAAGTAAAATCAAACTTCCAACAAAAACAGGTGAAACGACATACCAATAACCTAATTTTTTTAGTTCTACAGAACCCGTAACAGCAATCAAAGCTGTTGCTCCGCCTGGCGGATGAAGTGTTTTGGTTATTTGCATTAATACAATGGATAATGAAACAGCTAATGGTGCAGTTATCCATAAAATATCGGGTGCTATTTTTTGAACTGTAACACCAATAATAGCCGAAACCAAATGTCCACCAATTAAATTTCGAGGTTGTGCCAACGGACTTTGAATTACACCATAAACCAAAACGCTCGATGCTCCGAATGAACCAATAAGATAAATTACATCTGATTTTGGTAACGTTTGTGACTGTAAATAAGCAATAATTCCAATTCCTATAAACGAACCAACGAAAGCCCAAAAGTGTTCTTTAAAATCAATTAAAGTTTCTTTGTAGAGAATGTAGCGTGTTTTTCTATAGCTTCTTTTTATCTTTTTAATAGGCATAATTACGACTTTAAATTGACCAAACTATAATTGTAAACCGTATAAGGGAAAATCTTTTTAGAAGTGTATTTAGCAATCAACGAAACCATTAAAATTGGAAAAAACAAAGTATAATCATTAATCATTCCGCAAACCAAAAATAAAGCGGTAAACGGTGCTTGAATACTAGCACTCAAAACAGCAGCCATACCAATAATCATAAAGTTAATAGGAATTACATTGCTGTGAAAATAAGTATTCAAAATGCTAGCAACAAATAATCCTAAAAATGCTCCAATAAACAAACTTGGGGCAAAAACACCGCCATCGCCACCAGCAGCAAGTGTTGCCGAAGTTAAAATTGGTTTCAATACAATAATTCCAATTAAAGTAGCAAACCAAGTTAATGTAATCGCTGGAGTTGAATTTGCAAAAATCTCTTTGATAGCGTGATAACCATCGCCATATAGTTGTGGTAAAACCAATAATCCAACGCTTAAAATAGCAGAACCAATTAGTATTTTATGGAATTGAGTTTTTAGCTTGCTGAATTTTGATTTGAAAAATAATACTGTTTTTGTCAAATAAACCGAATTCACTCCGGCTAAAACTCCAAGTAAAATGAAATAAGGAATAGCATGATAATGCCAAGTCGTTAAGGCAACGGTAAATAAAGCTTTTTCATCAAAAAATAACAATAAAGCAGAAGCAATAACAATGGCAATTCCATTGGTCAAAAAGAACGTTTTGTTCAGTTTTTTTGTAATCACTTCTATAGAAAACAAAATTCCAGCAATAGGACTTCCAAATAAAACGGTAATTCCGGCAGTAATTCCTGTGCAAATTAATTCGGTTTTGTATTTTTTAAAAATAGTTTCTTTCTCAGGAACAACATTGCCAATCGCTGCGGTTGCAACAACGGTAGAAACTTCAATTCCAGTAGAACCGCCAAAAACAACAGTTATTAGTCCATTTAAAAAATGAGACGGAATTTTATAAATAGGTAAAGTTTTGGATCTAAATTGAGTACAAGCAAAAATTTCAGTAATACCTTGATTGCTTTTTTTCTTAAACAAATAATACCTCAAAAAATAAATTAACGACAATCCAAAAATTGGAAAAACAAGAAAGAAAATCCAGTTATTTTCGGCTCTTAAAAAGAAAATAGCTTCATAATGTTCGGTTATGTGTTTTAAAGCTAATCCCAAAAAAGCAGAAAGAAAGCTAACTAAAATAGCAGCTAGAATTAATTTTTTTGTAAAAATAAAAGAAGAATTGGGAGAGTTTTTTGCTTGATACATCATCAGTATGAATAATCTGTTTTTACAAAAGTACTAAATCATTATTCGAAATACTTTAAATAACATCTTAAACTGTCCTTAAGAAGTGTAAAATTGAAACAAAAAATTGTATTTTTGCACTCTTAAAAATAGAAAGACACTAAAATGTTAGAAAGATTACAATATGTAAAACAACGTTTCGACGAGATTTCGGATTTGATTATTCAGCCCGATGTTATTGCCGATCAAAAACGTTATGTGCAATTAAATCAAGAATATAAAGGATTAAAAGCGTTGATGGAAAAACGCGAAGAATTAATCAACATCACTGGAAATATCAACGAAGCCAACGAAATTCTAACCGATGGTTCGGATGCTGAAATGGTAGAAATGGCTAAAATGCAATTGGATGAAGCCAAAGATCGTTTGCCAGAACTGGAAGATGAAATTAAGTTTATGTTGATACCAAAAGATCCAGAAGATGCCAAAAATGTAATGGTGGAAATCCGTGCTGGAACTGGTGGCGACGAAGCTTCCATTTTTGCTGGAGATTTATTTAGAATGTACACCAAATATTGCGAAGCTCGCGGTTGGAGAACTTCGGTTGTAGATATGAACGAAGGAACATCTGGCGGTTTCAAAGAAGTAATTTTTGAAGTAACTGGCGAAGACGTTTATGGAACATTGAAGTTTGAAGCTGGAGTTCACCGTGTTCAACGTGTTCCACAAACCGAAACACAAGGTCGTGTTCATACATCGGCAGCAACGGTTATGGTTTTACCAGAAGCTGAAGAATTTGATGTGCAAATTGATATGAACGATGTTCGTGTTGACTTTTTCTGTTCATCTGGTCCAGGCGGACAATCGGTAAACACTACAAAATCAGCAGTTCGATTAACGCATATTCCAACAGGTTTGGTAGCACAATGTCAAGATCAAAAATCGCAACATAAAAATAAAGATAAAGCATTTATCGTTTTACGTTCAAGATTATACGAGCAAGAATTAGCAAAAAAACAAGCCGAAGACGCAACAAAACGTACTTCTCAAGTAAGTTCTGGTGATCGTTCTGCAAAAATCCGTACCTATAATTATGCACAAGGTCGCGTGACCGATCATAGAGTTGGTTTGGACGTTTTTGATATGGATGGCGTTATGAATGGAAAAATCCAAAAATTTGTGGATGAACTTCAGTTGGTCAACAACATGGAAAAACTAAAAGAAAGCGAAGTTTTCTAATATTTTAGAAAATAAAATCTCAATAAATGAACTCTGAATTAATTTCAGAGTTTTTTTGTTTAACTAATTAGATAATAATTTTTCACAAAAAATATTTTGTGTATATTTGGAACTAGAGCAAAAATTTTATGATTCAGCTTTAAAATTTTATGCCACCAAATCTATTAAAAACTAAAATGTAAACACATGAAGAAAATTACTTTATCTATTATTCTATTGCTATCGGTTAATTTTTCCTTTTCACAAGTAGCAGCCGAATACTTGTCGGGACTTAATAGTCCAACAAAAATGACATTGGACGGAACCACAATTTATGTGAACGGTTGGGAAGATATTTATACCATAAATACTTCTGCTAGTTCACCATCGGCAACTCTAATTTATTCATTACCAGCTGATTTTTATGCTTATAAAACCCAAAAGCTAGGTAATAACTTATTTATTTTGGTAGAAAACTGGATTGAATCTACTGATACTTTTGTTGGAATGCAAATTGTAAAACTAGATGTAACTAATATTGGAGCAGGAACACAAACCGTTATTAGTTCTTCTGACTTTATTGCTTCTTTTGCCTTGGTAGGAAATACAATGTATTATTCTAGAGAGATAGAAACAGCACCAGATGTATACACAACAAATATTTATAGTTTTGATGCTACACAAAGTTCACCAACATCAACTTTAGAATATGAAAATATTGGTCTAAACGATGAAGCTGTTGATGATGTTGAAGTTTATAATAATGTTTTGTACATTTCATCTGGCGGAGCAGAAAGAATTTTAAAATTTGATTTATCTTCCAGCACAGCTGTTCCCGAAGAATATTTAAACACTACTGATTTGAACTTCAATAAAGGTATTTTTATAACTTCAAATGGATATATGTATATCACTAATGCACACGAAATTGAAAAGATAGACGTTAATAATCCTGCAGCTAGTTTAGAGTTTATAGGTAGTCAAACAACTTATCAAGATTCAAACAATGGAAACTTATTTCTGGCTAATTTCAGAGATGTAGTTCTAGTTGGAAATAAATTATATATGACATTAGAAGATCAAGGAAGAATATTGACTTTAATTGATACAACTCTTGATACACCGAATTTTTCGGAGGAAACTTTAAAAATCTATCCTAACCCAGTAACGTCAGACTTATTTCTAGTTAATAATACAGATTTTAATGAATTTGAATTATTTGATACCATAGGCAAAAAAGTTAATTCTGGTAGTATTGATTCAAACACCATAAATTTCGAACATTTAAATGCGGGTGTTTATTTTTTAAATTTAAAAGGAAATAACAAACAAGATACTTTTAAAATAGTAAAACAATAGTTCAACATGTTTAAAATGAATTTTTTTAAACTTGATTTTATTTAAAAAGTAAATAGAAAAAATGCCATTCTAAAATTTAGTTTGGCATTTTTTTTCATACATAGCAAACTTTGCGAAAAACTTTGCGAACTTTGCGGTTAAACAAACAACAATGACAACACAACAATTAATCCAACAAATCCAACAAAAAAAATCATTTCTCTGCATCGGTTTAGATGTCGATTTAACTAAAATTCCACAACATTTACTCGAACTCGAAGATCCAATTTTTGAATTCAACAAAGCCATTATCGATGCTACGCATGATTTATGTGTTTCCTATAAACCAAACACAGCGTTTTACGAAGCTTATGGATTAAAAGGTTGGCAATCACTAGAAAAAACAATCAATTACATCAACGAAAAATATCCCGAAATTTTTACCATCGCCGATGCAAAACGTGGCGATATTGGAAATACTTCTTCCATGTATGCCAAAGCATTTTTAGAAGATTTGAATTTTGACAGCGTAACCGTTGCGCCATATATGGGAAAAGATTCAGTAGAACCGTTTTTAGCTTTTGAAAACAAGCATACCATTTTATTAGCATTAACTTCTAACGAAGGTGCGTTTGATTTTCAAACAAAAACTTTCGAAGGAAAAGAATTGTACAAAACCGTTATCGAAACTTCAAAAACTTGGAAAAACTCCGAAAACCTTATGTATGTTGTTGGCGCAACTAAAGCCGAATATTTCACCGAAATCCGTAAAATTGTTCCTGATAGTTTTTTGCTCGTTCCAGGCGTTGGAGCACAAGGTGGAAGTTTACAAGAAGTTTGTAAATTCGGAATGAACTCTAATGTTGGTTTGCTTATCAATTCCTCTCGCGGAATTATTTATGCTTCCAACGAAGTTGATTTTGCCAAAAAAGCTAGAGAAGAAGCATTGAAATTACAACAAGAAATGGAACAGATTTTATCTTAATTCTTAACAAACCTAGACGTAAAACTTCCTTTTTCATCCGTTATTTTAACAATGTAAATTCCATTACTAAAATTTGAAATATCAATCGTTTCTTGTTCTGAATTCATGTGAAATGAACTCAGTTTTTGACCTTGTATTGAATAAATAGTTACTTGACTAGCGGTTTGAACTTCATCAAATTGAATAGTTAATTTATTCTTTACTGGATTTGGAATTAGTGCGACTTTTTTTTTTACTCCAGCTTTAGGAGTTGACAAAGCACTTTGTTGATATACTCTAACGTAATCAATTTCGAAAGTATCTTGGTTAAAATTCGAACTTATATTTGATTGAATTGCAAAGTTTAATAGTATATATTGTTCTGCATCAAATGGCCAAGTGCTGGCATTTTTTATCGCTGGATTATAGATGTAATGAATAACATCGTCAACACTAAAAATCATTTTTTCTGATGTCCATTCAACCGTATAAACATGAAATTCGCTAGAAACAGTTGAAATAGTTTGTCCACCACGATTAACGGTGTTTCCGCTGCTTGAAGGTGTGTGCATTGCGCTTTGAACAAAATTTTGATTATTTCCCCAATGCTCCATAATGTCAATTTCGCCACAAGCTGGCCAACCTGTTGTTCCGTGAGTTGCAGCCCAAAAACCACCAGCTTCGTTTACGTTTTTGCCCAACATCCAAATGGCTGGCCAAGTTCCAGCACCATCAGGAAGTTTAGCTCTTGTTTCTACTCGTCCATATTTGAAAGCAAATTTAGAATTCAATCGGGCAGATGTGAACTCTTTCGTTACGTTCTGATCTGTATAATTCTCTTTTTTTGCTACAATATTTAGAAAACCATTATTTACAAACGAATTGACTTGTCTATTGGTGTAATGTTGTACTTCGCTATTAAACCAACTTCCACCATCAGGAAGTTGTGTTTGGTGATGCCATTTTGAAGCGTTAATAACTCCGTTTGTATCAAATTCATCACTCCAAACTAAGTCATCAAATACTGGATTGTTCGTTTCGGGATTGTTGTATAGAAAATCGTCAAGATAAGCCACAACTTGGTTGGTGTTGTTTTCTCCATTTACTTGAATTACAACTCGGTTAAAATCATTTCTATAAATTGGGTTCTGATTGCTACCATTTAGATTGATATACTCATCATTTTCAAAATCAAAAGTTATAGTTTGCCATTGGTTTAGAACGATTGGTTTTATAATTTCAGTTTGTGTTGACCATGGTTCGCCAAGCGTTCCGTTTTGAAGTTTTAGTGAAACTCGATTGGGCTGATTGCCTGTTATTCCGTTAGATGGAACATATATTTTTAATGTAAAAACATTGTTGGAAGTTAAATTGAAATTAGTAGTAGTTTGAAAACGAATGTTGGCATATTGTCCGCCAGTGTCTGCATATCGTAAAACTGTTGACGAAGTATTTATTCCTGTTTGAAAAGGATTAGCGAAAGTGGTATTCATTTCACAATCATCGCCAAGCCAATTTGTGATGTTACTATTTCCTTCAAAATCGTCAGAGATATTTTGAGCTTGCAAAGAAATTATGGAGAAAAACAGAATGTAAATAGAATAAGTAAAATTTCGCATGGTTTTTAGTAAATGATTTCTACAAAAGTATGGTTTCCGAAATCCTTAATTGAATAAACAACCTATACAAAAACTATACTTAAATGATTAAATTCCCCAAAAGAGTGATAAATTTACACACAAAAAGTATTTTTAAGTAATGTCAAAAAGTTTTATAGACCAAATTGGAAATCATCATGTTTTTGAAACAACTCCAAAGCGAATCGTTTCATTGGTTCCATCGCAAACGGAATTATTATATGATTTGGGTTTAGAAGAAAGCATTGTTGGAATAACAAAATTCTGTGTTCATCCTTTTCATTTTAAATCTACGAAGAAAATAATTGGCGGAACAAAAAAAGTGCATTTTGAAAAAATTAGATTGCTTCAACCCGATATTATTATTGCTAACAAAGAAGAAAACACTCTAGAAATAGTAGAAGAATTATCCAAGATTTGTTCAGTTTGGGTAACTGATATTATCACAATAGAAGACAATCTTCAAATGATTACTGATTTTGGAATTTTGTTTAACAAACGTACGGAATCTCAAAAATGGATTGACAAAATCAACTTTGCTAGAAATGATTTCAATCATTTTATGAAAGACAAAACGGCACAAAAAGTAGCTTATTTTATTTGGGCAAATCCCTATATGGTTGCGGCTGGAAATACTTTTATAAACGAAATGTTGAAACTTAATAAGTTTCAAAATATTTATGATAATCATCCAAAGTATGAAGGTCGTTATCCAGAAGTTGTAGTTCAAAAAATGCGAATTCAAGGCGATCCAGATTTGGTTTTACTTTCTTCAGAACCTTTTCCTTTTACAGATGAACATGCGTTTGAATTGGGAAGACATACACATCATGCAAAAACTGTTTTTGTAGACGGCGAAATGTTTTCATGGTATGGAAGTAGAATTGTTAAAGCTTTTGATTACTTTAAAAAAATGCATCAAAAAATAGTATAAAAAAAACCAGTGCCGTTCAAAACACTGGAATTTTTAACTAACCCTAACCAAAACGTGATAAAAACCAATTCACATGACAAATTTAAGGCAAGAGCTCGGGTTTTTGTGTTAAGGATATGTTATTCTTATGTTATTGATTTCTAAATTTTTAGATTTATTTTTTGTCTTGCAAAGCAAAAACCTTTTTCAATAAATCTGAAGTTCTTGAATTTAAATCAGTTCTAATGCTTTTTTCTTCAACTGCAATCATTTTGAAAACACCTTCTAGTGCTTTATTTGTTGTATAATCAGTTAAGTCTGGATTTACTTTTTTAACTAGTGGAACACTATTGTATTTTGTGATAATGTTTGCCCAAACTTTATCAGCACCAACTTTAGTAAACGAATTTTTGATTACTGGATTAAACTTTGCATATAATGCTGTTGTAGTTGAATTTTGCAAATAACTCGTTGCAGCACTTTCGTTGCCCATTAGAATATTTTTGGCATCGTTGAAGCTCATTCCTTTGATGGCATCTACAAAAATAGGAGTAGACTCTTTTACAGCATCTTCGGCAGCGCGATTTAAAACTTTCAAACCTTCGTCAGCTAATTTTCCCATGCCGATTTTACGTAATGTGTTATCCACTTTTTGAAGTTCTTCGGGTAACAGAATTTTTACCATTTCATTCTTAAAAAAACCGTCCGTAGCAGTAAGCTTGGTAACTTGTTTTGAAATTCCGTTGTTCAACGCTTCTTTCAATCCGCCCGAAATATCAATGCCTTGTGTTTGTCCAAGATTAGGTAATTGGTTTGCAACTTGCTGTAATTCAGCGCAACTGGTTAAAGTAAAAAGCCCGAGTAGGAGTAATAAGTTTTTCATAAGAATATGAGTTTTAAAATTTAGTTTAACTTTTCAAAAATAGTGCCAATAGTTAAGAATAATCATAAATAAATGTTATAGTATTGAATGAATATTATTTTTATGTTTTCTACGAAATCGTTATAACTATTTTTTATTTATTACGTAAATTGCGGCACTAAAATTATCATATCATCAACATGGAACCACAAACTCCTTATATTCCTAAAAATAAAGTAAGAATTGTAACTGCCGCATCACTTTTTGATGGTCATGATGCCGCTATTAATATCATGCGTCGTATCATTCAATCAACTGGTGTGGAAGTAATTCATCTTGGTCACGATAGAAGCGTGGAAGAAGTAGTAAACACTGCTATTCAGGAAGATGCGAATGCTATTGCAATGACTTCTTATCAAGGTGGACACAATGAGTATTTTAAATACATGCACGATTTACTAAAGGAAAAAGGCGCAGGTCATATTAAAATTTTTGGCGGTGGTGGAGGCGTTATTCTTCCATCGGAAATTGCCGAATTGCAAGAATATGGTATCACTAGAATTTATTCTCCCGATGATGGTCGTGCCATGGGTTTACAAGGAATGATTAATGATTTAGTTAAGCAATCTGATTTTCCTGTTGGCGATGTTCTAAATGGTGAAATTAATCATTTGGAAGAAAAAAATCCAACATCAATTGCTCGTGTGATTTCTTCAGCGGAGAATTTTCCGGATGTAGCAAAAGAAACTCTTGACGCTATTCACAAAAAGAATGAAACTTCAAAAATTCCAGTTTTAGGAATTACTGGAACTGGTGGTGCGGGAAAATCATCGTTGGTTGATGAATTAGTTCGTCGTTTTTTAATCGATTTCCCTGAAAAAACTATCGGATTAATATCAGTCGATCCATCCAAACGTAAAACTGGCGGCGCATTATTAGGTGACAGAATTCGTATGAATGCTATTAACAATCCTAGAGTTTATATGCGTTCGTTAGCAACTCGTCAATCGAATTTAGCTTTATCTAAATATGTAAATGAAGCCATTGAAGTTTTGAAAGCGGCAAAATATGACATTATTATTTTGGAAACTTCTGGAATTGGACAATCCGATACCGAAATTATTGAACATTCTGATGTTTCGTTATATGTAATGACACCAGAATTTGGTGCAGCAACACAATTAGAGAAAATCGATATGCTTGATTTTGCGGATTTGGTTGCCTTAAATAAATTTGACAAACGTGGCGCATTAGACGCGTTGCGCGATGTAAAAAAACAATACCAACGCAATCACAACCTTTGGGATGTAAATCCAGAGGAAATGCCAGTTGTTGGCACTATTGCTTCTCAATTTAATGATCCTGGAATGAATACGTTATACAAGCGTATTATGGATAAAATTGTAGAAAAAACAGGTGTTGATTTACATTCTACTTTTGAAATTACTCGTGAAATGAGCGAGAAAATCTTCGTAATTCCGCCACACAGAACTCGTTATTTATCTGAAATTGCAGAGAACAATCGCAAGTATGATGAAACGGTTTTAACGCAAGTTGAAGTAGCTCAAAAGCTTTATGGAATTTACAAAACTATTGAAAGTGTAAATAAAAAAGCGACTAACTTTGATAAATCAGGAATTGATACTACTAGTTTGAATATCAATACTGATAACAATGATTTCTTAAACTTATTAGTTAAAGAATTTGACCGTGTAAAAATGAACCTCGATCCGTTCAATTGGGAAATTATTATCACTTGGAACGACAAAGTAAACAAGTATAAAAATCCTGTTTATAGCTTTAAAGTGCGCGACAAAGAAATTAAAATCCAAACGCATACCGAAAGTTTATCGCATTCTCAAATCCCGAAAGTTGCGTTGCCAAAATACCAAGCTTGGGGTGATATTTTGAAATGGAATTTACAAGAAAATGTTCCAGGAGAATTTCCATTTGCATCTGGTTTATATCCATTCAAACGTGAAGGTGAAGATCCAAGTAGAATGTTTGCTGGCGAAGGCGGACCAGAACGTACTAACAAACGTTTTCATTATGTTTCTGCTGGTTTGCCCGCAAAACGATTATCAACGGCTTTTGATAGTGTAACATTATATGGAAATGATCCTGATTTGCGTCCAGATATTTATGGAAAAATTGGTAATGCTGGTGTTTCCATCTGTTGTTTAGACGATGCGAAGAAATTATATTCAGGTTTTGATTTAACGCATGCTTTGACTTCGGTTTCGATGACGATTAATGGTCCAGCACCAATGTTATTAGGATTTTTTATGAATGCGGCAATTGACCAAAGTTGTGAAAAATACATCGTTGAAAACAATCTTCAAATTGAAGTAGAAGAAAAAATTAACGAAATCTATAAGAAAAAAGGAACTCCAAGACCAAAATATAATGGAGAATTACCAAATGGTAATAATGGTTTAGGTTTGATGCTTCTCGGCGTAACTGGTGATCAAGTTTTGCCAACAGAAGTATATCAAAACATAAAAGTAACAACATTAGCCCAAGTTCGAGGAACGGTTCAAGCTGATATATTAAAAGAAGATCAAGCGCAAAATACGTGTATTTTTTCTACGGAATTTGCACTTCGATTAATGGGCGATGTACAGGAATATTTTATTCAAAAAAATGTTCGAAACTTCTAT
>Ga0154020_10007825_pt1 | contig 12444 bp, 12 predicted proteins | sample Klosneuvirus_201_FD_109709 | JGI IMG/M metagenome (GOLD analysis project Ga0154020, IMG submission 109709) | Active sludge microbial communities from wastewater, Klosterneuburg, Austria - Klosneuvirus_20160825_MG | ecosystem: Engineered > WWTP > Aerobic digester > Activated sludge | place... | reverse complement strand
GCTGCAAACCCACATTACGCACAAACCACCCCGACAAAAGCAAGCGGGATATCTTGGGTCGGCGTCGTGGTGATCTTTCTGTCTGGAGTTGTGGCGACGGTGCTGTTGTTGCAGTTGTGGCTCGCTTATCAAGGAGAAAGCCTACTCGGTCGATTGGCGCGGTTGCGTGGTCGCCCTGCTTTGGATGTCGCAGCATCCGCCAAAAAAGATATTCCACCATCCAATCCGACCACCCGACAGGATGCGAAGACACCGCAGCCCCCGAACTCTTCTTTGTCCCCATTGGATGGGGGATCTCCGACCTCGCCTATCCACCCGCAAACTTCATCTGTTGCACCGAATGCTGTTGAATCTCCCCTTCCTTCGGCTTCCCCCGATGCAGGGGCCGCGATCCCAGACGCACAACCTCTTTCTCCACCGTCTCGTATCAAAGAACCCTCGGCCTCGACTCCCCCGTCTGACAAAACCTCCGAAACCAAACAAGACGAAACAGAGGACGAAGAAGAAGAACCCGCAGCAAAAAAAACACGGCGCAGCCCCCCCAAATACCGCAAGATCCGCAAACGCTCTGTTCGATCCAAACGCAAAGGGCCGCAAACTTCCGCCCCTGCTGAACGATCCGAAGAAGAACCCGCAGCAAGACGCGAAGAACCCGCAGCAAGACGCGAAGAACCCGCAGCAAGACGCGAAGAACCCGCAGCAAGACGCGAACCTTCTCCTCAGCCTGTTCCTGTGGAGAAGCCCGTTGTTGCGCTCGCAACGATTCGGATCACCACACAGCCTGCGGGCGTCCGTGTCTTTGTTAACAAAAAGCCGCAAGGAAAGACGCCTTTGACGTTGCGCCTGCCACAAGGAAAACGGGTGACGATTCAGCTCAAGAAAAAAGGTTTTGTGATGCAGCAATTTTTCTGGGATGCGGCCCAAGACGCCACACACACCGCCAAGATGATCGAAGATCTCTTTTGAGCGTGAGATGATCGAAGGACTCTTTTGAGCGCGAGATGATCGAAGATCTCTTTTGAGCGTGAAGTGGGTCAATCACCAGTGGACGATACGGAAATCTTTGAGCAAGACGCCGTAGGGAGGGGGAGTTTGGTGGAGGAGCGGAGAGAAGATCGGATCGCAGAGTCGGGCAGCAGCATCTTCGATCGTGAGCGGCGAGTCGATGCCGAGGGCAAACCATTGCTCGCGGACGGAACGGCCATTTTCGATGGAGGCCCAGCCGGGATCGACGGCGGTACGAAAGATCCCGACCTTGGCATCGGTGTTTGCGCCTGAGAGGGTGAGCATATTGAGTGCGGCCTTGGTCATGTTGGTGTGTGGGTGGCGGGGGCCTTTTTGGGTGGTGCGCAGGGGGTCTTTGAGGCTGCTGAATTGGCCTTCGGTGGAGGTGACGTTGACGATAAAGCGCATGGGATCGGGTGTTTGAAGCATGAGAGGGCGCAGGTCGCGCATGAGCAAAAAGGGAGCCATCGCGTTGATGGTGTGAACCTCGAAAAGCTCGAAGGGATGGACTTGATCGATATCCATCTCCCAGCTCGTGAGATCGCGCATATCGGCGAGTTCGCCGTAGCGGTTGAATTGATCGGTTGGGAAGTCTTCGGAGCTTGCGAGAAGGTCTTCGGGGAGAAAGGGAACGCCTGAAAGAAACGAGGCGTGTTGCCGCCATGCAGGGGCGATATCGCCGAGAGAAGCGATGCCTGTGGGCGGAAGCCACGGTGTCATCGACGTTTCTGACGGTTGGAGATTGGGAGGTGTGTCGGTTCGTGCAGCGGGGGAAATGGCGGTGGTTGGCGGGGGTGCGAACGGTGGCGGAAGATGGCGGCAGAGGTCGTAGTGCTGGCGAGAGGACGGACTCAAGATCTCGGATAGATCGGGCGAGGAGAAGGGGGTGGTTTCGGCAGCGATCAGTGGATGGTAGTAGCGTGGGGGGCGTCGGATGGTCTGCGCGGCGTTGTTGATCAGGATATCGAGGCGATCAAAGAGATGGGGGACTTCTTGTGTAAAAGCGGCGATGGCCGGGAAAGATCGCAGATCAAGTCCGTGGACGATCAAGCGCTCGCGCCAGTGGGCAAAGTCGTGTTCTTTGGCAAAGCGTTCGACGGCATGTTTGGGAAAGCGCGTCGTGATCAGGACTTTTGCACCTGCGCGCAAGAGTTTGAGGCTGGTGGCGAAGCCGATCTTGCTGCGACCGCCTGTGACGATTGCGCATCTTCCCGATAGATCGGCGATTTGGTGGCGTTTGACCCAGTTGATCTCTCCGCACGGCACACAAAAGGCGTCGTATCGGGAATGACGATGGAGCATCGCTTGTTTGCAAGCGTAGCAGTGGCGGCGCTGTAAGATGCGAAATGTCGCCGTCAGGTTGGAGGAGGCTTCGGGGTGGAGCAAAGGATCGGAAGAAAGGGGGGCTTCGGATGGAAGGGCGGGATCGGAGGGCAGAGCACCTTTGGTTTGGAGGGAGTCTTCGGAGTGGATGGAAAGATCGGATGGACGCGATGATTCGGAAGAAGAGGCTGAGACGGACGCGGTGGGGCGGGGGTTTTGTTCGGCGCGTTCGACCGCAGACAACAAGTGCTTCGCGGCTTGTAAGACGGCGTGGTAGCGCGGATGTTGTTGGTGGGTGGAGAGGTCTTGCGCGAAGGATTGAAGAGTTTTGAGACAGCCGATGATCTCTCGTTCTTTGAGCGGCAGGGGGATGGAGAAGAGTTGGGCGATATCCGGCGGAGTTGGTGCGGTCATGTCGGGGGTGGCTGTCGCGGTGACAGCGAGGTCGTTGAGACGTTGGGCGATATCCGGCGGAGCCGATGCGGTCATGGGTAGAACTCCAGAGCGTGCTAAAGACCGATGCGTGCGATGCGTTGGAGGTGTTCTTGGGTTTCTTGGTGTCGGTTGGATTCGACATCGAGACGCCCACCGAGAGAGTCGGTAATGGACAGGTGCGAAAGTTCGGGGGGGAGGTGATGGATCTCGATAAGAGCGAGGGCAGGGGCGTGTTTGAGAGTGAGGTGTTGGAGTTGTGGAGCATCGAAGATCGAGAAATCTTGGAGTTTGTAGAGATGACTGAGATAAAGAGCGCGAAGCGTTGTGTGGTGGATGGTTTTTTGCTTGATGTTGGGGAGGGAACGGGCGGTGAGGCGTTGGAGTTGTGGGAGGAGTCGATCGATATCGAGTACGGAGAGCCGTTGTCCACCGCGAAGTTCAAGGGATTGGAGCTGTTGGAGACTGGCGAGGGGTTCAAGGCTGCGGATGAACTTGGTATCGCTGAGGAATAGCGAGCGGAGTTGGGTGAGGGCCGCGAGGGGAGCGAGATCGTGGATGGACTGGAAGCCGCCGAGGAAAAGATGTTGAAGATGCGGCAATAAAGAAAAAGGCTGAAGGCTTTGGAGACTAGGGAGAGATTGGAGGTGAAGAGACCGCAATTGGGGGAGATGAGCGAGAAAAGAGGCTTGTTGAAGAAGAAGCAAGCGTTGGCAGCGGAGGGATTGGATCTGGGCGATCGGTTCGATATCGTCGATCTGTTCGAGCTTCTCGCAACGGGAAAGGGAGAGGCGTTGAAGATGAGGGAGATCAGCGCCTTGGAAGGAGAGACGTGAGTGTTGTGCGCCGTGCGTGAGCGAGAGAGACTGAAGATGGCTCCATTTTTTCTTCATTGAGGCAGAGAGTTGATTCCAATAATCGATTCGAATACGTAAGCCTGTGAGGTGAGTAAGGGATTGAGCATCAAGGATCGATTCTTGGAAGGCGTAAGCGGCGTCGGTGGTATAGCTGATATCGAGCGTACGAGCGAGAGTCCAGAAGGGATCGGTGGGATCGATCTTGAAAGTGACGCGCAGATCGTTGTCCCATGTCTGGAGGTGGGTGCGTGTGTATTGGAGCCCGAGTTCTTTTTCGTCTCCAGCCGCCCAAAGTGCAAAGAGTCGGCGCAGGGAGCGCCATGTGTTTGGAGAGGGAGGTTGGCTAAGGATTTGGCGCAGCATCGGGAAAAAGTCTTGAGGCTGAATTGTATTCAAAGGCAAGCTCCTTGTGTTTTTGGGGAAGGTGGATCTCGTATCGTTCTTGTCTATCAAAGAAATCTGATCGAGAGGGTTAGTGGGGTACGTTGCGAAGGTAGGCAGGAATCATCTCTTTTTGTGGGATGTTTGGATAGAGAGATCGAGCTTTTTCAGCGAAAGAGTGTGCGAGTGGTCGGAGCTTGCGATCTTTGTGATGGATGTGGGCGAGCAAGAAAAGATTGCGCACGTGGTAGTGGTCGTTGATGTTGAAGCGTGCGAAGAGTTCTTCGGCGTGGAGGGCGGCTTGTTTGGCGGGTTCGTATTGGTGGGTAAAAAAGAGGCATTCGGCGAGTCCAGACAAGGCTTCGGCGAGTTGTGGGTGGCCTTGTTTGGGGAAGCGTTTTTTGTAGATATCGGTAGCGTGTTGGTAGGCAGGGAGAGCGCGTTTGTAGCGGCGTTGAGCGAGGTAAAAGTAGCCGATCTGATTGTAGCTTGCGGCGAGGCGAGGGTGTTCTTTGCTGTGGTGTTTTTGGATGAGTTGATGGGCGCGAAAGACCATGCGTTTGGCAGGTTTCCATCGTTTGAGATCGGTGTAGGTCATGCCCATGTTGCCGAGAAGATAGAGGAAGAGGGAGTGGCTTTCGGGGACGATGCCATCGATGCGTCGGAGGGCGTTTTTTTGGAGTTGAAGGGCTTTGTGGTGTTGTTGTTTTTGCATGTAGATGTTGGCGAGGTTGTTTTCGATGGTGGAGATGAAGGGGTGATCGGGGCCTTGGGCTTGGGTGGTGAGGTCGATGGCGCGTTGGTAAAAGTGGATGGCGCGTTCGGGCTGGTTGTTTTTGCGGTAGGCAGCACCGAGGGCGTTGAGGATGTGTCCGCGTTGGGGGTGCGTGGGATTGAGGTGGCGGTTGGCGGCTTTGTAGGCGCGCAAGAACATCTGTAGGGCTTGGGAGTATTGTCCGCGATAAAAGGCCATGACACCGCGAGTGCGGTCGAGGCGAAGTTGCATGAGGGCGGGTTCTTTGAGTAAGGGCAAGAGAGATTCGACGTACATTCCGAAGCGTTCGGCGTCTGGGTAGCGAGCGAGGTCTTGGGCGATGCTGTGGAGTTCGAGATAGAGGAGGACTTGGAGACGGATATCATTGAGTCGGAGGGCGAGCCAGAGGGCTTGTTGTGCGGTGTCAAAGGCGTCTTGATTTTTGCCTTGGAAGTGTAGGAGGGTGGCTTTTCGGTGCAGGATATCGGCTTGAAGGGGAGGATAAGAGATCGACTTGCTTTGCTGTATGACGGAGAGCAAAGTGTCGTAGGCTTCGTTGCTTTTGCCTGTATCGTGGAGGGCTTTGACGACAGAAAGTTCTTTGTGGAGGTGTTGGAGGATTTGTTGGCTTTTGGGGTCTTGGAGAGGGTGTTTGGTGCGTTTGAGGGCGAGGAGATCTTTGCATTCGTCGAGGGGATCGAGTTGGTAGATACTGCGGATGGCACCTTCGACGATCTTGGGGTCGGCTTTACGAAATAGACTGATGAGAGAGGAGAATTGTTGGAGCCGATCATGGAGGCATTGTGTACGGAGGGCGAGGGAGGCGAGGGGTTGTTCTTTGTGGAGATGTGTGGCTTGGCAGGCTTCGGTGTATTGGTTGCGCCAAGCGTCTTCGTAGGAGGAGAGGGCTTGTTGTGCGCGTTCCCATGTGGGGAGTGCGTAGTGTAGGCGTGTTTGGAGGAAGGCGTTGCGGATCTCTTGTTGGGTGGCGGGGTTCCAGAGTTTTTGCGTGTGGGAGTGGGCTTGTTGGCAAGGAGAAGAAGGGGAGAGGAAGGCGATCCAAGAGAGTCCGATGGCAAAGAGAAAGAGCCAGATCAAGGCGAGCCATCGCCAGCGGTTGTGTTCGCGTTGTCGTCGGAGGCCGGATTCGATCTCGTCAAGGAGGAGGCGCATGGTGGGGAAGCGGTCTTCGCGTTGGGGGGCGAGGCCGCGTTGGAGGAGAGAGCGCAGCCATTTGGGGACAGAGAATCCTTTGGGGCTGCGGATCTGTTGGACTTGGAGGTGGGCTTGGGTGCGAGCTTCGAGAGAATGCCCGAAGAAAGGGCGTTCGCCGTAGAGAGCTTCGTAGAGGGAGACGCAAAAGGCGAATTGATCGGTGCGTTCGTCGCTTTCTTGTCCGTTGAGTTGTTCGGGAGCCATGTAGGCGGGGGTTCCCATGATCTGCCCGGGTTCGGTGAGAGAGATATCGAGATCGAGGAGTTTGTAGTCGTCGGGGATCTCGTCGTAGTTTCCGCTGGGGGTGGTGGAGAAGTCGTTGTTGCTGGACTGTCGGAGGCTACCGCGTGCGAGGCCAAAGTCGACGACGCAAAAGGTGCCGTCTTCGCGTTGGAGGACATTTGCGGGTTTAAAGTCGCGGTGGATGAGGCCGGCTTCATGGGCGGCTTGGAGTCCGCGTCCAGCTTGAAGGAGGGCTTGAAGGATTTCTTGGAGGGAGTGAGATTGTTGCATCCATTGTTTGAGAGGTTTTCCCGAGACGAATTCCATCGCGATAAAGTGTTGAGTGCCAAAGCGGCCCGTGTCGTAGACTTGGACGACGTTGGGGTGAGAGAGGCGAGCCATGGAGCGGGCTTCTCGTTGGATGCGGACTTCGGCTTCGGCGGGGTCTTGGTAATGATGGAGGTCGACGCGCAAGAGCTTGACGGCGAGTTTGCGGTCAAGTTCGGGATCGTAGGCGGTGTAGACGGTGCCGACGGAGCCGCTTGATACGGGTTCGAGCAGGATGTATCGACCGACGGGGGTTCCGCGAGGGGGGTGGCGTTCTTGGGCGGGGAGGTGATGGTGTTCGGAGGATTCGTCGAGCGCTGGGTCGAGTTGGTCGATGGGAGCGTGTTGGAAGGTCGACTCCTCGTGCGGGCGCGGTGACGGGATAGGCTTATCAGAACGCATGGTTCGGCTCTTGGATGTTGTGAGACCCCTCAGAAAGAAAGCAAGGTTTCACTATATTGAAATGGTTCGTGCGGTCAACAAGAGAAAGCAAAGGAGGTTGGGATGTGGGATGCACATTGTCATGTGGACGATCGGAGGTTGGAGGAGACGCGGGAGGCGGTGTTGGAGCGTGCGTGGTTGGCGGGAGTGGAGGGGATGATCGTGGCGGGAGTCGAGCCGGAGGGATGGGCGCGTCAGCGGGTGCTGGCGTTGCGAGAGCGGGGGCGGATCGTTGTGGCGTATGGTGTGCATCCTTGGGTGGTTGCGCGGAGCGAGGAGCGTGCGTGGAGGCGGATGATCGGGCAGTTGGAAGGGGTATTGCGAGAGGGAAGGGAGGAGGGGATTGCGGTGGGGGTTGGAGAGATCGGGATGGATCGGTCGCGGCGAGTGGGGGAGGATTCGTGGGCGGCGCAAGAGTCGGCCTTTCGGGAGCAGTTGGCGATCGCACGAGCCTTGGATTGGCCTGTGGTGTTGCATGTGGTTCAAGCACACGCACAAGTCTTGTCGATCTTGCGCGGCGATGGGGTTCCTGCGTCGGGTGGGATGGTGCATGGTTTTTCGGGAAGCCTTGAGGTGGCGGAGTCTTATACGGCGTTGGGGTTGGCGATCTCCTTTGGGGGAGGGGTGATGCAACCGCAAGCGCGGAAGGTGCGGTATGCGGCTAAGATGCTTGACGCGGAATGGTTGTTGTGTGAAACGGATGCGCCCGATATGTTGCCTGCGCCGTTGGCGGGGCAGATGGTGTGGAATGAGCCAGCGAATCTGCGGTTTGTGCTTGCGGAGCTTGCCTTTTTGCGAAGTGTGGCGCTACAAGACCTAGAAGCGCAGACGGTGGAAAATACGAAGCGCTTGTTTTCGTTGTGTAAATCCAAGAGATAGGACAAGATCGATGTCAGTGATCATCAAAGAAGAGATGCCCGCATTGCCGAGCGACGGGCAAGAGATCGAGGATGAATATCGGCTTCATCGCCGTTTTGATCGCATGGGGCGGTTGGTGGGCGACGGCGGGATGCGCCGATTGCTCGATGCTTCGGTGATGGTGATCGGTTTGGGTGGGGTGGGTTCGTTTGCGGCGGAGTCGTTGGTGCGTAGCGGGATCGGTCGCGTGGTGATCGTGGACTTTGATCGCGTGTGTATCACCAACAGCAATCGGCAGTTGCAAGCGATGAAGGGGACGATCGGGGATTTCAAGGCGGCGGTCTTGGCGGAGCGCTTGCGGCTGATCAACCCACAAGCTGAGATCGTGCCGATCGAGCAGTTTTATTCGGCCACAAATGCCGATGAGCTGTTCGGCCATGCGGTCGATCTGGTGGTGGATGCGATCGACAACATCACCGCAAAGTGCCATCTGATCGCGCAGTGCGTACAACGAGGGGTTCCCTTGGTGTCTTCGACGGGGGCTTCGGGGCGGATGGATCCCACGCGGATCCAGATCGGCGATCTGGCCGATACACGGGTCGATCCGTTGGCTCAGTCTCTGCGCAAGATTCTTCGGCAAAAGTACGATTTCCCGCAAAAAGGCCCGTTTGGAGTGACAGCGGTGTTTTCTTCGGAAGCTGTACGCGAGCCGCAAGATCTGCATTATGACGGTGGGATGGGGTTCCGTTGTGTGTGTCCCGGGGGAAAAAATGACCATCATTCCTGCGAAAATCGTGCGATGATCTACGGGACCGCAAGCTTTGTGACGGGAGCCTTTGGTCTTGCGTGTGCAAGTGTCGCCGTTCGCCGATTATTGGGCGAGACGATCACGCCGACGGAAACCGCCGATTGATCGAGGTTGTGCTGTTTTGCTTCTGGACTTGTTGGTTGATTTTGTGGGGTTTCACCCCACGCCCCACAAGGGAGCGCGGCTCCCTTGACCCCGTATCGGCGGGGTGAATAGCGATGTTTAAACCAACAACGGCACTGCTTGAAGTTCCGCGAACACGGGGTTTTTTTGTTCGCTGCGCCGCTGCTGTGATCGTTTGATGGCTTCGTTTTGGGATGGCGTTTTGTTTGGATGATCGTACAAGAGGGAGGAGTGTATGCAGAGCCGTTTGTTTTCTTCGCAACAAAAGCCCCTTGAGGTGGTGTGTATTGCGCCACCTCCTGAGGCACAACGTGCGAAGCGCGATGCAAGCTTTGCCGCCAAAGGTGAGCGGCGTTCGCGTTATTCGTTGCCTGAATCGCTGGACTCTGCGTCGCCTGTGGGCTATCGGACGCGGGTGTCGTTGAGCAAAGAAGAAGCGCAGGCAGCCTTGGCGTTGTTGGCGTTGGAGAGACCGACGCGCTTTGTGCGTGTGGGCGAAGTCACCGAACAAGAACTGTTTGAGGAGTCGGCGCTTGGGGTGTTGAGTGCGCGTCAATCCACAAACTTTCGCGGTCATCGCCAAGTGACCTTGGGGCCGAAAGAGTCGGCGCAATTGGCGGAGATGTTGGGCAAGTTGCAGCCGTTGGAAGCGCCTGTGTTGGAGCGGGCTTCGTACACACACATCGTGTTGACGCGCCCGTACCGAACGGCTTTTACGATGCTGTTGACGATCTTGGGTCACAAGCCGTTGCTGAACTTTTTGACGATCCCGATGCGTGCGTTGCGGAAAAAGCTACTGCATGTCGATGACATCCCATCTATCGGGTTTTTACAGCAACTTCATGTGGGAGTTTTGGCGGATGCGATGGAACGCGCAGCGGTGGTCGCTTCGGAGGGACGGCGAAAAGCGCAGATTTTGATGGCTCCCTTTTGCGAACCCAAGCAAAGCGAGGCGCAGATCCGCATCTTGCGGCAGATCAACGCGCTGTGTGGATTGAGTTTGCAAGACCGCGCCCAAGGTTGGCGGATCGCGTTGGTTGCACAAGTCGGCGAAGTCCCCACCGAAGAGCAAGTGGCGCTGCCTCGCCCGTTGTGCCGAAAGATCGGAGCGAATCTGCTGTCTTTTCGCAGCGAACGCATCCAGCCCGGTGTGAACCAAGAAAGCAAAGCCCCCGTCGCGTATCAAAGTCGCCAAGAGATGGACGTTTCCGATGATTTTACGGTGATGGCGGGGCGTGCGGCCTACAACGCTTTTGGTCATTGGGCAGGGGTGGATCGCGAGCGCAGCAAGTCGTTGCTGTTGCTCGAACGGATCGACGTGTTGACACCGGGCGGAAAAGAACGGATCCGTGAAGTCCGAAAGATGCTCGAAGAAGTCACCGATCACGCGATCCGCGATATCCCGATCTGGTTGGATCTACCCACAGGAAAGGCGCTGAGTCGCGCTGTAGCGCGTGGAAAAAAGGCATTCGCCCTTGCAGGACAACGCATCTATCTGGGTGGTTTGTCTCCGCGTGCGATCGCCGATGAAGGCATCGCATGGAATCTAGCCTTGCGTGCGGTGGGAGCGGCCTCTGCGCGTAGCGCCCTGTATTGTGAACTGATGGGAGTCACCGAACTGCCCGAAGATTGCGATCTGCTCGCGGGTATCTGCTTGATGGCGGGGCCCGTCAATCAAAACGACACAGGTAAGCAATTTTACGGACAATCCGACCTTCTGGTGAAGAACTACCCCGATCAAGATCCCGCCACCGTTTTGGTCTGGACGCTCAAAGCCAAAACCATTGCCGATCCGATCGGAAACGAAGAACAACTTCTCAACCCCAAGCAAAAAGGTGATCTTGTGGACCTGCGCCCCGGCCCTCACGAGGTGGTCTCGTTGCTCAAAGGCGGAAAGTTTCAGCCCATGCGCCAACGCGACGGCCAGATCAACCAAGAGCGTGGATTCTCGGATGTTGGGAACTTTGTGGTCTCGCCTGATGGGACGGAGATATCGAGAAATAAAGGCTCCGTATGGCCCGATAGTTGGGCAAAACAAGTGATCTGGTAGGCTTCTTTTTGGGGAGGGAAGACGATATCCGAGTGATATATACACAAAGGAGAGCACGTAGACGCTCGATAGTTGGGCAGCCCCCTGTGGCTGCCCCTACGTTTTGCGAACACACAATAGGTGGATATCGTGTAAGACGGATTCGGGATCTTGGATCAGCGGTATTTGGCGAGTCCGGGTTGGTATTCCCAGTGCCAGTGTTCGATGGGGATGCGTTTGAAGCCGAACTTGTGGGCGTTGTTAGCGAGCCAGTTGTAGACTTTGCCGGTGCCGTGGCTGCGACTGGAGCCTTGGGTGTTAAGGTCGAGTGCGACGCCGCTTTGGTGGTTGGAGTATCCCGGCTTTGCAGCGGGGTTGTAGCCGGGGAGGCGGCGTTGCCAACCATTCCAGAGGGCTTGTTGTTGTTCCATGGTGCGAAAGCCTGAGACGATGTTGAGGTTGACGCCATCTTTGGCGGCGGCGGCTTTCATGCGGAGGTAAGCTTTGGCGGTATCGGCTTCGACTTTTTTCCCGTCGACGGTGGCGACTTGGATATTGCGTGCGACGCCGTTGACGTAGCCTCGGGTGCTAGAGACGGGGCCAAGGCCCGGGACGTTGCCAGAGGGCGGAGTGACGGGGTGTTTCATCGCGTCTTTGCCTTTTTCAAGGGCGTCCCACGTCTTGGGACCGACGACGCCATCGGCGCTGAGTCCTGCGGCTTGTTGGAAAGAACGGACGGCGTTGGCGGTGCCGGGGCCAAAGTTGCCATCCACCCCACCGGGATTGATCCCGAGGTTTTTGAGGCGATTTTGGAGGGTCGTCACGTGTTGGCCTTTGGAGCCTTCGCGCAAAACAGCGTTGGGGGCTTTGAAGGAGGGTGGTGGGGGTTTGGGGATGGGTTTGGGGGCTGGTGCAGGGGAGGCGTGGTCTTTTTCGAGAGCGTCCCACGTCTTGGGTCCGACAACACCATCGGCGGCCAGTCCTGCTTTGTGCTGGAAGTCTTTGACGGCGGCCTCTGTTTTGGGGCCAAAGTCCCCGTCGGCAGCGCCCGGATTGAAGCCAAGGGCTTTGAGGCGATTTTGGAGAGTCGTCACGTGTTGGCCTTTGGAGCCTTCGCGCAGCACGACGTTGGGAGCGGCGAAGCGGCTTGCGCCTGTCGAGGCTGCGCTTCGTGCGCGGGGTGCGCCTGTTGAGGGGGTTTGAGCGAAACCGCCTGTGACGGGTCCACCGCCGACGTCGCGTTGAAGGGATGCGCCAAGGGTCGTGTTGGCGACAGGAGCCGATGGTGCCGCAGGAATCGCACCGCCAAAACTGTTTTGTGGTGGGGATATCTGAGCGGGGGAGGGGGCGCTCAACTTTTGGGCGGGGATCTGGGGGGATGGGATGTTCGGTTTTTGTTCGGAACGGATCTTCATGGACAAAGCCTCCGTAGGGGGTTGGGTGGACGAGTCAGACAACACACAAGTATCGTCAGGGGGATGTTGATTGTTTCCTGATTTTTCAAGGAGTTAGTGAAATGCTTTGAAACTCAAGGCCGAAGCATCCGAGGCTAGAACGCGTTCTAGTTTTTGGGCTTGTGGGGTGAGGGCTTTGTGGAAGAGCGGGGGAGAGGTTGGACGGGGGAGTTGTGGTTTAGAGATCGAGGAGGCCAAAGACAGCGCGGGGTTTG
>Ga0154020_10007822_pt1 | contig 12445 bp, 10 predicted proteins | sample Klosneuvirus_201_FD_109709 | JGI IMG/M metagenome (GOLD analysis project Ga0154020, IMG submission 109709) | Active sludge microbial communities from wastewater, Klosterneuburg, Austria - Klosneuvirus_20160825_MG | ecosystem: Engineered > WWTP > Aerobic digester > Activated sludge | place... | reverse complement strand
GCCGCGCAGGCGCTGGCCCAGCACCGGCAGGCGCAGCCCAGCGGCCGCCTGCGGGTGTCGATGCCAGCGGACTTTGCCGCCGTGGTGCTGCCCACGATGTTGGCGCGGTTCGTCCAGGACCACCCGCGGGTGCAACTCGAACTCGACCTGTCGCCGCGACGGGTCGACCTGGTGGCCGAGAACGTCGACCTCGCCGTGCGGGCTGGCACGCTGCCCGAGGACAGCCTGCTCGCCGCACGCCCGCTGTTGCGCATGCGCATGGCGCTGTTCGCCGCGCCGGCTTACCTCGCTGCCCGCGGCCACCCCGGCGAGCCGGAGGCGTTGCTGGCGATGCATGCCCTGATGCTGGCCGCACGCGATGGCGAAGCGCGACCCTGGGTGTTGCACCGCGACGCCGCGGGCGAGGCACCGCCCTGGCGGGGCTGGCCACCATCGCGCACGGTGGCGAACTCACCCGACCTGCTGGTGCGGCTGGCGCTGGAAGGCGCGGGCGTGGTGGCTGCGCCCCAGGCCTATGCGCAGGCTGCGTTGGCCAGCGGTGACCTGGTGGCGGTGCTGCCACAGTGGAGCCTGCCGCCCTCGCCGGTGTGGGCCGTGTTCCCGGGGCGGCGGCTGATGCCTGCCCGTACCCGGGCGTTCCTGGAGGCGCTGGCGCGCGCGTGTGGCTCCTGCCAGCCATAGCGCGTCAAACCCGCCCCGGGCGCAGGCGCCCGACCGTGCTGGCCAAGGCCATGCGGTATCCGTGACCCGGTGTAACCCCGATGGGCGCGTTGCTCCCGTGCGGGCCGACAATCCCGGCTCCCCATCACGGAACCCCTGCGATGCGCTACCCCACGACGGTTGCCCCTGAATTTCCCATTGCGCAGGCCCACCGCAGGGCAAGCTGCGCTTCTGGCCGACCGCTGCTGTGGCACGCAGTGGCGCTGGCGACATGGCTGGCGGTTGCGCCCATGCCAACCGCCAGCGCCGCCCCCGGCGTCGCGCCTGCGGCCACGGCGGTGGCATGGCTGCCGGCGGGCGGAGATGCCGACATCGACAAGGCCTTTGCCCAGGCGCGCCAGGAACGCAAACCAGTGCTGCTGTACTGGGGCGCCAAGTGGTGCCCGCCATGCAACCAGCTCAAGGCCACCCTGTTCAACCGACAGGATTTCATCGAGCGGTCCAGGGCACTGGTGCCGGTGCACATCGACGGCGACCTGCCCGGAGCGCAGAAGCTGGGTGCGCGCTTCAAGGTGCGGGGCTATCCGACACTCATCCTGATGAGCGCTGATGGCACTGAGCTCACCCGCCTGCCCGGCGAAGCCGATGCGCCGCAGGTGATGGCGCTGCTGCAGGCGGGCCTCGCGGGTGGCCGCCCGGTGAAGGCGGTGCTGGCCGACGCGCGAGCGGGCAAACCGTTGCAGCCCAACGAGTGGCGGGCGCTTGCGCTGTACTCGTGGGACACCGACCAGGATCAGCTGGTGCCGCAGGCCCAGCGGGCGCAGCTTCTGGCCCAGCTCGCGGCCGGATGCCCGTCCACGGAGTCGGAGTCGGCAACCCGGCTGATGCTGAAGGCGGTGGCGGCCAGCGATGGCGGCAAGGCCTGGAAGCCGGATGCTGCCTTGGGCAAGCGAGTGCGCCAGATCGTGGTCGACCCCGCGGCCGCACGGGCGCAGATGGACACACTGGTCAACGCCTCCGATGCGATCGTGCGCGCTCTCGCCCCGCAGGTCGGAGCCGATCGACGGGCGCTGGTGGCAGATCTCGATCGGGCACTGGGTCGGCTGCAGGCCGATAGCAGCCTGTCGCGGGCCGATCGCATGTCGGCGTTGATCGGGCGCATCGAGCTCGCGCGCATCGACCTGCCCGACAGCGAGCGCCATCCCAAGCTCGACGCGGGCCTGCTTCGGCAGGTGCGCGAGCAGGTTGCGCTGGACGACCGCTCGATCACCGACGGCTACGAGCGCCAGGCCGTGATCACCAGCGCGGCCCACGCGCTGGGGCACGCCGGGCTGTGGGACGAGAGCGACGTGTTGCTCAAGGCCAACCTCACGCGCAGCCACTCGCCCTACTACCTGATGAGCCAGTTGGGCGGCAACGCCCGCAAGCTGGGCCGCAAGGACGAGGCGCTGCGCTGGTACCAACAGGCCTTTGACACCAGCGAGGGCCCGGCCACCCGGTTGCAGTGGGGTGCGAGCTACCTGTCCGCGGTGGTCGAGCTGGCGCCGCAGGACACGGCGCGGGTCGAGAAGACGGCGGCGCAGCTCTACACCGAGGCAGCGCAGGACAAGGGCGCGTTCTACGAGCGCAGCGCGCGTTCATTGCAGCGTGTGGGCCAGCAGCTGGTGCAGTGGAATGGCTCTCGCGCCCATGACGCTGTAGTGGAGCGGCTGCGCCGCCAGCTCGAAGGCGTGTGCACCCGCATCGACGCCACCGATGCCCAGCGCGCCACCTGCGACGGCCTGGCCAAGGCGCTGGTCGCCCGGCGCGGGTGAGGCCGGCCACGGGGATCAGGCGGGCGCGCGCCGCGCTGCTGGCCGCGACGATGGTGGCCGCCGCCGCGGCAGAGGCTGCACCGGCAGCGGGCTTGCAGCCATGCCGGCTCGAGGGCGTCGAGCATGAGGCTCATTGCGGTCGGGTTCAGCGACCACTCGACCCTTCCCGGCCGCAGGGCGCGTCGATTGACGTGCACGTGGCCGTGCTGCCGGCGCTGTCGCGGCGCAAGGCCGAGGACCCGGTGTTCTTCCTGGCCGGCGGCCCGGGTCAGAGTGCCATCGAGATGGCCGGCCCCCTGTCGCGCCGCTTCTCGAGACTGAACCAACGGCGCGACCTGGTGTTCGTCGACCAGCGTGGCACCGGACGCAGCGCCTCGCTGCAATGCCCGGGCGACGACAAGGCCGCGCAGCGGGCGCCGCTGGCCGAGCTGCTGGACACTGAGCGGCAGGTCGTGCAGATGGCCGATTGCCGGCAGGCGTTGCAGCGCCTTCCCCATGGCTCGCTGCAGCACTACACAACGACGATCGCGATGGCCGACCTCGATGCCGTGCGACAGTGGCTGGGCGTGCAGCAGGTCAACCTGATCGGTGCGTCCTACGGCACGCGGGCAGGGCTGGAGTATTTGCGACAGTTCCCGGGCGCAGTGAGGCGGGTGGTGCTCGACGGCGTGGCGCCGCCGGACATGGTGCTTCCGGCCAGCATGGCCGCCGATGCCCAGGTGGCGCTCGACGCCCTGCTGGCCGCGTGCGGCGCGCAGCCGGCATGCCGCCAGGCCCACCCGGCGCTGGCTGCCCGCTGGCGCGACCTGCTGCGGCGCCTGCCCCTCGAGGCCCGTGTGGTGCACCCGCACACCGGGAGGATCGAGTCGGTCACCCTCACCCGCCCGGCGGTGCTCAGCCTGGTGCGAACGCCGTTGTACGTTCCGGCGCTGGCCGCTGCACTGCCCGCTGCGATGGCCGACGCGGCCGACGGCCGCTTCGAAGGGCTTTTCGGCCTGGCAGCGGCGCTGGGTGGCAGCGGCGCGATGGCCGGCGGCATGCACTTCTCGGTGGTTTGCGCGGAAGACGTTCCCCGGCTGGCGAGCGCACCGGCTCCTGCGCATGGCGACTTCGGCGACAGCTTCTCGAACATGTACGCGCGCATCTGCGCCCAGTGGCCGCGCGGCGATGTGGCGGAGGCGTTCTATCGTGTCGGCCCGACACCGGCTCCGGCGCTGCTGCTTTCCGGTGGGCTCGACCCTGCCACGCCGCCGGCCCATGGCGAGCGCGTGACCCGTGCCCTGGGCCAGCAGGCGCGCCACGTGGTGGTGGCCCATGCGGGGCATGGGGTGAGTGCGCTGCCGTGCATCGCCGATCTGGTGCAGCGATTCATCGACGCCGAGCAGCCCGCACAGGCGCTGGCGCTGGACACCGGATGTGCCGCGGCCGTGCCGCGTCCCGATGCCACCATCGCGCCGTGGCGCGCCGTGCCGATGCCCAGCGCCTCGGCAGCCAGCAAAGGCCGGCCGTGATCGACATCCAGGATCTTTCCAAGCGCTTTGTCCAGGGTCGCGGCCGGCGCGCGCGAGCGGTCCAGGCGGTGTCGGGGCTGCACCTGCATGCGGCAGATGGCTGCATCACCGGACTGCTTGGCCCCAACGGCGCCGGCAAGACCACCACGCTGCGCATGCTGGCCGGGCTGATGACGCCCGATGGTGGGCAGATCCATGTCGATGGAATAGACGTCGCGCGTGCCCCGAGGCTGGCGCTGGCGCGCATGGGCGTGCTGTCCGATGCCCGTGGCCTGTACCCGCGGCTGACCGCGCGCGAGAACATCGTCTACTACGGGCGGCTGCAGGGCATGGCCCCCGCGCATGCGCACGCGCGTGCCGAGCATCTGGCGGACCTGCTGGACCTGCGGGCCTTGCTCGAGCGGCGCACCGAAGGCTTCAGCCAGGGCGAGCGCATGAAGACGGCGCTCGCGCGCGCCCTGGTGCATGACCCGCAGCACATCGTGCTCGACGAACCCACCAACGGGCTGGACGTGCTGGCCACGCGCAGCCTGCGCGAGGCGCTGCGGCACCTGCGCGATGACCACGGCAAGTGCATCGTCTTCTCGACGCACATCATGCAGGAGGTCGAGCGGCTGTGCGACCGGGTCGTGGTGGTGGCCCACGGCCGGGTGGTGGCCGAGGGCAGCGTGCCGGACTTGCTGGCGCGCACCGGGCACGATGACTTCGAGTCCTGCTTCGTGGCCCTGGCGTTCGGCCCCGAGGCTGTGGCCGGCGAAGGGAGCTCGGCATGAAAGCCGCATGGGTGGTCTTTCTGAAGGAGCTGGTCGACGCCCTGCGCGATCGGCGTACGCTGCTGATGGTGGCGCTGTCGTCGGTGGCCATCGGGCCATTGGTGCTGGTGGCGCTGTCGGCACTGGTGGCCAGCATGGAGGAGCGCGCCGAGGCGCGCGAGGTGGTGGCGGTGGGCCTGGCGCATGCGCCTGGGCTGCGCAACTACCTGCTGCGCCAGAACCAGCAACTGCGCGAGGCGCCGCCGGGGCATGAACGGGAACTGGTCGCGCGTCGCCTGGGGCACCCGGTGCTGGTGGTGCCCGAGGACTTCGAGGCAGCGCTGCAGGCCGGACGGGCGCCCACGCTCGAGGTCGTCAGTTCGAGCGCGAACACGCGTGCCCAAGCCGGGGTGGGCCGGCTGCGCCTGTTGCTGCTGGGTTACGCGCGCGAGCAAGCCACGTTGCAGCTGGCGTTGCGCGGCGTGGCACCGGCGGTGATGCAGCCATTCGAAATCCAGACGCGCGACCTGGCCGATCCGCTGGCCCGTGCGGCACAACTTACCGGCATGCTGCCGTTCTTCGTGCTGATGGCCGTGCTGTACGGCGCATTGAATGCGGCCCTGGACACCACTGCCGGCGAGCGCGAGCGTGGCTCGCTGGAACCGTTGCTGATGAACCCGGCGTCGGCCGCGGCGCTGGTGCTGGGCAAATGGGCGGCCGTGGCCAGCGTCGGCATGCTCATCGCCGTGCTGTCGTGCCTGAGCTTCCTGCCCGGGCAATGGCTGCTGCGCAGCCCCACGCTGGCGGCGATGTTCCAGTTTGGCCTGCGCGAGGCGGCGCTGTTCGTCGCGCTCCTGTCACCGATCGCGGCCATGCTGTCGGCCGTGCTGATGGCGGTGGCCATCCGCTGCCGCAGCTACAAGGAAGCACAGGCCAACAACACGGTGGTGATCCTCGCGTTGTCGCTGCTGCCGCTGGTGACCATCTTCAACCAGGAGGGCGAGCAGTCGTGGCACCTGTGGACGCCGGCGCTGGCGCAGATCACGCTGATGGTGCGCGTGCTCAAGGGCGAGTCCATGGCGCCGCCCGACCTGCTCGTACCGTTGGTGGTCGCCGCGGTGGTCACTGCCCTGGCACTGGCCTGGATCGCACGCCAGCTGCGCACCGCCGCACTGCGCTGAACCCGGTTGGCGGCGGCGCGGATGTCAGTTCGGTCGGCTGTTCAGGGCCGATGCCACCGCAGCTTGCCAGGGCAACGCATGCACCAGCTCGTTGAGGTGCAACGCCGACTCGAACGCGGTGAGCACCTCGCCTTCGCGGCCCAGCAGGCGCACGTTGGTGACCACCGCCATCGGGTCGGCCATGGCCACCACGTCGCGCGAAATCTGGACCCAATCCCATGCAAGCCCGGCGTCGAATTCGTCGACCTGGCCCGCCCACAAGGTCTGGCCGGCCGGGCCGCGACCACGGGCGCCCAATGACGTGACGTGTGTACTCACATGCCTCAACGGTAGCGTGCGTGCTTCGCTGGCACTCCAGAACATCGGTGGCCAGGCACGCAGGCTCCAGGAAGGGCAGACAGTGACGGATGCGGCATTCATCGAGGTCTCCTTGCATGAGGGGTGTCCGCAGTGTTCGTCCGGCGGTGCAGAATCCGCATCTGTAAGGCTTGCCAGGGACCCCTAGATCGAACTGGCAGTCACGAAATCCGTCACATATGCTGCAGGGTGGCTACGCATCGGTGCTGCAATCCCGGAGTCGCGACGACTTCCGGGACGAGGTCGTTCGCTTCACGCAGCAGATGGGGTTCAGCACGGTATCGGCGATGGTGGTCATCGACCACACGGTGCGAACCAGTGACTTCCTGGTGGTCGACAACACGCCTGCCGAGTACATTGAGGCGTTCAACGACACGATGGCCGGGCGGCGTGACCCCGTCCAGCAGCACTGCAAGCGCAGCAGCGTGCCCATTGTCTGGGACCGGCAGACCTACCTGGACAGCGGCACCGGCGAGCTGTGGGAGCAGCAGGCCGAATACGGCTATCGCACGGGTGTGGCTCTGGCCCTGCACCTGCCCGATGGCCGCCACTTCCAGCTGGCGGTCGATCGGGAGCAGGCGCTGCCGAGCGGTTCGAGCGACCTGCAGCGCCTGGTCGCCGACCTGCAGCTGTTTGCGGTGTGTGCGGTCGACACCGCGATGCGGGTACTGGTGCCCGAGCCGCTGCGGCCCGAGCGCCCGGCGCTGACACCGCGCGAACTCGAGGCCTTGCGCTGGACCATGGAGGGCAAGACTGCCTGGGAGCTGGGTCGCATCCTGGGCATCACAGAGCGTACCGCGGTGCTGCATCTGGGCAACGCAATGCGCAAGCTCGGCTGCTCCAACAAGCATCAGGCCGTGCTCAAGGCGCTGCGGCTGGGCTTGATCCTCTGACCCTCGCGCGGTCCAGACCGAGCGTTGCCGTGACCCTGTCAGAAGTGACAGTTGTGGCGCCCGTGCGCCCAAGCTGCAATGGTGCATTGCTGCCGACTTCCGGCAGTCTGCCTACCGAGGTGTCACCATGCAGACGATCAGCACTTCCCCATCCGCAAGCACCGCCGCTGGCCCACGGGGCAACTGGGCCGGTCCGCGCGGAAATTGGGCCGGGCCGCGGGGCAACTGGGCCGGTCCGCGTGGCAACTGGGCTGGCCCGCGCGGCAACTGGTAAGGCGCCGCCATGGCCGCTGCGCAGTCGCAGCGGCTCGTGCCGGGGATGCTCAGGGAGTCACGCCTTGCGCATCGGGCAGGTGTTCAGCCCGACCAGGCGATACAAAGGGCAGAAGCCCATCGCGCCCGTGGCGAGCGGGATCACCCCGATCCAGCCCCATGGGCCGATTACATTCAGGGCAGCCAGGCCCACGAGTGTCAGACCGCCCAGCACGCGCAGGGTGCGGTCGATGCCGCCGACATTGAATTTCATGGTCATCTCCAGTTGGCGAGGTTGATGGTGCCTACTGTGCGCGCGCAGCCCTTGCGCCGTCGGTGACTGCAGTCACCAAGTCGGCCGACCCCCGATACCGTGGTGTCGCCGTTCAGGCGAGACGAGCCGGCTGGCGTGCAGTCACGCCGGTCCGGCGGCCAGTTGGCGCAGCGCGCTGGCATCACGGATCTCGATGTGCTGGCGCGCGAGCGCGATCCAGCCCTGGCGCTCGAAGCGCCGCAGCAAGCGCGTGACGATTTCGCGCACCGTACCCAGTTCATCGGCCAGTTGCTGGTGCGTCTTGGTCAGGGCGGCGCCATGCCCGAGCAGCGCCGCGGCGAGCCTTTGGTCCAGCCGCTGGAAGGCGACCGCCTCGGTCAGGGCCATGAGGTCGGCCAGGCGATCGGCGAAGACCGCAAACACGAACCGGCGAAACGGTTCGTGCGCGACCCAGCGCTCGAAGCCTGTGGGTGCCAGCACCACCAGTTCGGTGTCGCAAACGGCGCGGCCGTGGGCCACCAGGCTGGCGTGGCCGAACAGACACGATGTCGAGGCGACGCACAGCTCACCCGGCCCGACCCGGTACAGCTCGATCGAGCGGCCCTGGGGTGAACCCCGGGCCACCTGCACCTCGCCGTCCAGCACCAACGGAAACCCCTGGCAAGGCGCGCCTTCCTCGAACAGCAGCGTGTCCGCCGGAACGCGCATCTGTCGTGCTTGCGACTGCAGCACATCGAGCGCCAAGGCAGGCGGCAGCGCATCGACAGCCGGGTACAGCGGTCGCAGGCGGCTCAGTGTGGTGTGGGCGTCGGGCATGGCAATGAGATAATTTGAGACTATCGAGTTAAGTCGAACAATAGCTGTTGTCAAAATGCGGACGACGTGGTCCCGGTGTTGCTTCCGGGCCTGGGCAGGGTGGCCGCCTCCAGTGCATCGAGCCAGGCCAACGCGGCCTGACGGTCTGTTCCGCACATCGCATCAGAGGGCGTCAGTGACCGACACACCGCGGGCCGGCGGGGATCACCGAAGAGCGCGCACCGATCATCGGACGTGAGCTGGACGCAGCGCACGCCTGCGGGCTTGCCTCCGGGCATGCCGGGGATGGGGGAGCTGATGGATGGTGCGATGCAACAGGCGGCACATCCGGGGCGGCAATCCATGGCCGATTGTCGGTCGGGCGCCCTGGCGCTGCAGCGTGCGCGTGCGGCTTCCTACAATCACGGGTTCGATCGCACCGCGAGCATCTTCCATGTGGTATCCGAAGGAATTCGACGTCATCGTCGTCGGCGGCGGCCATGCCGGCACCGAGGCGGCGCTGGCGGCTGCGCGCATGGGTTGCGACACGCTGCTGCTGACGCACAACATCGAGACCCTCGGCCAGATGAGCTGCAATCCGTCGATCGGCGGCATCGGCAAGGGCCACCTGGTCAAGGAAGTGGATGCGCTGGGCGGGGCGATGGCGCTGGCCACCGACGAAGCCGGCATCCAGTTCCGCATCCTGAATTCGTCCAAGGGTCCGGCCGTGCGCGCGACGCGTGCGCAGGCCGACCGCGTGCGCTACAAGGCGGCGATCCGCCATCGTCTGGAGAACCAGCCGCGGCTGTGGCTGTTCCAGCAGGCCGTGGACGACCTGACAGTCGAGAGCGACGGCCGCGATGATCGGGTGACCGGTGCCGTCACCCAACTGGGCATCGGCTTTCGTGCCCGCGCCGTCGTGCTGACTGCGGGCACGTTTCTCGACGGTCGGGTGCATGTGGGGCTGAGCCACCATGCGGCAGGGCGCGCCGGTGACCCGCCGGCGGCGGCGCTGTCGGCACGGCTCAAGGAGCTGAAGTTGCCCCAGGGGCGACTGAAGACCGGCACGCCGCCGCGCATCGACGGGCGCACCATCGACTACGCGCGGCTGGCCGAGCAGCCCGGCGACCGCGATCCGGTGCCGGTGTTCAGCTTCCTGGGCGATGCGGCCATGCACCCGCCGCAGATGCCGTGCTGGATCACGCACACCAACGAGCGCACGCACGAGATCATCCGTTCGGGCTTCGATCGCAGCCCGATGTTCACCGGTGTGATCGAAGGGGTGGGGCCGCGCTACTGCCCGAGCATCGAGGACAAGGTCAACCGTTTCGCCGACAAGTCCTCGCACCAGATCTTCCTCGAGCCCGAGGGGCTGACCACGCATGAGGTCTACCCGAACGGGATCTCGACCTCGCTGCCGTTCGACATCCAGCTGGCGGCGGTGCGCTCGATGGCAGGGTTGGAGCAGGCGCACATCCTGCGGCCGGGCTATGCGATCGAGTACGACTACTTCGACCCGCGCGCACTGAAGGCCACATTTGAGACCCGGGCGATCTCCGGCCTGTACTTCGCCGGGCAGATCAACGGCACCACCGGCTACGAGGAGGCGGCGGCGCAGGGCCTGTACGCTGGCGCCAACGCCGCCTGCCAGGTGATGGCGCGCGACCCGCTGCTGCTGCGGCGCGACCAGGCCTACCTGGGCGTGCTGGTGGATGACCTGATCACCAAGGGTGTGAGCGAACCCTACCGGATGTTCACCAGTCGTGCCGAGTACCGGCTGCAGCTGCGGGAAGACAATGCCGATGCCCGCCTCACCGCCCGCGGCCGGACCCTGGGGCTGGTGGACGATGTACGCTGGGCAGCCTTCGAGCGCAAGCAGGAGGCGGTGGCACGCGAGCTCGAGCGCCTGCGGTCGAGCTGGGTGCATCCCGGCATCCTGGCCGCGGCGGATGCCGAGCGCCTGCTGGGCAAGGCAATCGAGCGCGAGTACAGCCTGTCGGACCTGCTGCGCCGGCCCGGCGTGGGCTACGACACCGTGGCCGAGGTGCTGCAGTTGGCCGGCCGCGGCGGCGATGTTTCACGTGAAACCCGGCATGCCGAGCTGGGTGCCGCGCTGGCCAATGCAGTGATCGAGCAGGTGGAAATCGCCACCAAGTACGCCGGCTACATCGACAAGCAGATCGAGGAAGTCGAGCGCGCCACCCACTACGAGAACCTGCGCCTGCCGGAAGACCTGGACTACGCGCAGGTCACCGCCCTGAGCTATGAGGTGCGCCAGAAGCTCGCACGCCACCGTCCGCAGACGCTGGGGCAGGCCTCGCGTGTATCTGGCGTGACGCCGGCGGCGATCTCGTTGCTGCTGGTTCACCTGAAGAAGGGTCGGTTTCGGGGTTTCGTCCCCGGTGCGGCCGCCCCGGATGTCGACGCCGTTGCAGATGATCACGGCCAGGGCGCGAGATGACAGAGCCTGCACCGAACCCGACACACACGCGGCTGAGGCAGGCCGCCCAGACCCTGGGCCTCGCGCTCGACGATGCCGCGGCCACCCAACTGCTGGCCTACCTGGCCATGCTGCAGCGCTGGAACCGGGTATACAACTTGACGGCGGTGCGTGACCCGCAGGAGATGCTCACGCACCATGTGCTGGACTGCCTGGCCGTGCTGCCGCCTCTGCGCCGCCACGCGGCGGGACGCTCGTTGCGCGTTCTGGACGTTGGCAGCGGCGGCGGCTTGCCCGGTGTGGCGATCGCCATCATGCAGCCCGAGTGGCCGGTGTGCACCATCGATGCCGTGGCCAAGAAGGCCAGCTTCGTGCGCCAGGTCGCGGCCGAGGTGCCGGTACGCAACCTGCGCGCCCTGCATGGCCGAGTGGAGGTGCTCGAGCCGGCGCCGGCGGAGGGGGGGCAGGGCTACGACCTGATCGTGTCGCGCGCGTTCGCTTCGCTAGCGGACTTCGTGGCCCTCACGCGCCACCTGCTGACGCCTGGCGGTGCGTGGCTCGCCATGAAGGGGCGCGCGCCGGACGATGAAGTGGCGGCACTGCCGGCTGATGTCACCGTGTTCCACGTGGAACAACTGCGGGTGCCCGACCTCGCCGCCCAGCGCTGCCTCGTGTGGTTGCGGCCCCACGGCCGCACCTGACAACAGCGCCAGCCCCGGTGCGTGCTCGCTGTGGCGGCGGGCGCAGCGGCGATACTTCGAGCCCATGGCGAAAGTCTTCTGCATCGCAAACCAGAAAGGCGGCGTCGGCAAGACGACCACCACGGTCAACCTGGCCGCCGGGCTGGCGCGCGTCGACCAGCGCGTGCTGGTGATCGACCTCGACCCGCAGGGCAACGCCACCATGGGTTCGGGAATCGACAAGCGGTCGATGCCGCTGTCGGTGTACGACGTGCTGCTCGAGTCGGCCGCCATCGCCGAAGCGCGCCAGCGCTCCAAGACTGGTGGCTACGACGTACTGGGCGCCAATCGCGAATTGGCCGGCGCCGAAGTAGAACTGGTCAGCTTGGAGCGCCGCAACGAGCGCTTGCGCCAGTCACTCGATCCAGTGGGTGCCGACTACGACTTCGTGCTGATCGACTGCCCGCCCTCGCTGAGCCTGCTCACCCTGAACGGCCTGTGCAGCGCCCATGGAGTGATCGTGCCCATGCAATGCGAGTACTTTGCGCTCGAGGGGCTGTCCGATTTGGTCAACACGATCAAGCGGGTGCATGCCAACCTGAACCGTGACCTGCAGATCATCGGCCTGCTGCGTGTGATGTTCGACCCGCGCATCACGCTGCAGCAGCAGGTCAGCGACCAGCTCAAGTCGCACTTCGGCGACAAGGTGTTCGACGCCGTGATCCCGCGCAACGTGCGTTTGGCCGAGGCCCCCAGCTACGGACAGCCGGGCGTGGTGTTCGACCCTGCGGCCAAGGGCGCGCAGGCCTATGTCGAGTTTGCGCGCGAACTCGTGC
>Ga0154020_10007819_pt1 | contig 12447 bp, 1 predicted proteins | sample Klosneuvirus_201_FD_109709 | JGI IMG/M metagenome (GOLD analysis project Ga0154020, IMG submission 109709) | Active sludge microbial communities from wastewater, Klosterneuburg, Austria - Klosneuvirus_20160825_MG | ecosystem: Engineered > WWTP > Aerobic digester > Activated sludge | place... | reverse complement strand
CGTCCAACTGTAAAACCTGGCACACGTCCCAATAACTCACAACAGGTAACACCCAAACAACAAACGCGACCAAGTCAACCGGCACGATCTCCTTCCCGTCCGGCGCAACCATCGAAAGATAAAAAAAGTCGCCCAAGATAGTTTATAAAAAATCTCCTTGCCCGTAAGCAAGGAGATTTTTTGTTTGCACATAGTTCATGCTTCGCGGAACGAGGGAATGAAAATAGAAGAATGAAGAATGAGAAACGGAGAATGGAATGGAAAATGGAAAAGTGAATGGGGAATTTAGAATGGAGAAAGAATGAAAAATGTTGAATGAGGAATGAAGAATTGCAAGAGGTTCTCATGTTTCATTATAATTAACCATCAACAGGTTGAAGAGCATGAAACGTAAACCCGTACAATTAACTATACCGGGACATGGATTTGTATCCACAAATGTTAAAGACTACAAAGGCAAATACCAACTGCTAGTTTCCGAAAAAGGATGGAAGAGCCAGAAACAAAATCTCTAAGCGGTCAGAAAATGTGTTTATGAATCTATGCTCGAACCGTATTTAAAAGTTGCACCACAACTTAATGGACCGCTGCTTGCGAGGCCCGGTTGTACTACGATGTGAGAGGCACTTTCTACCGGATTCAGACAGGGTTGCATACTCGATTGTGTACTGCCCTGCTGTCTGTCGTTGTCACTGCGTGCATTTGTCTAATTGGTCAATGGTACTTGAAATTGTTGGATAAAAAAATTGTCCTGCCGCTTTCTGTTCTTTGATTTTTCTATTTCGCTTTGAATTAAAAGTCAAAATATTTTTTGTCAAACCTGTTTGATGGTCTTAAGTTGGCAAACCAAATCTGTTGTCTCGTCTTTAAATGTCTGTTGGTCTAACGCAACAATGTAGCCTGGGATAAACTGCGCCGTCTTGAAATTGGTTTTGGGTTTATTAACAAGGGGATAAGTTTCCTGTTAAGTCCTTACACAATTATTAAATGACATCTCCTAAGCAATAGTGAAAGACCACAAACAAATCTGAAATTTCTTCCGGATCATTATCAATTTGATTGTATGTCTGTGGAACTGATACATCTGTAATATGTCTGAACTTTAATGTCCATTGTTTAAACACATCCATGTCTTCTATATTCATAATTGTTGAGCCAGCAGAATCTGCAGTAAGTGTTGCCGTTTGAATATTAGCATAAGTGGCATTTTCAGGCATTGAAATTTCTGATGAGATTAATGCATCATCATCTTTGTTCTTGGCTTCTAAAATCATTTTGTATTCGCCTGTTCGATTTGCTTTTATTAGAACCTCCACTTTCTTTAGATATATCCCTCTATCTTTTGTGAAGAAAGGGAAATGCTCTTTCTGTAATTTTACCGACAGAAATTGATCTGAATCTGCAACCACCGGATTCAAAAATTTATACCATTCGGTTGAAAATTCATGCTTCATACTGAACATGCGCATCAATGGTTGTTGGCTTAATTCAGCTTCATTGATTAAGAAATTCTTAAGATAAGCTACAACGTCATTCTTAAATGTGCCTGCATCTTCCCGTGCTGTGTAATTGATGTGCAGTATAACATCCGAAATGGTGGAGTAATCAAACTGCCTTAATTCAGAATCTTGTGTAAGTTCAATTTCCCATTCGCTGATGGCACCTGCACCTTCAAATGGCAGGTAGCGTTCATCTCGAAAACTAAGTTCAAACATTCCTGAATCCCGCTGCCCGGTGCTGGTGGCAATTGCTTTTGCCGGAACATTACTTTCCTTGAAACGAGTATCTTCTGTCCAAATACCTTCGTCATTATTGTGCTCGTATTTTTCTGCCTCACTCATTGATGTATTACTGCGTACGGAATTTTTCAGTAATCGAAGAGTGCAATTAACCGTTGTATAAGGCCCTGCAATACAAGGCAGCGATAAACTCACTGATTTAATTCTGCGGAAATAATGCCCCTGATAATCGAGGTCATACAACTCTTCAGGAATGCTTAAGAAGCATTTACCTGTAGTACGCAACTCTTGCAGCGTAAGCGGATTAAGCATAGCCATCGAAACGCTTTTTGTTAATTCAAGCTCTCGTTTGTTTTCTTCGAGGTAGGATGTTTCCAGTTGTCGCAAGGCAAGCTGTAGTTTTTCGCCAGCACATAATCCCTGCATGCTGTTTTCCCAATAACCAAATTGAATAAAGCCTGTTGGCTCAATCCCCAATTCATACCTGTAGCATTTCTCTGCTTTCTTAGCCATGTCATAGGCCATGTTATAACTCTGTTTGTACACCGAAAACAGTTGCTCTTTCATCCATTGATACAATTCCTGGTTGGTGAATTTATCTTTCAGATATTGCTCCACCTGTTTAGAATTTTCAATCTGTTGCTTATGATTCGATAATTCCTTTTGTGATATTTGAATTCTTATATCAGCCGAAGTAATCTGCTTATCTAATTGAATTATTTCTTTTGCAGCAAGGTTTGCCTGTAATGTCCAGTCTTGTTCTCTGCGAATGTAGCCAGCCATCATACTGGACTGTGAGGCAGAATGAGAAAATACCGAAGATATAATTTGAGGTATTTTTGCTAAGCCGGAAGTAGCAGAGCCTAATTGTGGGCCTCCATATTCAAGACCTACGCCTACGCCAAATGGTTTAACGTCTGCTGCAAAACTAGGAATAAGATGCATCATGGCAGCAATCCCTTCCATACTTGTTGCAACTCCTTGCCATATAAGTGCAGCAGCGGCATCATCAATTTGTTGCTTTTCTCTAGGAATTAACTTTACACCTCTATCTCCTCCATCAACCAATGTTTCATCTACATCCGTTGTAACTAAAGGAATGCTGGTATCAGCAGGTAATTGGCTTTCAGCATTCAGTTCGGGATCAATTGGCAGAATAGCAGAAATTGTTAATGCTTCGTCTGATAACAACGCATTGTAATGTTCTAACCTGAACGCTGCGGTTTCCCTTGACTTTAATAGTCCTTCTTTATTAACTCTCGCATCATATACCTGGCGTTCTTTAATGGCAGTCATCAGGTCAAGCATGGCGGTTTCTTGCGATGCCCGCAAACGACCGAGTTCTTCACTGTCTTTCTTTTCGATCGTAGATAGCAACAAACTACCCAATGATTTTACTTCACCACAGAATTCATTTGCTTTCTGCATAATATAGTTGAAACGAAAAATGGGAGGGGGGCTGCTGATATCAGCTAGAACACTCCCCACACTAATACCTTGTGCTGCTGCATTGATAAGCATGGCAGGATCAATTGGAGGTGAGAAAAGGGCCAACTGTCTTTCCACTCCATCAATATCCATGCAATGGCGGATTTTAAAAAGGCGGTCAGCAATAGAATCCCAATGTTCTATTAATTTTTCATTGCCGGGAATACAGAAATAAAGTGCAGGGCCTATTCCAAGTAACCCCGGGCTCGTGCTGCCGGAACTTACAGGAACATCACTACTGTAGGGAAAAATATTTTCCATCTCAACCAGTGCATTGCCAAAATCATCCAATTTGCCTTTTAACGAATCATATGTTTCAGCTTTTATCACTCCACGTTTGGGAACAAATTCCGGACGCGGGCCTAAAATATGATTGGCCATTACATAAAGTTGTAAGGCTTCATTTACCGACTCACGGGTAAACGATCTGAAAAGTGAATCGCCCCAGGCACGAAGGTTCTCTACATATTTAATTACCACGTTTTTCATAAACGCAAGTGGACGGTTTCTTGCTACAGTAAATGGACTGAATGGATTATCTCGCCACTCTGCAACAATTGCATTTTCGTTCGATGGATTTCTATTTGGTGTTAATGACATAAACCATTCTTCAAGGTTTTCGGCAGGTGTTGTTTTAAAAGGAAGTACTTTCCAATAACGTGAGGTTTCGCGCGCTGAAACAGGCATTTCATCTGTTGTAGGATCGAATATATAGTGAAACCATTTCATGGCCTCTTCAAATTTGCCATTTTTGCTCAAGCGGGTGGCAATATATAGCGGGGCATGAAAGAATAATTCCCAATTGTAAATACTGTTGGCACCATAAACATCAAAGCATATATTTTCTTTGTAATAAGTGTAGGCTTCCCCTACTTTATAGTCGTTGGATAAAGGAGCTTGTTTAACCAAGCCTGAATCAAAATCGGGACGATACCCATTCTTAAAAGTTTCACCGCTATCATTGCCTATTTTGGTATCTCTATCCATTAATGCCTTCATACCACCTTTATTCAAATGGGATACAAATTCGCTTGAATAGGGATGATGAAAAGTATGAAACTCGAACCCTCTTTCGAAAGGAATGTTTTCGTAATAATTTATTTTAATTTTCTCAGAAACACCGGAAAAGGAGCCGCCAATGCTAGATGTATCATATAGTCGATCTGGATTTCCTAATTCAATTGTGCCTTTACTCAGAAAAGCATCACCCCCGGTTTCATTCCCAATAAACATAGGAGAAGTCATTTCTTCTGACCTAGTTGTCATTTCATTAATGTTAGCATTTATACCTATACTGGAGGTGTTCAAGGAACTATTTTTATCTGGACCGTTTTTACCGAATATGAATCCAGTTTCGGCAGAATAATTTGCAAATTGTAATATTGTCGGTGAATAAACTTCAGGACGTAAAACAACATCCCACGGATGAAAATCAATGGGGCGAACAAAATAAGTACGGTTTAAAGCCTGGTAAAAAAATGGACTTTTGAGCGCAAATTCTATGTCAACAAAACTGTTAGATGAAATTATATTATGATCAACCGGATTTTTAAGGTAAGTGTTGCTATTGAAAAACAAATGATGATTTTGTGAAAAATGCTTTTCGTAATTTTTAATGTATAAAATTGAGGATAACACATCAGGAGTATATATTAGAGGATCAGAATTATATGTTATTGCTATTTGTGATTGTATATCCGATAAAACAAAACTGCCAAAAGTTCTCCAATTTCCAGTAGTAGGTGGTCCTAAAGTAGAAAGAACAAAAGTACCGATCATTCTTAGGGTCAGGATATTATCGATTATTTCACTCCTCAAGAATAATTTCTTATATGGGTTTGTGTTCGATGTTGAATTAACCAAAATAAATTCCTTTGATAATTGCTTTGAACTCCATTTACCATCAATATTTTCAGACCATGCAAGTCTTGCTTCCCATTGACTTTGAGAATTTAATGATCCAGATGGTCTTTCTCTTGCAATTTCTTCCAAAGTACTTGAATCATTTTCAGTCGATGGTATAGGCTTTTCGATAAACTCAGTCCAAAAAATAAACAACCTGTTTTTCCAAACAACAGGAACTAAATGCACCCCGCTAATATCTCCATCTTCAGTAATCCGGATATCCACCTGTACTTTTTCCCAGGCACTCCATTTAAAAAAACTGTTACATGTGCGGTAGAAAAACTGGTAGGGAGCATTATGGTTGCGCCCAAATACGTGGAGCAATTTCATATTGGTGCCAGCCTCATCATTCTCCTGGTACATTCCGCAGACATCGAGGTTGGCTACCGTATTAAGTTTGGTTAGGTAATTACGAAAAGCGGTTTCAACACTTCTGTCGGTAATATCATTTTGTGTTAATTCCGATTCTAACTCTTTAAAGAATGGGCTGCGGTCATCACGCCATTCGGGTTCCAACCAGTTTTCGGGATAGAGGAATATTTTTCTGTTCACCTCCCACACCCGATAGTTTTTCATCCACGCCCAGCGGTCTTTATCTATGGCATCCGGTGCAACACCTTTTTCTGCTCCGGTACTCCTGTCACTTTCCAAATTTAAAAGGCAACGGGTCACAAATAGTTGCACAGCGGCATTTGCCTGCACAATGCGTGACGTGTCCATACAGGCACCCATTTGTACATCAATTAAAAAATATTCAAACAACCCGTCAGCATCCGTTATTCTCTGCTCTATTATTTCCTCTTTGGTAAGCAGGTGACTTATCAGCGCCTGCTTCTGATTTTCTCGAATTTTGTCACTTAAATTTCCGGCAAGTTTTAACCAGTCTTCTACTTCATATTTTGCTTTTACAGCTCTTCTAACTAAATCGGCTGTATCATTTAAACTATCAAAATCGGTGACGGTGTCTGCCCATTTTGCTAAGGTTTCTGCCGAAAGTCCTGTTTTAATGACCAAAGAAACTGCAGCATAAATTTTTAAAAATTCAATCTCATTTTTAAATTTATCAGTGGGCAAAATAAAATGGGAATTGACCAGATATGAAATGGTATTTAAATCCCATGCTGTTGCCAGGTGTAATTGATTAGTCAACATGTCAATTGATGGAGCAGGAACAATATTTGCAGCAGCAAACACATCAATTAGTAATGCCTGCGATTGCGGAACAGCATTTCGTAATTGAACATAATCATTAATGCGTTTCCAGTGCAAAGGAGTTATTGATTTGAAGTCAATATTGTCAAAATCTGATTTATAACTTATAAAGTGCTTTACTTCCTTATCTGTTAATATTAACCCTGAAATAAATTTAGCGGCACGGTGATACTTTTTAGCAGTCTCATCAATTGTAAAACCCTCACTTTCAACGGATCCGATGATTGTTCCTACTTCTTCTTTAATTAATTCCTGAGTAACTGTTTCGCTTAAATCGGTAAGCAAAGCAATGTGCTGGATGATTACATCTTCATGCAATTTTTGTTTTAGTAAAAGTAAATTACTGAGTATTTCTGGTGAAAGGGAACCAGGTGTTGGATAACGTTGTGCTATTTCTTCAAAAGCTTTTTTAATGTCAATAGTTGCTTGCGCTAATTTGTCATTACTTAAGTTTAATGTTGATGCAGCGGGAAGCGTTCCATTAAATATATATTGTAACAACTCAGACTTAAATCCCGATTTTTTTACGGACGCAGCCAGTTCATAAAAATTAAATGTGGAAGTTGGATTTTCAAAAACAAAATCAGCTATAGTAGACGAAGTGGTATTGAATAATTTCGCCAGCAAACAGCACTCCGGCACTTTAAGTTTTAATGCCTTACTCAATATAACAAAACGGTAAATAGCACTCAGGTTTGGAATAGTAAGTTCTACTGCCGGAACCTCCGAAACAATTCTTGTTGTAACTTTGGCTACTCCAAGAATGGCAATTAAATCATCCTCCGATATTCTGAATGAAGCAAGTGTGGCAGGAATATGGTCTTGTAAAATTGCTGAACCTTTAAGGTAATCTCCAAATGCATCAGCTTCAAAAACCTGATCAATTCTTTGTACGGCTTTATTCAGAAATAATGTTTTATAAAGCGATTTGTCCCCATGTGTATCAATACTTCCCCAGAGCGTAGCTAACTTATTTATAGGAAGTTTCAATTGCTTATTCAACAATGCAACATAAGAAAGCTTAGTGATACAGGCATCAGTAATATCACTTTCACCTAATGCGGCAAGCATTAAATCAACTTCATGCATGGTCCATCTCAATTTTCTCCATAGTCGGATGAAACGATGAATTTTTGACCAGGTATCAGTGGGAATACCAGAAGTAGCTGTGCCTGCATATATATTGGCCACCGTGCGCAGATACGTAGTATCTAAATTGCAAATTGAATTGGCTTGATATAATGTAATGACGGATTTGAAATTATCAAAGTGCTCTTGAATAAAGGCTACAAAGGTGGGTTGTACTTCTACGGGAAGCGTTGCAATAAAAGTGGAGTCAGGAGTTCCTTCCTTTATCTCTTGCAATTTAATATAGATGGCAGAAGCACCCATTGTGCTATTCACAAAAAGACCTTCGAGGTATTCAAGAATACCCTGATGAGGATTGATGAATTTTGTTTTAATCAAATCTACTAACTCTGTATATTTTAGCCCTGATCGTCTCAGGAACTCATGGATGCCATCCGTAACTCCTGTTCCGGCAACTTTTTCCAGGTTTGTTAAAACGATTGGGTCAAGTTCAGGATTTGGAGAACTTGAAAAGGGGAAACCAAAATATTGCTGCAATTGTTTTGTGTCACTGCTGGCATCAAATTTTTTCTTTGTTAAAATAACATATTCCTCTTCCGAAATCCGCAATGCTTCCGCCTCAATTGCTTTAGTAGCAGTTACTATTTCAGGTTCGGAAGGTAGTTTTTTTTGCATCGCAATCATTACCTCATAGCGTTCTATTCTTAAATGATCGCTATAGGTGCGGATTACATCAAGCGGCTGATGATAGGGAAGGGAGAAAGGATAAACAGCATTTTTTAAAACATGGTATGCTCGCAGGTCAAAATTCTGTGGATTGGCCCGCAATTCATCGGCTGTAGTACTACCTGTATTGTATACTGCACCACTGCTCAACGCGTTGTGATAGGTATAATATTCCATCACTTCATTTACCAAATCAATATAAGGAATAATGGTGTTGGTGTTTTCGCAGGTTAGTGGCAGGTGTAACAAATCTGGCCTGCGCTCTGAAAATTTATCAAGCGGTGATTTGCCATCCGGAAAACGTACTGTTATACCATCTATTACAACAGGTGTTCTATCATCATTCTTATCGCCTCTCCATAAAAAGCGCAACAAGTCAACAAAATAAGCGGCAGGGCTGAACAAACTGCGGCAATGGTCACACTCACACATATCAGGATTGCCAAAAATTTCAGAATAGTTAGGGTTATGCCTTTTCGAAACCTGATTTTGTAATATTGCCAGAACCTCTTCCCGATCCGACTTGGAATAGGCAAAGGCAGGTGCAGCAAGATGAGATAGATCGTACATTTTAATGGCACGTTCCGCAGCCAAAGTGCTTACATGTTCAGCTCTTTGATATACAGTTTCCGTCATCAAATTACTGCCCAATGCTTCACCATACATTTTGATAAAACTCTTCTTTGGAATGCTTGATATGGTATAAGCCGAGTTTAAATTTTTCTCCATCAATATGCCCATTACTTCAGGCTTTGGAGAAACCTGGAATACACGTTGCATTCGATTAAGCTCTTTCTTAACCTCGGGATAATGTTCTTTTGCAATAGACTTTATTTCATCAACATATTCATGAATGGGAGTAGTGCCAATGTCGAATTTGGGGTTCTGTCTGATGAAATCCGTTATTTTTTCTGACACATTCACATTTTCAATGGGCAGTTCTTTATTTTTCAGCATCAGTGCAATCTTCTGTGTAGGGTATGCAGCATTTAAAAATGTCTGCATTTGATTTGCATATGCGGCAATTCGTTCCCCTTCATTTTCGCCTTTAATAAATTCAGGGACTCCCGATTTTTTTATAATTTCTTTCCATTCATTATCTCCCAAAGCGATTAACTGATTTACCGATGAAAGTTTACCTGTAACCTGCAAGGCTTCCATTAATGGTTGATGGTTGCCGCTAATAATCGATAATTGCTGTGTGAATAAAAGACTCGTAATAAGTTCAGGCTTTCCTTTAAACTCCTTTACGGCAGGTAAATATTCTCTCCAGAATTTTTTGTAATCAATTATTTCATTCGCAGCAATTTGACTTTTAAAATTGCGGTAAGCGTTTACAAATGCCTGCTGTTGTACTTTTTCAGGAAGCGCCGCCGACAACAATATTTCCAGTGAGGCAGTTTGATTATTGCTCTTGTATTTTAAGGTGTAAGCCACAGCCAGTTTGTGCAATAATAAAAGAAACGTATTTATTAGTTTTTCATCATAGTCTTTAATTATTTTTTCCTTAACAGATTTTATAATTGCAGTTCTGAGTTCTTTGTCTGATTTTTTATAGAGCACCAGCCAATTGAGCGCTATATTTTGTCTTCCAATTCCATAGAATAATTCGTGCGAAAGTGAATCGTTTGGGTATTCAGTTACACGTTTTGCCGCTTCTACCAATAGGCTAACATGTATTAAATCTTGCTCAGCCTCCTGCGCCAAAAATTGTGTTTGATCTGTGGAACCATGCAATTGATAGAGATCTAATTTTGCTCCTTTCACTAATGGCATGATAGCTTGCATCACTATGGTATATTCGGTTAAATTTTTAAAATTTGTATTTTCAAGTTTTACATTTAATTTTTGCAAGACATTTTCTGATAGCCAGTCATTTTTTGTTGATAATCGTGATCGACCAACTATAGCATCTTCATATACCACAAAAGCCACCACATCAGGAAGGCCACGCTCCTGGCTGGCAAAATCTTTTCTTTCAAAACTAATGATATAAGCCCCATTGGCATTGGTATTAGTTTTGCCAAGAACTTCAATCTTCGTTTTTTTAAAGTCGCTTACTTTTGTTATAGTTTTATAAACAGCAGCACTAAGCAGGTCAATATCAACCAATATCACTTCTTGTTTGGGTAATGGCTCCAAAGCAAGGTTTGTTACTTTACCAGAAACTGTAAATGTATTCTTGTTTATATTCTTATCATTATTTATATAATTTACCTTCAAATTAATTTCGATTTTCTTTTTTGAATTATACTTCACATCACTTTCGGTAAGCAGCTTCTGATCTTTATAAACCCTGATCAATACATCCGGTCCTTTTTCTGTTTCCGAACCGGTGAAATCTTTATTGGTAAAGGAGATGCTATACCTGCCTTCTGCGTTGGTTACAACTGCTTCACCCAACTGGTCTTCGGGTGTAGTAGGGTCATAGTCGAAGGCACGTATTATTAGTCCAGCAAGTGGTTTGTTTTGTATAGAAGTGATTTGACCACTTAAAAAGTATGATTTTGATTGTTGCTTTGCCATGGTGTTTTAGTTTTAATGATTTTTAATACGAATTGTTACTTCTTACTTGCATTTCAGGCACCCGCCTTAACCAGCTACTTCCAACCGTATGCAACATTTCTTCTTCCTCCGGTACCGGGAAACCAACTATTTTAAGCGCTTTGTGCAGCAGGTTTAAACTCATCGATGTTTCGTTGAGGGTAACCTGGGGAGGAATAATTTCATATTATTTTAGTTTGTATGGTTTGTGCGATTGTTCTTTTGTTTCTATTTTTTTGTCTTAGCTATTTTTTTATTATTTCTTTTGTCTCGTATTTCCATGTTTTGGTTGTGAAGACACGAACTGAGGCGGAGGAAAGTTTTTTCCTTTTTAGTAGTTGTGGTTTTATTTTCACAAAGCCATTATTAGCAAAAGTGGAAGGCTTGGACCAACGTGAAGTTAGTGTGCAAATGACTATAATAATGGAATTGCGCATGTTCGATCATCTTAAAGGTTCTGTTCGTAGCGTTTCCAAGAAATGCTGTCCATCTTCATAGGTTGCGGTGGGATGCGCTACCATATATTCAGCTAGCCTGCCACATGCTCCACTTGTCATCAACTCACACGAAGCAGCCCCAGTTGAGTTCCTTCCCATTGCAGATACAAACACTCCTGGACCTAGACTGAGCACAAAACCTATTCCGATATCAAGCAGAAACTCGCCACCCTCACCTCTCGCAACAGCGTCTTCATAGGAATGTACGGTTAATAATAAGAGCCCTGTCCCAAAAATTGCTCCTGGCAAACCTCCAACGTGTACGGATCCAGCAGTATCCTCTAAAAGATTTGCCGCACTGCCTGTAGTTCTTCGTGCTACCGCTCCCCCAACAACTGGAGCTTCTCGATCAAGCATAATTAATGCGTCATCAATTTCTGCCTCCGTTGCTCCAGGGATTGGTGAACGTTGTCTTGCAGCTCGACCAGCGGCGTGAAGATCTGAAGTCTGATGAACAACTGTCGCTGCAATTCTATCATCTGTAATAGCAAGTAAATCATCTACAGATTCGCCTGCAGCAGTTCGGGTTGCAATCGTCATATCACGTGCTTCTGTCATTCTTTCAATAGCCGCATCCCCAGTTAAATCTCTACGTAGTTCTTCGAGAACACTATCGCTTATGTCACCAGAGGCCATTGCTGCACGCAGTCTAGTGCGAAGCTGCATATCCATTGCTGTTTTTACTCTGGCCATATCTTCTGGAATTGTGAGTGTATGCATCCGTTGGTATACTGCTCTTGTAACAGGAGATGCTCCAGTTGTTGGATCAAATGTTGCAAGGTAGTCATTGATCCGAGCACGAATATGTTCATGCTCGCTTAAACGTCGTCCAGACACAGTTCGAATAGCACGAAGCTGGTCTACATATCTCGCAATATCTCCATATTCTGCGATTGTCCTTGTAACTTCATCTTCTCCTTGTGTACCTGAAGAGTCATGGAAATGAGTTGGATTTCCACTGCAGTATTCAAAAATGTTCATTGAGTCTACTATGAATTTCGGATCACCACTACACCACCTACCCAACCAAGGCAAGTAATACCTTGCAGTATGGTAAGCCATGCCTGTTTCCTCATCCCGTTCCATGCCGGTGTATTTGTATCTTTTGGCGGTGGTATTTATGACTGCATTTTTGGCTTGGTAAGCCGTAGTACCATAAGGGTGGTATTCTTCATAAGAAATAATGCTGCCGATAACATCACATTCCAAACCTACCGAGCCTAAGTGGTTGCTGTATTGGTAGCGGT
>Ga0154020_10007818_pt1 | contig 12449 bp, 20 predicted proteins | sample Klosneuvirus_201_FD_109709 | JGI IMG/M metagenome (GOLD analysis project Ga0154020, IMG submission 109709) | Active sludge microbial communities from wastewater, Klosterneuburg, Austria - Klosneuvirus_20160825_MG | ecosystem: Engineered > WWTP > Aerobic digester > Activated sludge | place... | reverse complement strand
CACCAACCGATGGGTGGTGCAGAAGGTCAGGCCTCCGATATTGAAATCACTGCACGGGAAATCCAGAAGCTGAAAAAGGAATTGTATGAAATCATTGCGACACATTCCGGTCAGGAATATGACAAGGTGTGGAAAGATTCAGATCGTGATTATTGGATGACAGCAGAGGAATCAAAAGAATATGGGATGATCGATGAGATTCTTACCCGGAAAAAGTAAAGCAATTATTTTATTGGATTTTTGATTGAAAACGCAAGCTTTAGGACTAAATAGTTTACCACATTGAACTATTTTCTTTAGCTTGCGTTTAAATTTTTTAAGCATTCGCTGTTTTTTATGAAAAATCAGAAAGAAATCAAGTGTTCCTTTTGCGGGCGTGATAAAAGTGAGACCTATGTATTAATCGCAGGCATCACCGGTCATATTTGCGATCAGTGCATTCAGCAGGCACAAAACATTCTCAATGATGAGATGAACAGCAAGTTGAAGAACACGATCAACGGACATCTGACTTTACTCAAGCCAACAGAGATTAAAAAATTCCTGGATCAATATGTTATCGGACAGGATGAGGCAAAAAAAGTTCTAGCTGTCGCAGTGTACAATCACTACAAAAGGATATCGGCAAAGATCAAAAAGCAGGATGAAGTAGAGATTGAGAAATCAAATATAATTCTCGTTGGTGAAACAGGCACCGGTAAAACTTTGCTTGCAAGAACAATTGCAAAAATGTTAAACGTGCCATTTTGCATAGCAGATGCAACTGTACTTACGGAAGCAGGGTATGTTGGGGAAGACGTGGAGAGCATACTCACAAGGTTGTTGCAATCGGCAGATTATGATGTGGCATCTGCAGAACGTGGTATAGTATATGTTGACGAAATTGATAAAATTGCCAGGAAGAGTGATAACCCGTCGATCACACGGGATGTGAGCGGAGAAGGTGTTCAACAGGCATTATTAAAATTGCTGGAAGGATCAATGGTAAATGTACCGCCTCAGGGTGGACGTAAGCATCCGGAACAGAAGATGATTACGATGGATACCCAAAACATTCTCTTCATTTGCGGAGGAGCCTTTGATGGTATCGACAAAAAAATTGCAAAGAGACTTCAGGCAAATGCTATTGGTTTTAAAGCAGGAAAAGATAACGACCAGATAGATAAAGCCAATTACCTGCAATATATTTCCCCTGTAGATTTGAAAGCATTTGGAATTATTCCTGAATTGATTGGGCGATTACCGATACTTACACATTTGGATCCGCTGGATAAGGCAACACTTCGGGCAATTTTAACAGAGCCTAAGAATGCTTTGATGAAACAATATGATAAATTGTTCCAATTAGAAGGAATTACCTTGAATATTGATAAAACAGTGCTTGATTTTATTGTGGATAAAGCGTTTGAGTTTAAACTCGGGGCCCGTGGACTTAGGTCAATTTGTGAGGCGATCCTGTTGGATGCCATGTTTGAATTACCCACAGGCAAACAAGGAATCAAGGATTTTCACGTGAATTTAAGTTATGCAAAAGAGAAATTTGCGAAATCCAATGTGAATAAGCTCAAAGTAGCCTGATTTATAAATTAAAAAATTTTAAGCTGCCATTTTCTATGGCAGCTTTTTTTTATGGAGGGAGGCCAAAAGCATCAGGAGTTTTTTATTTCATGTTTTAAATTGAAGCCTGGGTTTGGACCGGTTTTTTAGAATAAAACTCAAAAGTTTTTCATTCTTTGTTTTTTCAATAAAAACGAAGAATTATACTCATCAGCTACTTTTAACGAATTTTTAATAATCATTTGTCTGTCGATTTAAGCCCAGTCGAGCTTAGATTCAGATATTCAGGGCATTTGTTGAAAATATTTTATCAACAGGATTTGGTAAATAAAAAAGATCGTGTACCTTTGCGTTCCCTAAAAATAGGGTAAAAACGCATAATTACCTGAATCTTAACCCGAAAGAATCGATTTAGAATGCCTACAATACAACAGTTAGTTCGCAAGGGACGTGAAAAATTGATTGACAAGAGCAAATCACCGGCTCTTGCTTCTTGTCCTCAGCGCCGTGGTGTTTGCACTCGTGTTTACACGACAACCCCGAAAAAGCCGAATTCGGCGATGCGTAAGGTTGCCCGTGTTCGTTTGACCAACAAATTTGAGGTAACAGCATATATTCCGGGTGAGGGTCACAACCTCCAGGAACACTCGATCGTGATGATTCGCGGTGGACGGGTAAAAGATCTTCCGGGAGTACGTTACCACATCATTCGTGGAACACTGGATACAGCAGGCGTTGAAGGTCGCAAACAACAAAGAAGTAAATACGGCACTAAGCGTCCGAAAGCCGGAGCTCCAGCTGCTAAGAAATAATTGAATTAAGAACGATTTATCTACTCAACAGGACTGATATACAATGCGTAAGTCGAAACCCAAGAAAAGAATTCTCCTTCCGGATCCAAAATTCAACGATACCCTGGTTACTCGTTTCGTGAATAACCTGATGTATGGTGGAAATAAAAGTACTGCTTATGGCATTTTCTATGATGCTGTAACACGTGTCGAAGAGAAGACCAAAGAAAACGGTCTGGATATGTGGAAAAAAGCAATGACCAACGTAATGCCTACTGTTGAAGTAAAGAGTCGTCGTGTTGGTGGTGCAACTTTCCAGATTCCAAGTGAAATTCGTCCGGATCGCAGAATTGCATTGACAATAAAGTGGTTGATTTCTTACTCACGCAGCCGTAACGAGAAATCAATGGCGGAGCGTCTTGCAGGAGAAATTATTGCAGCTTCAAAAGGTGAAGGTGCAGCAGTGAAAAAGAAAGAAGACACGCACCGTATGGCGGAAGCAAACAAAGCGTTCTCTCACTTTAAAGCATAAGGAGTACCGGGCCGGGCTTGTTTAAGAGGCCGGGTTCAAAAAAATGAATTCACGACGAGCAATCGTCACATCATAATAAGTAGTTCTTTCTTTTCAGGATAACCACTGACTTGCCGCAGCAAAACGAGCAAGGGAAACTACAGGATAACTGAGTCGGACGCAGGAGTACTTGCGGAAATGTAAATACCGATTCAAAGTGTCCCGTTATCGCGAAAAAAGAAATAACTATCGTTATGATTAACGGATAAATAATCAGATGAGCAAAGAACTATCATATACTCGCAACATCGGTATTTCTGCACACATTGATGCAGGAAAAACGACCACCACCGAGCGTATTCTTTACTACACAGGTAAAGTTCACAAAATCGGTGAGGTGCACGAAGGCGCTGCAACGATGGACTGGATGGTCCAGGAGCAGGAGCGTGGAATTACCATTACTTCAGCAGCTACAACAACTTATTGGGATTACCTTAACGAGCAGTACAAGATTAACATCATTGATACTCCGGGACACGTTGACTTCACCGTTGAAGTTGAGCGTTCTCTCCGTGTACTTGACGGTGCCGTTGCACTTTTCTGTGCAGTAGGCGGTGTTGAGCCACAGTCTGAAACCGTTTGGCGTCAGATGAATAAATACCACGTACCGCGTATAGGTTTCGTGAATAAAATGGACCGTGCCGGTGCTAACTTTTTAAATGTAGTACAGCAGGTTAAAGAACGTCTTCATGGCAATCCAGTTCCTCTTCAACTTCCAATCGGATCTGAAGATATGTTCAAGGGTGTTGTGGATTTGATTTCAAACAAAGCCATCATCTGGCATGATGAAACGAAAGGTGCAACTTTTGATGAAGTTCCTATTCCTATCGACATGCAAGCTGACGTGAATCACTGGCGTGCAAACCTGGTGGAAGCGGTAGCTGAATTTGAAGATCATTTGATGGAGAAGTTTTTTGAAAACCCGAATTCAATCACAGAGGATGAATTGCGTGCAGCGATCCGTAAGGCTACGATTGCAATGAAAATTACTCCATTGATGTGTGGTTCTGCATTCAAAAACAAAGGTGTTCAGGCGATGCTTGACGGAGTGATTCAATATCTCCCGGCTCCAAGTGATGTTGCCGCTGTTAAAGGAATCAACCCTGAAACAGATGTTGAAGAAGAACGCAGACCTGATCCAAAAGATAAATTTGCTGCTCTTGCATTTAAAATCATGACAGATCCTTTCGTTGGTCGTCTGGCTTTCTTCCGTGTTTATTCCGGTCGTCTCGATGCAGGTACATATGTATTGAATGCCCGTTCCAATAAGAACGAGCGAATTTCCCGTATCATCCGGATGCATGCAAACAAGCAAAGTCCTATCGATTTTATCGAAGCCGGTGATATTGGTGCTGCTGTTGGTTTTAAAGAAATCAAAACAGGTGATACACTTTGTGATCCGAATCATCCTATTGTTCTTGAGTCGATGAGTTTCCCTGTACCGGTTATCGGGCTTGCAGTTGAACCGAAAACTCAGGCGGATATGGATAAGATGGGAATGGCTCTTGCCAAACTTGCAGAAGAGGATCCTACTTTCCGTGTACACACAGATGAAGAAACAGGTCAGACCGTAATTTCAGGAATGGGTGAATTGCACCTTGAAATTATCGTGGATCGTTTGAAACGTGAATTTAAAGTTGAATGTAACCAGGGTGCTCCTCAGGTTAACTATAAAGAAGCTCTTACTGCACACACAAATCACCGTGAAGTGTACAAGAAACAAACCGGTGGTCGTGGTAAATTTGCGGACATTCAGTTTGAAATATCTCCTGCCGACAAAGAATGGTTGGAAAAAGGACATACTGGTCTTCAGTTTGTGAATGAAATTACCGGTGGTAACATCCCTCGTGAATTTGTTCCTTCTGTTCAAAAAGGGTTTGATCAGGCGATGAACAATGGACCTTTGGCCGGCTATCATGTTGACAGCATGAAGGTGCGTCTGTTTGACGGATCGTACCACAGTGTTGACTCCGATGCATTGTCTTTTGAAATCTGTGCGAAGATTGGTTTCCGCGAAGCGGCAAACAAAGCGAAGCCGGTATTGATGGAGCCGATCATGAAAGTTGAAGTTGTAACACCGGATTTATACATGGGAGATGTGATGGGCGATCTTAACAAACGTCGTGGTCAGCTCGAAGGAATGGACACACGTGCGGGTGCACAGGTGATCAAAGCAAGAGTTCCACTGTCAGAAATGTTTGGCTATGTGACTTCACTGCGTACCATCACTTCCGGTCGTGCCTCTTCTACAATGGAATTCTCTCATTACTCAGAGTGTCCGAAGAGTCTTTCTGAAGAAGTGATTGCAAAAGCAAAAGGCAAAGCAAAAGCAGAAAAAGTAGGTTAATAGAAATTAAAGAGTACACAATTTATATAAACGTTCTTTCATCATGTCTCAGCGAATCCGCATCAAATTGAAATCCTACGATCACAATCTGGTTGATAAATCAGCCGAGAAGATCGTAAAAACTGTGAAGATCACAGGAGCAGTTGTGAATGGACCCATTCCATTGCCAACTGACAAGAAGATCTTTACTGTTCTGCGTTCACCACACGTGAACAAGAAAGCCCGTGAGCAGTTCCAGTTGTGCTCTTACAAGCGCCTTCTGGACATCTACAATTCTTCAGCGAAGACGGTGGATGCGCTTATGAAGCTTGAATTGCCGAGTGGTGTGGAAGTTGAAATTAAAGCGAGTTAATAAACCGAAAATAGAATTTATCATGGTGAATGTTTGAAATAATTTTCAAACCGCTGACCAAAAAACGAACAAACAATGTCTGGAATTATCGGAAAGAAAATCGGAATGACCAGTGTATTCGGTGCAGAGGGGAAGTACATCCCTTGTACTGTAATTCTGGCGGGTCCGTGCGTTGTTACGCAGGTAAAGACAAAAGCAACGGATGGCTACGAAGCTGTTCAGCTTTCGTTCGACGAAAAGAAAGAGAAGCACACAACCAATGCACAGATGGGTCACTTCAAAAAGACCAACACAACTCCAAAACGCAAAGTTATTGAGTTCCGTGAGTTTCCGGAACAACCGGCTTTGGGTTCTGAAGTGAAAGCTGATATTTTTGTTGAAGGCGAATATGTGAATGTGATCGGAACGAGCAAAGGAAAAGGTTTCCAGGGTGTTGTTCGTCGTCACCATTTCAGTGGAGTAGGCGGACAGACACACGGACAGCACAATCGTTTGCGTGCGCCGGGTTCGATGGGTGCCTCTTCTTATCCATCACGGGTATTGAAAGGCATGCGTTCTGCAGGTCACATGGGCGCTGTTCGTGTAAAAATTCAAAACCTTCAGGTTGTAAAAATTATCCCAGAACAAAATTTGTTGGTGATTAAAGGAGCGGTACCGGGACATAAAGGTTCATATGTAATCGTGGAGAAATAACATGGAATTAGCAGTTGTAAATACAGCCGGTAAAGAGACCGGAAAGAAAGTGAAGCTTAGCGACCAGATTTTTGGTATCGAGCCGAACGACCACGCGATTTATCTTGACGTGAAGCAGTTTCTCGCGAATCAACGTCAGGGTACTCACAAGTCGAAAGAGCGTGCGGAAATTGCACGTACTACAAAAAAGTTGAAACGTCAGAAAGGAACCGGCGGAGCACGTGCAGGTTCTATGAAATCACCTTTGTTTGTTGGTGGTGGTCGTGTGTTCGGTCCTCGTCCGCGCGACTATTCATTCAAGCTGAATAAAAAGCTGAAGCACCTTGCTTGTCTTTCTGCACTTAGCTACAAGGCAAAAGCAAACGGTATTTCTATCGTCGAGAATTTCACGATCGATACTCCGAAGACAAAAGGGTATACTGAGATCATGAAGAATCTCAATCTGTCCGACAAGAAAACGTTGGTAGTGTTAGCACAACACGACAACAACATTTATCTGTCATCAAGAAACTTACAAAGAAACAAAGTCACTACAGCCACTGAATTGAATACGTACGATGTGATGAATGCACAAACCATCGTATTTGTTGAAGGATCTGTACCTGTATTGGAAAATAGATTTTTAGCAAAATGAGCATCCTGAAGAAGCCCCTCATCACTGAGAAGATGACCAAAGCAGGTGAAAAGCTGGGTCAGTATGGATTTGTAGTCGATATTAAATCGAACAAAATCCAGATTAAACAGGCCATCGAAAAAATGTATAACGTCACTGTTGAAGATGTCAACACGATGCGTTATTCAGGAAAACGTAAAACACGTTATTCCAAGACCGGTGTGCAGGTTGGAAGTACAGGTTCATTCAAGAAAGCCGTGGTTACCCTGAAAAAAGGTGAAGCCATCGATTTCTACAGCAACATTTAATTTTAGGAGAGAAGCAACATGGCAGTTAGAAAACTTCGCCCCACCACACCGAGTAACCGTCACACGACGGTTGACTCCTATGACGATATCACCGCATCGCGTCCTGAACCGAGTCTTGTTGTCCGCATCAAGAGCCACGGTGGCCGTAATGCAGATGGAAAAATGACGATGCGATACATCGGCGGAGGACATCGCAAGATGTACCGTCTGATTGATTTCAAACGTGAGAAACACGGTGTTGAAGGGGTTGTGAAAACCGTAGAATACGATCCGAATCGTACAGCACGTATCGCCTTGATTCATTACAAGGATGGTGAAAAAAGATATGTGATTGCTCCGAACGGATTAAAAGTAGGTCAGAAAATTATGTCCGGAGAAACTGCAGTTCCTGAAGTCGGAAATGCAATGTTTCTGAAAGATATTCCACTGGGAACGTTGATTCACAATATTGAATTGCGTCCGGGTCAGGGTGGTGAAATTGCACGGAGTGCAGGAACATACGCTCAGCTTGCTGCCCGTGATGGAAAATATGCGGTACTGAAAATGCCTTCCGGTGAGACACGAATGATTCTCATTACTTGTCTTGCAACTATCGGAACAGTTTCCAATGCTGACCATATCCAGGAGAGTCTTGGTAAAGCCGGTCGTTCCCGCTGGATGGGTCGTCGTCCACGTGTTCGTGGTGTTGCGATGAATCCGGTTGATCACCCGATGGGTGGAGGTGAAGGACGTGCATCAGGCGGACATCCGCGCTCACGTAAAGGTTTGCTTGCGAAGGGATACAAAACCCGCAAGAACAAGACTACTGACAAATACATCATCGAGAAACGCAAAAAGTAATCAATTGATGGATTGATGAGAGGATGACAGAGATGCATTCGCACATCAGTTCTAAAATCAAAAAATAAAAATGGCTCGTTCACTAAAAAAAGGCCCGTATATCGCCCATCATCTGGAGCAAAAAGTTGTGAAGATGAATGAAAGCAAAAAGAAGACCGTAATCAAAACCTGGTCCCGTGCTTCGATGATCGCTCCGGAATTTGTCGGTCATACGTTTGCTGTTCATAACGGGAATAAATTCATTCCGGTATATATCACGGAAAACATGGTAGGTCACAAGCTGGGAGAATTTGCTCCGACACGTACTTTCAGAGGCCACAGTGGTAACCGTAACGCATAATATTAATTAATTCATTTAATCCATCATGGGAGTCAGAAAGAGATTAGCAGCTGAAAAGCGCAAAGAAGACTTGAAGTCGACCGCCGTTGCAAAGCTGGTCAACGTACCAACCTCACCGCGTAAAATGCGTGTTGTTGCGGATCTGGTGCGCGGTAAGGAAGTGATGCTGGCGCTGAACATTTTGAAATATAATGCAAAAGCACCGGCTGCCCGATTGGAAAAGCTGTTGCAATCAGCGATTGTAAACTGGGAAACGAAAAGCGGAGATAAAATTGACGAAGGCAAAGTATATGTGAAGTTGATTCAGGTGGACAGCGGCCGGATGTTGAAACGTCTTCGTCCAGCACCACAAGGTCGGGGATACAGAGTGCGCAAGCGTTCGAATCATGTGACTATTGTTTTGGATAGCGTAGCGAACCAGCCGCAATCAGCAAAAGTTGCTGAAGCCACAACGACAGAAGAAGCGAAATAAATAACACAAGCAGAAACCCAATTCAGCCCTAAGGGGTGAAAATAAAAAGATACAATGGGACAAAAAGCAAACCCGATAGGTAACCGACTGGGAATAATCAGAGGATGGGATTCCAATTGGTATGGCGGCAAAAATTATGCTGACAAGCTGGTGGAAGACGAAAAGATCCGCAAATACCTTCTTGCCCGTTTGGCAAAAGGTGGTGTGGCAAAAATTGTGATTGAACGCACGATGAAATTGATCACCGTGACCATTCACACAGCTCGTCCCGGAATCGTCATTGGTAAAGGTGGCCAGGAAGTTGACAAACTGAAAGAGGAGTTGAAGAAACTCACTCACAAGGATGTCCAGATTAATATTTATGAAATCAAACGTCCGGAACTCGATGCCCAATTGGTTGCAGATGGTGTTGCCCGTCAGATCGAGGCTCGTATCTCTTTCCGTCGTGCGGCGAAAATGTCAATCGCTTCTACAATGAGAATGGGTGCAGAAGGTATCCGTATCAAAGTTGGAGGTCGTTTGGGCGGAGCTGAAATTGCCCGTTCAGAGCAATACAAGGAAGGACGTATTCCATTGCACACATTGCGTGCGGATATTGATTTTGCAATTTCAGAAGCACAAACTTCCTATGGTAAAATTGGTGTGAAGGTGTGGATTTGTAAAGGTGAAATCTACGGGAAACGTGATTTGTCTCCGAATATCGGGGCAAGTGCTACCGGAGGAACTGCTCCTAAGAATATGGGTGGTGGTGAACGTCGTGATCGCGGAGATCGTGGTGGTGACCGTGGCGGCCGAGGTGGTCGTGGTGGAAACCGTGGCGGTGGAAATCGTGGTGGCGGTGGCGGACGTGGTCCGAAGAAAGACTAATTAATGCGATTAACATAACTGATTAAACTTCTTTGAAGCATGTTACAGCCGAAGAAAACGAAATTTAGAAAACAACATAAAATGGTGCCGAAAGGAAATGCCACACGCGGACATTCGTTAGCGTTCGGTTCTTTCGGAATCAAATCCCTGGAGACCGGCTGGTTGCCGAGTAAGCAGATTGAAGCGGCTCGTGTAGCGGTAACCCGTTATATGAAACGTGAAGGACAGATCTGGTGCCGAATTTTCCCTGACAAACCAATCACCCGCAAACCTGCGGAAGTACGGATGGGTAAAGGAAAAGGTAACCCTGAATTCTGGGTTGCAGTTGTGAAGCCCGGAACAATCATCTTCGAAGCAGAAGGTGTGCCTGAAGCAACAGCACGCGAAGCAATGCGTCTTGCTTCACAGAAATTATCTGTGAATACTAAGTTTATTATGCGCCGTGATTACGATCAGGCTTAAGCACAAAGAGAGAATCACAAACCTGAAGCGAAATGAAACAAGAGGATATTAGAGAACTCACAACTGATGAGCTTCGTCTTCGACTGGCTGAAGAGAAGACGATGTACACGAAAATGAAAATGAATCATGCCGTATCGCCAATTGAGAATCCGATGAAGATTCGTTCAATCCGTCGCGGTATCGCCATGATCAACACGGAGCTGACCAAGCGCGTGAATGCTGAAAAAAACAACTCATAACCTGGAGTCCAAACCATGGAAAATACAACGATTGAAAAACGAGGCTTACGGAAAGAACGGATTGGCGTTGTGGTAAGCAACAAGATGAACAAGAGTATTGTTGTCGCAGTGGAGCGTAAAGTGAAGCATGCGAAATACGGAAAGTTCATTAAGATGACGACCAAGTTTATGGCGCATGATGAAAAGAACGAAAGTGGAGTGGGTGATCTTGTCAAGATTTCTGAAACACGTCCATTGAGTAAAAACAAAAACTGGCGCCTTACAGAAGTCCTCGAGAAAGCGAAATAAAAAGACCGACAGGTCGAATGTTTCCAAAAGAACATCAGCCTGTCGAATAGTAATAGTGCAAACGTTTAATTACCGATAAACGATGATACAACAAGAATCCAGATGTGTGGTTGCCGACAACAGCGGGGCGAAAGAAGTCCTTTGTATCCGCGTGTTGGGTGGTACCCGTAAGAAATATGCCAGCCTCGGCGATAAGATTGTTGTGACTGTGAAGCACGCATTGCCTTCCGGTAACATCAAGAAAGGCACAGTGACAAAAGCTGTCGTTGTCAGAACAAAGAAAGAAGTGAAGCGTGCAGACGGTTCCTACATTCGTTTCGATGACAATGCGGTGGTGTTGCTAAATGCGCAAGACGAGCTTCGTGGCACGCGTATATTCGGACCAGTGGCGCGTGAGCTTCGTGAAAAACAGTTTATGAAAATTGTTTCATTGGCTCCTGAAGTGCTCTAAACAAAAGAAAAAAGTTCCTATTCAGATGGAAAGAAAATATAACAAGCAGCCAAAACTGCACATCCGTAAGGGTGACATTGTAAAAGTGATTGCCGGTGATTCCAAAGGATCTCAGGGTCGTGTACTGGAAGTTCTCAGTGCAACGCGTAAGGTTTTGGTAGAAGGTGTGAACCTTGTTACCAAGCATACAAAACCGAATGCGAAAAACACCCAGGGCGGCATTATCAAAAAAGAAGCTCCTATTCATTTATCCAATGTGATGTTGGTGGATGGCAAAGGCAACGCAACCCGCGTTGGCCGTAAAGAGGAGAACGGAAAATTAGTTCGTTATTCTAAAAAGTCAGGGGAGGTAATCAAGTAATGGCTTACGTACCACGTTTAAAAGAAAAGTACAAGAAAGAAATTGTACCGGCGCTCACAAAGAAATTTGAATACAAGAGCGTAATGCAGGTTCCTCGTCTGACGAAGATCTGCGTGAATCAGGGTGTTGGCGATGCAGTAAGTGATAAGAAGCTTATTGAATATGCAATCACAGAAATGAGCAATGTTACCGGACAAAAAGCGGTGCCAACGAAATCGAAAAAGGATATCTCCAATTTCAAGCTTCGTGTTGATGTGGCGATTGGTGTACGTGTTACACTTCGTGATGTAAACATGTATGAGTTCCTTGATCGCCTGGTTTCAGTTTCGCTTCCACGTATTCGTGACTTCCGCGGAATCAATCCAAAAGGATTCGACGGGAATGGAAATTTCACACTCGGTGTCACAGAGCAAATCATTTTCCCTGAAATCGATATCGATAAAGTGAACAAGATTACCGGAATGGACATCACCTTCGTGACTTCAGCACAAACTGATGAAGAGGCGATGGAACTCCTCAAAGAATTTGGAATTCCTTTCCGTACCAATTAATATATTTCTGAAACGAAAGAAAATATCATGGCAAAAGAATCAATGAAGGCGAGAGAAGTGAAGCGTGCAAGAATGTCTGCACGTTACGCAGCAAAGCGTGAAGCACTCAAAGCGTCAGGCGATTACCTGGCTCTTGACAAACTTCCGAAAAATGCCTCTCCTGTGCGTATGCACAACCGCTGTAAACTAACTGGTCGTCCGCGGGGTTATATGCGGATCTTCGGTGTCTCCCGGAATGTATTCCGTAAAATGGCACTGGAAGGAAAAATACCAGGAGTAACCAAAGCCAGCTGGTAATTAAGAATTAGTATTTAAGAAACGCAACAACGTTATACCAATGACAGAT
>Ga0154020_10007817_pt1 | contig 12450 bp, 5 predicted proteins | sample Klosneuvirus_201_FD_109709 | JGI IMG/M metagenome (GOLD analysis project Ga0154020, IMG submission 109709) | Active sludge microbial communities from wastewater, Klosterneuburg, Austria - Klosneuvirus_20160825_MG | ecosystem: Engineered > WWTP > Aerobic digester > Activated sludge | place... | reverse complement strand
GACCGAACTGTCTCACGACGTTCTGAACCCAGCTCGCGTACCACTTTAATTGGCGAACAGCCAAACCCTTGGGACCTGCTTCAGCCCCAGGATGTGATGAGCCGACATCGAGGTGCCAAACCTCCTCGTCGATGTGAACTCTTGGAGGAGATCAGCCTGTTATCCCCGGAGTACCTTTTATCCGTTGAGCGATGGCCCTTCCATGCGGAACCACCGGATCACTAACACCTACTTTCGTATCTGCTCGACCTGTCAGTCTCGCAGTTAAGCTCCCTTATGCGTTTGCACTCTACGACCGATTTCTATCCGGTCTGAGGGAACCTTCGCACGCCTCCGTTACTGTTTGGGAGGCGACCGCCCCAGTCAAACTACCCACCAGACATTGTCCCTGTCCCAGATTAGGGGACTAGGTTAGAAATCCAGAACTATCAGGGTGGTATTTCACCGACGACTCCACCACGGCTAGCGCCGCGGCTTCAAAGTCTCCCACCTATTCTACACAGACAATTCCGAACACCAATGCCAAGCTATAGTAAAGGTTCACGGGGTCTTTCCGTCTTACTGCGGGTACAGTGCATCTTCACACTGTTTTCAAATTCGCTGAGCATCATGCCGAGACAGCGGGGAAGTCGTTACGCCATTCGTGCAGGTCGGAACTTACCCGACAAGGAATTTCGCTACCTTAGGACCGTTATAGTTACGGCCGCCGTTTACTGGGGCTTCGATTCAATGCTTCGCTTGCGCTGACATCTCCTCTTAACCTTCCAGCACCGGGCAGGCGTCACACCCTATACATCCTCTTGCGAGTTTGCAGAGTGCTGTGTTTTTGGTAAACAGTCGCCACCCCCTCTCATCTGCAACCAGTGTATGCTCCAGGCGCAAGCCCTTCACAATACTGGCACACCTTATCCCGAAGTTACGGTGTCAATTTGCCGAGTTCCTTAGCATGATTTCACTCAAGCGCCTTGGGATTCTCTCCCTGCCCACCTGTGTCGGTTTAGGGTACGGTCTATTTAGCTTCAACGTTTAGCGGCTTTTCTCGTAAGTATGGGATCACCAACTTCAGGACCGAAGTCCACCACATCACACCTCGGGGTAATGACCTTCCGGACTTACCTGGAAGATCCCCCTACATGCTTGAACCGGAATCCAATAACCGGCTTGGCTACCCTTCTCCACCCCCGCATCACTCCACTACCTAGGTGCAGGAATATTAACCTGCTTTCCATCGACTACGCCTTTCGGCCTCGCCTTAGGTACCGACTAACCCTGGGAGGATTACCCTTTCCCAGGAAACCTTGGGCTTTCGGCGAGCAAGTTTCTCACTTGCTTTATCGCTACTTATGCCAACATATGCTCTTGTAGCTCCTCCAGCAAACCTCACGGTTCACCTTCGCAGGTTACTACAATACTCCCCTACCACTCTTTCGAGTCCATAGCTTCGGAGACATGCTTGAGCCCCGTTGAATTTTCCGCGCAGAAACGCTTGACCAGTGAGCTGTTACGCTTTCTTTAAAGGATGGCTGCTTCTAAGCCAACCTCCTGGCTGTCTATGCATCTCCACATCGTTTACCACTTAGCATGTTCTTTGGGTCCTTAGCTGATGGTCTGGGCTCTTTCCCTCTCGACGATGAAACTTATCTCCCACCGTCTGTCTGCTTTGCTTAGCCGTACAGGTATTCAGAGTTTGAATGAGTTTGGTAGTCCGGTAAGACCCCTAGCTCAATCAGTGCTTTACCCCCTGTAGGAAACACAAAACGCCATACCTAAATATGTTTCGGGGAGAACCAGCTATCACCCAGCTCGATTAGCTTTTCACTCCCATCCACAAGTCATCCCAAGCCTTTTCAACGGCTACGGGTTCGGTCCTCCACAAGGTTTTACCCTTGCTTCAACCTGCTCATGGATAGATCGCCGGGTTTCGGGTCTAATGCAACGAACTAAGCGCCCGATTAAGACTCGCTTTCGCTACGGCTACGGTGCTGAACACCTTAACCTTGCTCGCTACATTAACTCGTTGGCTCATTATGCAAAAGGCACGCCGTCACTTTCGCTCCGACTGCTTGTAAGCGTATGGTTTCAGATCTATTTCACTCCCCTCACCGGGGTTCTTTTCACCTTTCCCTCACGGTACTGATTCACTATCGGTCACTTAGTAGTATTTAGCCTTGGAAGATGGTCCTCCCGGATTCAGACAAGGTTTCTCGTGCCTCGTCCTACTTGGGAACGACTCTGGTATCTCGAGCTTTCAAATACGGGACTATCACCCTCTTTGGTCGCGCTTTCCATCGCGTTCTTCTAACCCTTGATATCCATTGTGAGCCGCCCCGCAACCCCAGCCAGAAATTCCAGCTGGTTTAGGCTATTTCGATTTCGCTCGCCGCTACTTTCGAAATCTCAATTGATTTCTATTCCTGCAGATACTTAGATGTTTCAGTTCCCTGCGTTTGCTCCAACAGGCTATGTATTCACCTGAAGGTACTACCGAAGTAGTGGGTTTCCCCATTCAGAAATCCCCGGGTCTAACGCTCGTTAGGCAGCTTCCCGAGGCTTATCGCAGCCTTCCACGTCTTTCATCGCCTCTAAGTGCCAAGGCATCCACCATACGCCCTTAGTAGCTTACACTCGCCGTCAACTCTTCACTCAGCAGCGCTAACACTTACGTGTCGCATTCACACTGCGTAAAAGTTGAGGTTAAGAATCTTTTTTGCACTTTTTAACAAAGATTTAATCTCAGATATTAAGTTGTCAAAGAGCTGAAGGTGCTAAAAAAGCTCCTTCAAAGCTGAACAGTGAAATAGATAGTCGGATTAAGCCAGGTTACTCGTTACCTAGAATGTGCGACTTGTTGCCAAGCGCGATCATCCTTAGAAAGGAGGTGATCCAGCCGCAGGTTCCCCTACGGCTACCTTGTTACGACTTCACCCCAATCACGGCCAGAACCTTGGTAGGCTGCCTCCGAAGTTGGCGCACCTGCTTCTGGTTATGACCACTTTCGTGGTGTGACGGGCGGTGTGTACAAGGCCCGGGAACGTATTCACCGCAGCGTGCTGATCTGCGATTACTAGCGATTCCAACTTCATGAAGTCGAGTTGCAGACTTCAATCCGAACTGAGGCAGTGTTTTTCCGATTAGCTCCACCTTACGGCTTAGCAACGGTTTGTCTCTGCCATTGTAGTACGTGTGTAGCCCTAGATGTAAGGGCCATGAGGACTTGACGTCATCCCCGCCTTCCTCCGGTTTAACACCGGCAGTCCCTCCAGAGTGCCCAACTTAATGGTGGCAACTAGAGGCAAGGGTTGCGCTCGTTGCGGGACTTAACCCAACATCTTACGACACGAGCTGACGACAGCCATGCAGCACCTGTCTCCACGTCCCCGAAAGGACGATTACATCTCTGCAATCTTCGTGGGATGTCAAACCTAGGTAAGGTTCTGCGCGTTGCTTCGAATTAAACCACATACTCCACCGCTTGTGCGGGCCCCCGTCAATTCCTTTGAGTTTTAGCCTTGCGACCGTACTCCCCAGGCGGGATACTTAATGCGTGAGCTTCGATACTCAGAGGGTTAACTCTCCGAACATCTAGTATCCATCGTTTACGGCGTGGACTACCAGGGTATCTAATCCTGTTTGATCCCCACGCTTTCGAACCTCAGCGTCAATGTCTTGCCAGGTGGCCGCCTTCGCCTCGGATGTTCCTCCAGATATCTACGAATTTCACTTCTACACCTGGAATTCCACCACCCTCTCAAGCATTCAAGATTGGCAGTATCGAATGCAATTCCCGAGTTAAGCTCAGGGATTTCACACTTGACTTACCAACCCGCCTACGTTCGCTTTACGCCCAATGATTCCGAACAACGCTTGCACCCTACGTATTACCGCTGCTGCTGGCACGTAGTTAGCAGGTGCTTCTTCTTCTGGTACCGTCAAACTACATAGATATTAGCCATGTAGCCCTTCTTCCCAATCGAAAGAGCTTTACAACCCAAAGGCCTTCTTCACTCACGCGGCGTTGCTGCATCAGGGTTTCCCCCATTGTGCAAAATTCCCGACTGCTGCCTCCCGTAGGAGTCTGGACCGTGTCTCAGTTCCAGTGTGGCTGATCGTCCTCTCAGACCAGCTACCCATCGTAGCCTTGGTGGGCCTTTACCCCGCCAACTAGCTAATGGGACATGGGCCGATCTTTAAGCGATAGCTTATAAATAGAGGCCATCTTTACTCTCTCGAGTTAATGCGGTATTAGCTACAGTTTCCCGTAGTTATCCCCCACTTAAAGGTACGTTCCCATGTATTACTCACCCGTGCGCCACTCTACTCGTCCGAAGACTTTCGCGTCCGACTTGCATGTCTTAAGCACGCCGCCAGCGTTCGTTCTGAGCCAGGATCAAACTCTAATGTTTAAATCCTAACTGCTGACTTGAATCATTCTGATTAAAGAATTGATTTAGACAACAGGTTATTTAACGAGTCAATAACTCGTGCCGAATAATTCGGCGACATCTTCAACCACTCTCTCGAGTGACCGAGATGCACAGTAACCTGATTGATTTAATCTTTCCGTCTTTTCACTGTTCAGTTTTCAAAGAGCCCGTCGCATTTTGCATCGTTCTGAGTTTTTCTCAGTTCGTTTCGCTCGTTGCGCCGTGGAGAAGGGGTATACGTTAGCACCCCTTGGGCGTCAACACTTTTTCAAAAGAATTTTCAAAAAAAAAGGGCCGCGATTTTGGCCGGTTAGCCAAGTACCGCCAACTCCCTGCGCCACAAGGGTTAGAGGACCTCATAACTTTTCCGGCAACTCAGGACCTCTGCCTGGAAAATCCACAGGCGATCCGGAATCGGGGGCGCCAATTGGCCCCTTCATTCAAAGGCTGCCGGAAACACAATGAAAAAGCGCTGAATTTGCGTCTTACCAAAAACCGTCGAATACCGAGGCGTGGTATAATTTCTCTTTGCACAAACGACGCGGAAATTGAGTGAATAAGCCGACCAAAGTAAATCTAATTGAGCACTTTTATGAGCATCTTGCAGAGCCAGATTGGCTTGATGGTGTCGATCTTTATCAAGCAGGGCGCGTCAACAAAATTCAGATTTTTGAGGGATTGATTACAGGCCACGTATCCAGCACCGATCGTGCTGCTGCAGAGGTTCGGGTAAAGATCCATCCCAACGGTCAGTACATCCAATGGATCGAATGTACCTGTAAAAAAAACCGTCAAAACGGGCAATATTGTGAACACATCGCTGCTTTCATGATTCATATCGATCGCGAAAAGCCTGATCTATTCGCCAAACTCGATTCAAAAATGCCGATGAAGCCGCCAACACCCCCGTCGCGAGCGCGTGTACAAAAAAGCGTTATACCGGGTCAGGAACGTTCGATTGAAAAGGGCGTCGGGGCTGCCTCCACGCTGCTCAGTCACTTAAAAGGCTCCATCCATGGAGTTTCCCTCCTCGCGCATGGGCCTGCAATGCGGGTTAGAATCGAAATCAAAAACGGGCAACTGACTCATTACGATTTAGATCTCGATGCTGCAGCGAAATTTCTTGAGTCGCATCCGGATTTGGAAAATGCCAGCCAGGAAGTGCAACGTCTTTCACTCTTCGACCAAAAAGTGGAGCTGGGCACTCGAATTCAACAGGCAGACGGCGAAAAGATCGTTGCCGAACGATGCATCATCTTAAAATCGTCCAAGCAAGTAAGCGCCGTGAGAATACAATCTGAACTGCCAAATTCCCTTCATTATAAAAAAATCGGGACGACTGGCGAAACTCACGAGTCCCAATGGCATTTTTTTTCTTTTAAATCTGCAGCAAAGTATGTCGGTAAAGACTACTTCTTCATTCCGGAGGTCGGTTATTTTCCGATCCAGAAGGAGTCAGCCAATCCAGCTTGGTTCGATTTGCCACTAACGCGAACCTTCAAAGAAGACGACGCCGCTGAATTCATTCTTTCGCGATACGCCGGCTATCTAGGCCCAGCGTCGGTCTGGGTGGACGAAACTCTTATGACACAGGTGGTTGTAGATGCCCCGAAATTGTCCGCGGTAGAAATACTCGAGGACAATAACGGGTGGTTTCGCCTCGATCCTAAATATGGAAAAGGCGAGTCAACCATTTCGATGTCTTTGCTTATGCAACATTTGCGCAAGAAGAAACGGAGCTTTATCAGATCCGGAGATGTTTGGCTAAAAATCCCGGATTTCGTGACGCAGTTCCCATGGCAACTAGCGGAAGATGGAGAAGCACTGAAGGTTGACGCAATCGGTATTATGCGTCTCAAAGCTGCAATGGGCGAATTCGATCAATTCGCTGGAAGCAAGGCCGTTATTAACAAGTTACGGGAGCGTCTCGATTTTGACCCCGATATGCCAACCCCGGAAATGACGGCCAGTAAACTCAATTTGCGCAGCTACCAGGAAATTGGACTCAAGTGGCTATGGTGGTTATACCGAAATGGCCTCCATGGACTCCTTGCCGATGAGATGGGCCTGGGAAAAACCCACCAGGCAATGGCTCTGATGACAGCCATTCAGAAAGAATCTCCGAACGCAAAATTTCTGGTGATCTGCCCAACTACTGTGCTTGACCACTGGCTCGACAAATCCTTTGATTTCTGTCCGAACTTGCGACCGATGAAATATCATGGATCAACCCGGACTGGATCGTTCAAAAAAATCGAGAACGATAGCGACTTGATGATTACAAGCTATGGCGTCCTTTTGCGTGACATCAAGTCGCTCAGCGCTATCCCCTGGAAGGCTGTCATCCTTGATGAGGCACATTTTGTAAAAAACCATGAAACCGCCACTTATCAGGCTGTTTGCAGGATAAATAGTCAAATTAGAATCTGCCTGACCGGTACCCCCATGGAAAATGACCTCAGCGAACTTAAGAATATTTTTGATTTCCTGGTTCCTGGATATCTGGGATCAAACGAATACTTTAAGCGTATATACATGACCCCAATCGCTGCAGGCAGCGCACCTGAAGCAGAACTCGCACTTCAGAAATTGATCTACCCATTTAAAATGCGGCGAACAAAAGTCCAGGTTCTTCCGGAATTGCCAGCAAAGGTTGAAGACGTGAGGCATTGCGCGCTCTCCGAGGAGCAGGTCAGGCTTTATCGGGAAATCGTGGCGATGAAGGCAAACCCCCTGGTTCAGCAGCTCCAGGACGAAAGCACTTCGATTCCGTATCTGCACGTTTTCGCCACTATCAGCCTCCTGAAGCAGGTTTGCGACCATCCTGCGCTTATTCTTGATAACGCCGACTACAAGAAGCATGAGAGCGGCAAATTTGAACTTCTGAAAGAGCTCCTGCGCGAAGCTCTGGAATCTGGGCACAAAGTAGTGATCTTCACGCAATATCTGGGAATGGTGCGGATCATTCAAAGTTACCTGGAGGAGAATGGCATCGGGCATGAAGTATTGACGGGACAAACCCGTAACCGCGGCGAAGTTATCGCACGGTTTCAGACTCTTCCAGACAGCAAAGTGTTTGTGGGCTCACTTCTGGCCGGAGGGATCGGAATTGACCTTACTGCAGCGTCCGAAGTTATACATTACGATCGCTGGTGGAATGCCTCGAAGGAAAATCAAGCGACAGATAGAGTTCATCGAATTGGCCAGGAGAAAAATGTCCAAGTGCTCAAGTTGGTGACACGGGGTACACTCGAAGAAAAAATTGATACTTTGATTGCTGCTAAAGCCGCTTTGTTTGAAAAATTCATGGATAAAGATGAGGATGTCTTCAAGAACCTTTCGCGCCAGGAGCTTATTGACCTGCTCCAATAAATGTCGGAACACTGGATGATCGGGATCAGATTCAAATCTGCTGCGCATTTTTCAGGAGCCAAATTATATGGCTAGATTTATTATCGATGGTGGCACGCCACTAACCGGCTCGATTCGGCCGGCAGGGAACAAGAATGAGGCATTGCCTGCGCTGATGGCAAGTCTGCTAACCGATCAGCCGGTAACCTTCCGTCGGGTCCCCCGGATTGCAGATGTATTAACCGTGTGTGAAATTCTTACCGACCTCGGAGCAAAAACGGAGTGGTTATCCGAAGACACCTTGCGTGTCGATGCCTCAAAAGTAAATCGTCATCAACCATCTCCGGAACTTTGCGCCCGGGTTCGCGCTTCTATACTGCTGATTGGCCCCTTGCTCGCAAGATTGGGCAAGATCGAGCTCGCGCTACCCGGGGGAGATGTCATCGGCGCGAGAAGAATTGATACACATTTCGAGGGTGTTGAATCGCTCGGTGGCAAATTGAAGTTTGGAAGTACGATTAACGCCACCATCGAAAAGATTCGCGGTGCAGAAGTGTTCATGGATGAACCTTCCGTGACCGCAACCGAAAACCTCTTGATGCTTGCGGTACTGTGTGAAGGGACAACAACCCTTCACAATGCGGCATCAGAACCCCACGTGGTCGGGTTGTGCAAACTTTTAAACCAGATGGGCGCGAACATCACCGGACTTGGATCAAATGTCCTTACCATTCGGGGAGTGAAGTCTCTGCGAGGAGCTGATCATAAGATTGGTCCTGACTTTATGGAAGTAGGGAGTTTTTTGTGCCTCGGCGCGATCGGCAAAGGTCAAATTACCATTGAAGACATTGAGCTCTCCGATATGCGCTTTGTTCTCAAGTCATTAAACAAGATCGGAATTTCACCTCAAATCCGGGGTGATTCCCTTTTCATCGACGGCACGCAACCACTGACCATGCGCAAAGAGATAAGTGGACGCATCGGCACCATCTACAGCCAGCCTTGGCCCGCTTATCCGACCGATCTGATGTCCGTTGCGATTGTCGCAGCGACTCAGGCGAAGGGAACGATGGTGTTTTTCGAAAAAATGTTTGAAGCCAGAATGTTTTTCACGGACAAATTAATGCAGATGGGGGCCAACATTGTCCTGTGCGACCCCCATAGAATCGTAGTTACCGGGCCTGCCCATCTCTACGGTGCCCATATGAGCTCTCCCGATGTGCGCGCTGGTATGGCGCTTTTAATGGCAGCGGCGATCGCGGAAGGACGCTCTGTGATCGATAACATCTACCAGATCGAGCGCGGCTACATGAATGTAGAGAAGAAAATGCGGGAACTCGGTGCAAATATCGCGAGGGAGGAGTAGTCCTCCCGTTTTATTGCCGACGCGCGAAGCCGGAAATTGACTTAAGTGTGTGAGCTCAAAGCCGGCGTGCTCAAACAATCACGGAGCCGGTAGCGAACCATTTCGCGCCCAATCACTTCAATGGACTCAACTAGCGGCGGTGAGTCCTTACGACCAGTAAGCACCATCCGTAGTGTCAGGAAAAAGTCTTTGGGCTTCCACTGCACAGATTCCCTGAATCTATCTAAAGTGTCCTTTATGTGAGCTGAATCCCACTCATACAGTTCATCCAGGACTTCTACTAATTTGCCCAACATCTCTCTGGTCTCTCCGGCGGTTTTGCCCTTGGGCAGTATCTCCAGCCCCTGGTAATCCAATGCACCACTAAAGAAGAAATTGTTGTTGTCGACAAACTGCTCAAACCTCGACATTCGCTCTAAAACAAGCGGCTTCAGCATCTTGAGATATGACTCACTGAATATCTGATTCCGGACAAAGTCCACAAACTCCTGATCGGTCAATTTGTGCATGTAGAGACTGTTCATCCAGGTCAGCTTCGCGATGTCGAAAACGGGTCCACCCAGGTGAATATGAGACAGATCAAACTTCTGGGTCATTTGCGCGACGGTAAACTGCTCGATATCGTCCCCGTAACTCCAGCCCATTAAGCCAAGGAAGTTCACCAGTGCTCCCGGAAGAATACCTGCTCGCCGGTAATATTCGATAGAGACGGGATTTTTTCGCTTGGATATCTTCGACTTGTCAGCGTTACGAAGAAGCGGCATGTGCACCCATTTGGGCTCCGCCCACCCAAAAGCACGGTATAATTGTACGTGCTTAGGGGTCGAAGAGATCCATTCCTCGGCTCTGATGACGTGGCTGATCCGCATGAGACGGTCATCAACTACATTGGCTAGATGGTAAGTGGGATATCCATCCGACTTCAGTAACACCTGGTCATCCAGCTGGCGGTTGTCAATGACCACATCTCCTCGCAACTCATCTCTGAAACAAGTCGTCCCGTCAATGGGCATCGCCAAGCGAACCACATGGGCTACGCCGGTTTGTTGAAGGCGCGCCACCTCGTCTTTTCCGAGATTTCGGCAATGGCGGTCGTACCCAGGCTGAAGCCCTTGTTCGCGCTGCTGTTGCCGGACAGAGTTCAGTCTTTCTGCGTTGCAAAAACATCGATATGCGCTACCGCTATGTAGCAACTTGTCAATATGCTCACGATAGATCGCCGTGCGCTCCGATTGGCGATAAGGCCCGAAAGGGCCGCCGATGTCAGGTCCTTCATCCCAGGAAAACCCCAACCATCTCAGACTACTGAGAATTTGCTTCTCACTTGACGCTTTGGCCCGCTGTTGATCTGTATCTTCGATGCGAAGGACAAATTTCCCTCCATGTTTTTTGGCAAACACGTGATTAAAAAGAGCGATATACGCGGTTCCGACATGAGGATCACCAGTTGGCGATGGTGCAATACGCACTCTAACTTCAGTCATCTGTATCCCTTGAGCTTCAGCGTTTACAAAGAAATTCGCCCGTGAAACCGCTTCTCCGAAATCTGCTTGAATCCACTGGCGCGCGCAGATATACACTTGTACCAAAATACAGTTACCCAAATAGGGGAACTATTTAAAGAGTTTAACTACTCTTCCCTTCTCGAAGCGAGCAGTAAAAATGAATGATGACGGCGAAAGCAACCTAGACGGAACAGTCATGACAACCCTGGACTCAGACGATTCCAGCACGCTTTTTGTTCGCGATGTCACCAAGTTAGACTGTGCACTGTTTGATGCCGCTCATGGAGTGATTGGGCAGTCCTGGCACGTAGATCTTACGGTTAGCGGGACACTGGATGAAAACGGATTTGTCTGCGACTTCGGCCCTCTGAAGCGCCTTGTCAAGCAAACCCTTGATGCCACCCTCGACCACGCACTCCTGATCCCGGTCGGATCGCAGATGGTTCAGTATTCGGAAACAAATGCCGGCGAACATTGGCGCCTACGCGCAAAGGATCGGTTGACGAACACCGATTTTACTTATGACTACCAATGCCCTAAAGGCGCTGTTTTCCCGATTCGGGCAATCGCGATCAAAACAGCCGTTGTTGAGCAGGAATTCGCAAAGATTTTGCGCCACAGACTTCCCGATTCGGTTCTGCAGATCGGCATTAAACTTAGGGAGGAAAAGCTCAAGCCGACCGAAGCGACCTACCGCTATACGCATGGTTTGCGGGGCCATAACGGTTTGTGCCAAAGACTTTTTCACGGGCATCGCAGCAAAATCGAAGTTTATGTAGCAGAGGAAAGACGACCGGACCTGGAGCATTTTATCGCCAGGGAAGTCTTCGGTTCAAATATTCACATTGCTTGCGCTTCGCAGGTTAAATCAGGCAATTTTGAAACCGGAGCACGCGGCAAGTCTTTAGAACCAATCACACTGGCCTACCAAGGGTCCTTCGGGGCCTATGAAGCAACGCTGCCCTCCAATAGGGTCTTTTTCGTCGATCAGGAAACAAGCGTAGAGTGCATCAGCCGCAACCTGGCAAAGTTAATTAAACGGGAAGAGGGTTCCAATGCCAGAGTTCGCGTCGTTTGTTTTGAAGGAATCAACAAAGGGGCTATAGCAGAGCTCTGACAAACTACCGAGCGGTGGCTGTTGAAAGCCACCACTTTCGAAGCACGCTAACTCCTGTACTAAGAAAAGATTCTGGATGAAACTGCAGTCCCAAGGCTGTTGCAGAAAAATCTGAATCAATCGAATACACCAAAACCTGTGCATTTCCGAATTCATCCGCAGCGGCCAGCTTCCAGGCCGGGGCCAAGTTCAACGCCTCCCGGGCCGAAAAACCTAACGAGTTATAAACAGCTGCATGACAGTTGCCGGACAGGGGAATCGCATGCCGCACCGCTCCTGGAGCTGCAGGCAGAGACCAAGAAAGTGATCTGGCAACCCCATGCCTGACATTTTCGGCACGCCTGAGTTCTAACCCAGCCAATACCCCAAGCATCTGAAACCCGAGACAAACTCCGAAAATCGGAACTCTTCCCAGGCTATTTCGCATCAAACTCAAACTATCCGGCACATCGTATGGGGTTTTTGGACCCGGTGAAAAAACCAAAGGAAAAGCACTGGCATAAAAGTAGGTTAACTTCTCCCTGTCATCGCAAAAAGCGCGGTCTATTTGAATGGGAAAACATGGATCCTGCTTCAGCCAGTCTTCGAGGTTTGAGCTGAAACTGTCATAATGGTCTATGAACCCAATTTTCAACACACCATTTCCGGGGCAAAAAATTTGTTAAAACCATTTAACATCCAATTCCG
>Ga0154020_10007813_pt1 | contig 12453 bp, 10 predicted proteins | sample Klosneuvirus_201_FD_109709 | JGI IMG/M metagenome (GOLD analysis project Ga0154020, IMG submission 109709) | Active sludge microbial communities from wastewater, Klosterneuburg, Austria - Klosneuvirus_20160825_MG | ecosystem: Engineered > WWTP > Aerobic digester > Activated sludge | place... | reverse complement strand
GCATGCTGGGCCGCCCAGAGGATCATATGCACCCTCCACTCGATATGGATGTCTTTCTGACTGCCCTTCGGACGCCCCATTTTATGACCTGAGTCCATGCCCTTGGCGTAGGCGCGCACAAACCCAGGATCCTTGATCCAGTCCATGTTTTTAAAAAAAATGCACATGAAATCAGCATTGTAGCAGGGTTCACCCCATGCATCTCCCCATGCTTCTCTCTCTTTTGCTGGGCTACCTTCCTTTACGGAGATTAACTCATCTATGAGCGCAGCTTGGAGCGATACTGCCGAGTGGATACCTGAGTTAATGGAGTCTTGATTGCGCAACAGATTCCGCAGCAGGTTCCGCAGAAGGCCATTGCGTTGGGTCGCCAGAGCTGAAACACGTTGGGTCGCCAGAGCTGAAACATTGTCTAGAGTTTCTCGAATTTGCGCACTTGTATTTTTCATGAGGAACCTGAAACACTTTTTAAAAGATAAACCAATGTGCCAACTCCCCGATTACGGAGGTTTCGGAATTGGCTCCAACTGCAACCGTATATATTATCGGCTAAGGATAGGAACTTCAATGGTTAGTGCAACATTCGTTCCTGAGCTTCCCCCGAGATTTCGTCTTCCAAGGAATGGGGTCTAACGCCCCGGAAACTTGGAAGGAGAAGTGACGTTGAAGAAGATACCAAGCTGAGGTTACTTTTGCGCGTAACGTGAATCACGGCAGACCGCGCAAACATTTCAAGATTGCGGCAGATATTGGTTAGAAGGATGTCGGATACAATCCCACTTGTCCTAAGATGTGGCGAAAAAATATTTCCTGAGTTGTTTTGCTGCCTCAATCAACCTCAACCCCTGCCACCGTTGCCCATTGGAGTGAACAACCTAGCGCCCCCGGTTTTGCCAGCACAGGAACAGGTGACGATTACGGTCGTCATACCCACTTTCAATCGTTCCGCTTTACTGTCGCGCGCCATCGAGAGCATCAGAAGGCAAACTTACTCGGACTGGAAGCTCGTTGTCGTTGATAATGCCTCGCCCGACGATACCTCCGTGGTTGTGGCAAAAGCCATGCAACACGACAGCAGAATCAGTTATCACCGCCACGACAAAAATATCGGCATGCTTGCCAACTGGGAGTTGGCCTGCTCTGCGGTGGAAACCGGCTACTTTTCGCTGTTGTGCGACGACGATTACCTGCTGCCGGACTTTTTCCAAGCGGCTGCCCGCGAGATGAACCGTCATCCCGAGATCGGACTCTGTTTCGGCGTCACCAACGTTGTGGATGAGGACGGCAGGCACCTCTCTGTTGCCCCGAATGAAATGGCAACCGGTTATTACTCAGCTGGCAAAGGCGCAGTAACCATGATGACTTTGCAACATCCCGCCACTCCCGCGATCCTCTTCCGGGCGGCCTGCCTCAAGGTGGTGGGGGGATTCGATGGGCGCTCTCTTTATGTGGCTGATCTGGATATGATCTTGCGTGTAGCCCTCAAGTACCCCGTCAAATTCTTCGAGGAAGAATCAGCCTGCTATGTGGTGCATGCAAATAATAGTTTCAAAGATGTAACGGGTTGGCACCCCGGCCTGTTGAATCTTGTCAGGAACCTGAAGAAGCTGAATGCGGTAGATCCGGCGCATTTGGCGAAAATTTTTAACAGTTTTAGCAAGCATGCAGTATTGCCTCTGCTCATCCTTACCCTGCGGGATCCTGGAAGGATGAATTTTGGGGTGCTCAACAGCGCCGGCCGGTGCTTGGTCGAGATGCGTCAGGTGTCGAATGCTTCTCTTCGTCTGTTCGCCGCCGTTGCCCGACGTATTGGCGCGATAGTCAGCCAGTTCAAGCTACGAGTCTTTACTGCGCCAGAGACAGTGTCGGCACGGTTCATTGAGTCTATCGGATCCAGTGATCACGCACACAACGACGCCCCGACGAACGCCGCTACTGATTCGCGATGGGCGCTTTCGTTGCTTATGATGCTTGGTCTGACGGTCTGGCTTGTCGTTTTCGGGTTAGCTGAATTGATCATGGTCCACATGGTGGAAAGGCCGCTAGTGAAAAGTCGGCAGTTGCTAGGTACAATCCGGCAGTGTTTTTTCGGATAAATAAGGACGTGATCGATCAATTGACTGCACTTTATCGCTCCCTGCCGTTGATGTTGTATTTCGCATGGGGCGACACGAAGGCCCGCTACCGTCGCAGTGTGCTGGGGCCCTTCTGGCTGGTCATCGGCACGGCAGTCGGGGTGGCTGGACTTAGCTTTCTATGGAGCGGCTTGCTCAAGGTGGACCGGACGACCTTTGTGCCCACGCTGACGGTGGGTATTGTCGTTTGGCAGTTTATATCCGGTTGTGTTGCCGAAAGCCCGTCCGCCTTTACGCGCAATGCAGCAGTCATGCGGAACCTGAAAACGCCCTACCTCATCTTTCCCCTGCAGCTCCTGCTCCGCCAGTTGATCAATTTTGCCCACAATATGGTGGTTGTTCTAGTTGTGCTAATCATGTTTCCGCCCCCCCTCGGGTTCGCGCAACTCCTGGTCATCCCCGGGATGCTGCTTTTGGTGGGAAACCTGTTCTGGATTGCAATCCTATTCGGCATGCTGGGGGCGCGTTTCCGCGACCTCGAGCAAACCATCGGGGTTCTCATCCCCATGATGTTCTTTCTGAGCCCTGTCCTCTATCGCCCTGAGCAGTTGGGCCACATGGAACAATTCATCTGGCTGAATCCATTCACCTACATGATCACCCTGATACGGGACCCCATGCAGGGATTCACGCCGGCGCCCTTCGTATATCTGGTTTCCACCGGAATGCTATTGGCGGGCTGGGGGGCGACCCTCTGGCTGTATGGCCGAAGGCATAGCCGCATTCCGTTCTGGGTTTGAAATATGGCGCACATCGAATTCGAGAACGTAACGGTTCAATACCCCATCTATAACGCGCACAGCTTGTCCCTGCGTAATCAGCTGGTTCGGATCGGGACCGGTGGTCGCCTGGCGAAGGATAGCTCGAGCATCGTCACCATCACCGCACTGGACAACGTGAGCTTCGAGCTGAACGAAGGCGATACCGTCGGGTTGGTCGGGCACAACGGTGCTGGCAAAACGACCCTGTTGCGCACCATGGCGGGCATCTATCCGCCGGTGGCGGGGCAAGTCCATCGTCAGGGACGAGTTTCCACCATCATCGAGCTGGGTGCGGGCCTGGATGTTGAGCTGTCGGGCTATGAGAACATCGTGCGCATGGGCATGCTGCTCGGCTCCTCGCGGCAGGAAATGGAAGTGGCCACCCCGGGCATCGAAGCATTTACCGAGCTGGGAGACTTCCTCTCGATGCCCGTGCGGACCTACTCGTCTGGCATGATCATGCGGCTGATGTTCGCCGTTGGAACGGCAATCCGCCCGGAGATACTGCTGATTGATGAGATGTTCGGAACGGGCGACGCCGCATTTCAGGAAAAAGCCCAGGGTCGAATGCGTGAACTGATCAGTGCGGCCAAGATCTTCGTTTTTGCCAGTCATTCGCCGGACCTGATCAAAAAATACTGCCGCCGCGTTTTTTCGCTCGAGCACGGCTCGCTGACGGAACTGAATGCGCCGGTCAGCGTGGCGTTTGGTAGTGTTCCCCGGCACGGCAGCGCGGATGCTCCCCCTGCCACAGGCCAGCCGGTTGCAGCGCCACTCCCGAATGCGGGCAAAAAAAAGGGAAGGGCGACCGGAAACGTTATTGTGCCCAATCCGTCCTACGCGCAGGATGGCCTGTACACCCTGCATTGCGCTGACTTCATGAGTGAAGCGCGTTTTGCAAAGGCCTATGCTGCCGGCGAGGCCACGGGATCCTGGAGCGGTGCCGCAGTGCATTGGCGGGTCTATGTGGCCTGCTGGTTTGCCGAACGCGCGAGCAGCCTCGAGGGGGACCTGATCGAGTGCGGGGTCAATCGCGGGGGTATTTCTCGCGCCATCGTTTCGTATCTGGGTGAAAAATTGCAAGATAAGCGCTTTTATCTGCTGGATACCTTCCAGGGCATCCCCGTCACAATACTTTCCGACCGCGAGATACTTCATGACAAGTATTTCAAGAAGAATTACACGGAGTGTTATCAGGATGTGCTGAACACATTCAAGGAGTTTCCCGAGGTGTCGGTCGTCAAGGGCCTCGTGCCGGATACTTTCGGCAGCGTCGACTCCGAGCGGTTCTGCTTTGTGCACGTCGACATGAACAACGCGATCTCCGAAATCGCGGCTGCTGAATACCTCTGGCCCAGACTTGCCGTCGGCGGATTCATGCTTCTCGACGATTACGCGTGGGAGATCAACGTCGATCAGCGCCAGGCTTTTGATCGTTTTGCCTCGCAGCGGGACATGACGGTGCTGGCCTTGCCGACAGGACAGGGCCTGCTGATCAAAACCCGGGAAGTCGGGGATGTTCAGGTCGGAGAATTTTCCAATTCGTAGATATATTCGAGAGGTTGTATGAAAGCAGTCATCCTGGCCGGTGGTCTTGGCACCCGCATTAGCGAAGAATCCCACCTGAAGCCCAAACCGATGATCGAGATTGGGGGCAAACCCATTCTCTGGCATATCCTGAAGCTCTATTCCTACTACGGAATCAACGATTTTGTGATCTGTCTGGGTTACAAGGGTTACATCATCAAGGAATATTTTGCCAACTACTTCCTCCACATGTCGGACGTCACATTCGACATGGCCAATAACAGGATGGAAGTGCATCAGCAAAAAGCCGAACCCTGGCGCGTGACGCTCGTCGACACGGGCGACGCCACCATGACCGGCGGTCGCCTGAAGCGGGTGAGGGATTACGTAGGCGGTGAGACGTTCTGTTTCACCTACGGTGATGGGGTATCCGATGTCGATATTAATAAGACGATATCCTTTCATCGGAAGCACAAGAAGATTGCCACCGTAACCGCCATTCAGCCGCCGGGGCGATACGGCGCGCTGAATATCGAGCATGAAACTGTGCGAAGCTTTCAGGAGAAGCCGGCGGGGGACGGCTCCTGGATAAACGGGGGCTTCTTCGTGCTGGAACCCGCAGCACTCGACTACATCGAAGAGGATCAAACCAGCTGGGAACTGCAGCCTTTGCAGCGTCTCGCCAACGAAGGCCAGCTCATGGCCTATGAGCACCGCGGATTCTGGCAGGCCATGGATACCCTGCGCGATAAAAATCACCTCGAGGAATTGTGGGACACCAATCCACCCTGGAAAGTCTGGCAATGAAGGCGGGCGCGATTCCGTCGGGCTTCTGGCCGGGGAAGCGGGTATTCGTCACGGGGCATACCGGCTTTAAAGGCGGCTGGTTGGCACTGTGGCTGCAAAAACTCGGCGCTGAAGTTCACGGCTATGCGCTATCGCCGCCGACTGAGCCGAATCTGTTCACCGTTGCCAGCGTCTCGGCAGGCATGGCCGGCAGCACGATTGCCGACATCCGGGATGCGGACAAACTGGCCCGGGCGATGCGCGCTGCCCAGCCGGACATCGTTTTCCACCTGGCTGCCCAACCGCTGGTGCGCTACTCCTATGCCGAACCAGTCGAGACCTACGCCACCAATGTCATGGGCACGGTCAGTCTGCTTGAAGCCGTCCGAAACACGCCTTCGGTAAAGTCGATCGTCATCGTCACGAGCGACAAGTGTTATGAGAACCGCGAATGGGTATGGCCCTACCGCGAAGACGAACCCATGGGCGGCTACGATCCCTACTCCAGCAGCAAGGCCTGCGCCGAGATCGTGACCGCTGCTTACCGCCGATCCTTTCTGGAAGCGGCCGGCGTCGGCATTGCCAGCGCCCGGGCAGGAAATGTCATCGGCGGCGGCGACTGGGCGGCCGACCGCCTGCTCCCGGACTTCTTCCGGGCGCTGGATGCCGGGCAGCCGCTGGTGATACGCGCGCCCAACGCGGTGCGCCCCTGGCAGCATGTTCTGGAGCCGCTTTCAGGCTACCTCACGCTGGCCGAGCGCCTGTTCGCCGATGGCGCCGCCTTTGCGGAGGCGTGGAATTTCGGTCCTGCGGATGGCGACGCCCGCCCGGTGGGCTGGATCGTCGAGCAATTGACGGCCGCATGGCAGGGCGCTTCCTGGCAGTTGGACAAGAATCCGCAGCTGCATGAAGCCAGCTACCTGAAGCTCGATAGCAGCAAAGCGCGCGCGCGCCTGGACTGGCAGCCCTGCTGGGACCTGCAAGCCGCCCTCGGAAAAACCGTGGAATGGCATCAGGGCTGGCGCAACAAGCGCGACATGAAGGAATTCACCCTGGCGCAGATAGAGGCCTATCAGGCGGAAGAAGGGCATGTCTCGCTTTGAAATAATCGATACGCCGATAGCCGGCCTGAAAGTTGTCCAGCGCAAGCCGATTCGGGATGCGCGCGGCTATTTCAGCCGCTTCTTCTGCGCCGAGGAATTCCGGCAGGCCGGGCTGGGTAGCGCCATCTCGCAGATCAACCATTCATACTCGAAAAATGCCGGGACGGTGCGCGGCATGCATTTCCAGATGCCGCCCCACGCCGAAAGGAAATTCGTAAGCTGCATTCGCGGGGAGATTTTCGACGTCGCCGTGGACCTGCGCAGAAACTCCCCGACGTTCCTGCAGTGGCACGGCGAGGTGCTGTCGGAGGAGAACCAGCGCAGCCTGCTCATCCCGGAAGGCTGCGCGCATGGCTTCCAGACATTGACGGACGACTGCGAACTGCTCTACTTGGTTTCGGCCGCCTATGAGCCCATCGCGGAGGGGGGCGCGAACGCACAAGATCCGTTACTGAAAATCGAGTGGCCGTTGCCCATTACTGAGATGTCGGACAAGGATCGCAACAATGCCTTGTTGCCTACTGACTATCTTGGGGTAGATCTTGATATCGAAGAAAGATAAGCCGGTCTAAATGAATCATGCAATGAGATACCTCGCGGTAATTCTGCTGATTTTTCCCAGCTTGGTACTGGCCGCACCCAAAGCGCACTTGTTCATATTAGCGGGTCAATCCAATGCAATCGGTAATGGCAGCAATGCTTCCTCATACCCTTACACCCAAGAAGTTGATGCCAAGATACAGTTTTACTGGGTTGAACCAGGCTTGGGAAGTTCGGGGGGGGAGTGGACCACACTGAGAGCGCAGCCAGGAATATATCCGAAAGGGCATTTTGGTCCGGAAGTGTCACTCGCTCACACAGCTTACGCAGCCGGGCTACAGCGTATTGCCGTATTCAAATTTGCAAAAGGCAGCACAAGTCTTTCCAGCGATTGGCGACCAGGCGATTCTTCGGGATTATTCGAGACACTTTCCCATGAAATGGCTCGGGCATTAGAGGGGCTGCGAAAGAGCGGCCCCCTAAAGGCCGAATGTTTTGTCTGGATTCAGGGCGAAAGTGACGCTGAGAATCAAGAAAAAGCTGCTGCATATGGCCGGAACCTCGGTGTATTGCTAAAGCTTGTCCGGAGCCTGTTGGGCAAGGATATTCGGATAGTTGTCGGGCTGGACGAGCAGCATCCCTGGGTGAAGAAAAACCCGACCGTTATAGATCAACAAAAAAAACTTGTTGAGCAGGACGCTAACATGCGATTTGTTTCGATGATCGGTCTTCCCAAAGCCGACACCTCGCACTTAACCCCAGCCGGGGTTATTGAGCATGGGAAGCGTATTTTTGAGGCTTGTTCCAAATAATTTTGGAGTGACCTTCCGGGGGTGCTGAATGACTACCTTATCGTTCGACGAACAGTTGGTCGACCAGGGTTTTCGTCCAGTGATTAGCCGCTTCAGCCTTTGGATGGATGCTGTCGCGAAATTCGTCGTCCGGTATGGCATCAGATTGGCGAACGTACCTTGCCTTTCCTGTTTCTAGGAACGGAGAAAGAACGGCCTGCAGCCTGCTCTCGTAGGGGGCGAAGAATGGGCTTTCCGCTCTATGCCACGACGGTAGCGGCATATCCACCACAACGATGCGCAAGCCTGAAGCGTGAGCCTTGTTGAGCAGGGCTACTAGCTTGTCGAACTGCTCATCGTGCAAGACCCCTGAAGGTGGCCCCATGTACTTAGTTATGAAATCCATTTGGTGTCGCGCCTGGACCAATTCCGATTCGGGAGGTGCCTGCGCTGCTACAGCCGGGCTTTGTTTCGGAGTACTTTTCTGGCGCTTCGAATAAAAGAGATTGCGCGGATCATGGCGCCAGACATTCCAACGCAAAATCCTGTCCCCTACATGCACCGGCAAGAACGGCGTTAATTGAAGCAGCACCTCATAGCGCTTCTTGGCAATAGCAAGAAGCCAGTGAGGTGCCAGCTTGAAGAGAACACCTTCAGGATTGCAGATGCTGGGGCACCTCATAGCCTCGCGTTCGATGTCGGAAATAAAAATACCTGCCTCGACTATATCGTGCGGTAGAAAATGTTTGTTGCTCCATCTAACCGCATCTGGCACGAATATCCCATAACTGAATGTTAGGACAAGGACGGATTCCTTAAGGACTTGAGGCCGGGCCGCCTTTAAGACAAGATCAAGAACCTGGTCAAGCTCGGAAATGTTAGCACCACCTATGCCAAGGTTGCTGGCGTTGAAAGCAGGAGCCAGAGCTTGAATTGCGGAAGGAAGATAGGCCTCCTGCGGTGCGGAAGCGCCGAGAACCAGAATCATGGGTTTCTTAGACTTGGCGAGGCTCGGGCTGTGGAAAATTGCGCGCCGCGCCTCGTCGGCAAAACTGTTTCGAGGATGACTCAAGGTTTCAACTGGTAAATGGGAATGCGGCCAACCAAAAACAATTGCGATTATCGCCAGCATTAGGCTGGAGGTGACTAAGGCAATGACTGCGACAAGGCCAATCGACTTCATTAGTATTGCTCGTAAAAGAAGGCTCCGCCAAATGCGGGGAAAAGGAATGTATAGGCGTCGATGACGGCGCACTGTATGCCCATTATGAGGAGTGGCCGCCAGCGACCCGTCGAGACGTGTGGCGAAATGGGATTCCAATGTATGAGTGGAATAACAACAAGCCACACCAAAAACAGAACAAATTCAGCCACTATCAAGCCAGAGGCGCCATAGCTTCTGGCGACTTGAAGCATCTGTGTGGAATTCATCCAAAGTGTTGACACGCAAAGGCAAAGATAAGCAAAGGTGAATGCTGCCGATGCCGCGATATAGGGCTTCTTCATGACTAACGTACCAAAACGTTTCTTTCCTAGTCGTTGCCTCAGAAGTACTCGATATAGCTGATTTACGCTGGCCCCAATACCCACTAATAGCCCACAAATTACAAAAGCCCAAGTAGTCCCGTGCCACAGTCCAACAAGAAAGAACGTCAGAAAGAAAGCAATACAACCATGGACGATTGATGCGCTTGGGCTAGGCCAATGTTTTGTCAGCGCCATGAGGGCCGGATTAAAGATATAAACCTTAAACCAGTTTGATAAGGTCATATGCCACCGGCTCCAGAATTCCAGGAAGCTTTTTGCCAGATATGGACGATCAAAGTTTTCCGGGAGGCGCAGGCCGAAGAGGTATCCGGCGCCAATCACGATTTCCGTGTAACCGGCAAAATCAAAAAACAAGTGAACAAGGAAAAAACCTTGCGCACCAGCCAACGCAATCGGGTGTGGATTTTCGAACGCAATTCCCTTTAAGCCGAGCCATAACTGTTTCGCCGCATCTGCTAGGACCAAAACATAAAAGAAGCCCTTGAGCATTCGTTTCGCAGCAGTTACAAGGATATCTTCCGTGAGGTTAAACGTAGCCATTGACGCCAACTGGCTACGGAAATCCTGAAATCGCTGGATTGGCCCTGAAACCAGGCATGGCCAAGAGGCAAGAAAAGAAAACAGCAAGAGCGGCGAGGGGCGAAGCGATGGCGTTTCGGCAAGGTCAACCAGCAGTTGCAGAGCGCGAATGAGTATGTAGGACAGCCCTATTGTTGCCGGCACACGTGCCGATAAGGGGAGAAAGGCAAGAAACTCGTAGGACTTCATCCAACCAAAAATGACCAATAATACAAATAGCACCATGGCGAGGGCGGGACGTCGCTGCCACCTGCGGGTGAATTCCGATGCCAGCCAGATCAGGCCAATAAATCCAAGGAGAGCGAGCGCTGCTTGTAAAGTAGGCAACACCAATACCAAGAAAACCAGCGTGGTTACCGGGAACACGAAGCCGGCACGCCACCCTCTGGGCGCTAGATTGAATGCCAGGACTGCTACTGAAAGAAAGGCAATAAATCCCCATGAAGTGATGGTCAAGACCATAAAATATTAGTATCCGAGGCAATTGCTGGAATATACGCATTGCATTGGAGGCTTCTTGGGGACATACCCATCCACCTCAAGTGCCCATGCTTCCGTACTGTGGTCTGACCCAAGCGGCATAAAGCCAAGCCTTTGATAATGTTCCTTCACCAAACCATTGCGGTCTGTTGGTATGAAATGACCAACCAGTCGGCTGATTCCACGGGAATGCGCGTTTGCAACAAGCGTGTCGAGGACAGCCTCCTCGACACGGCGATTCAGAACCCTGCAACTCATCAGCCATGTGTCAATGATCCAGCTTTGGCCAGAGGCAGTGCATATCACTACGCTGATCATTCCGTTATCACCGAATCTGTCTGCCAATCTAACCTGCAGCGTAAACGCATTCGCGTCCTGCCCCCATTTCGCTATCGCTGCTTCATCATAGCGACGCGTAGTCAGGTTGAACTGGTTGGAACGGTTTGTTAGCTGCGCAATCCTGCTTCTGCCCGTCGAGTCAAAAGGCGCGAAGCTGATCACCATTTCCAGGGACATGAGGTAATCATTTATGTCGCGGGACGACTGAGCGAGTTCAGCCCGTTCGGCATTGGCAAGATACTGATTTGCACGCCGGCGATCGTCATCTGTGAAGCTTACCGATTCAAAATAACCAGCTGCCAGCAATATTGAAGGGTAGGACGAGGGATCGTCCGGGAGTTCCGGAACGGCAACTTCCGGCAGGGCCTGCCTTACCTGCTCGCGTTCGGCGGGATTGTCATCCAAAAAAACAAGCGCATTTGTCGCGATATTCAAGGCAGAAGCAATAGCTTCCAAATTGCTTGCCTTGTCCTTCCAGTTGGCCTGGAACACACTGATGTCCTCCTCACGGAGAAGCATATCCGGATGTTCACGAAAAACGGAGCGGGCTATGTTGTCATCGTTCTTTGAGCAGACAGCAAGCAGAATCCCACGCTCCCGCAGAAGTTTGGCCACTTGCTGTATTGCAAGATACGCTTCCCCGACCGGATCACCCTGGCCGAGTGTGATTCCGGCCAACCCGTCGTCCCCTATTACCCCCCCCCAAAGTGTATTGTCCAGGTCGAGGACAAGGCACTTCCTAGACACACCGCGCACTGCCCCGACCAGACGCATGCAATGATCCGCATAAATCGGAGTGTAAGCTTGGGAAAAAGGGAGTTTTGCGATATGCCATTGCTTAGGCATGAACCAATTTTCATAGCCTACATTTCTAGCAAGACCATCAACGTCGAACAAAATCCCTGGAAGTTCGCCAAGTAGCGTGCTCAAGCCGCTGTTGAACAGATCGATGCGCCGCCGCTGTGAGCCGGCCAGTCGCGCATCCAGCCCACCAAAAATGGGCATGGGCGGGCAGGGGATATTCTGGATGATGACTGTGGCATTCGTATCTTGGCGAATTGCACGACAAATCATCTCGATATAGGCAAGCGCTTCACTCACAGCCTTGCTTTCATCATCCGCGAACCCGATATCAAGCCCTGGAATGCCGCGGTAGTCCAACGCAATCAGTACAGCATCCGGCTTTTCAGACTTGATCCTAGAAGCAGAGGAGATTGCCTCATGGAATACCTGGTTGAATTCCCCCTCTATAAGGGACAAATCAAGCCCATATCTAACGGCAGTTGCCACTAGACAGGGTGCAACCAGCTTGGTCGTACCATTACTAATTACACCTAACCGGTACGGCTGCAGACCTTCGATCTCGTTCTTTCCAGAACGTTTCTTTTCGGCCAAGATGGCCTTGGTTAAGAGATGAAGTTCGTTATCGCCTAGGGCATATGCAGCAATTGTGCGCAAAAATTTCCCAGGGTTTTGTCCATTTGAAATGGATTTTTTGCATAACGAATGAAAGTCAGCAGGGGGCCGGCTGAGCCACGACATAGATTGGATTGTCCTAGTCATTACCTATGAATCCTGACGGCTACCTGCTCGGAAATTAGATGTAATGAAATACCCTGCGAAGCAGTTGTATGCTGTTTCGACTTTATTTGGAATTGAAGCGAGAGCTATTGTGTTTAACGTGAGGAAGTTGATTGACATTGGATTCATGCGTGGATTGAATTTTCATTCAAGCGTATTCTGAGCTTCCCCCGGAATTTCGTCTTCCAAGAGATGGGGTATAACGCCCCGCAAACTTGGAAGGAGAAGCGAAGTTGAAGAAGATACCGAAGCAGGAGTACACGGCCGAGTTCAAGGAGCTATC
>Ga0154020_10007812_pt1 | contig 12453 bp, 10 predicted proteins | sample Klosneuvirus_201_FD_109709 | JGI IMG/M metagenome (GOLD analysis project Ga0154020, IMG submission 109709) | Active sludge microbial communities from wastewater, Klosterneuburg, Austria - Klosneuvirus_20160825_MG | ecosystem: Engineered > WWTP > Aerobic digester > Activated sludge | place... | reverse complement strand
CTTAATATCCCGAACTATCCGAAAAAGCAGGAGTCCGGCCATCGTTCCGGATTGAGCATCGGTGATGGCCAGCCGTCGTTCGGGCCATACCACGCATACGGCCCGGACAAAGGTTCGGAAGCCTGTCCGGTCTGCAGATATGGCCGATTCCAGGGCGTTCTGTATTTTGTCGGAAACAAGCCTGACTGGAGCGAAATACGAACCTGGATCGCCTTTCTCGAACAGGAGAGCGTCAAACGGGGAAAATTCCTAAAGGTCTATTTTGTTTACGGGAATGCCAAAGACTACAGCCCCGAACGCCGCCGAACGCAGCTCGAAGAACTCGGCGCGCAGCTAAATGTGAGAAATACCGCGCTTACGTTCGTTCCGTCGTTCGCGGATACAGGATCCAAGGCCAACCTTAACAAGATCGACCCGAATGTCGAAAATACATTCGTCATTTTCAGGCAAAGAAGGATCGTGGACAAATATATCGCCCTAAAGCCGACCGCCGAGAATTTTCGGCTTATTTCAGAGGCTCTTGACAGGACAAAAGGCGAGTTCTTCGACCTGCCGGAACCTGCACACGATTAGCATGACAGTCGCACTCTTCCAACTCCGCGCAAGATCGGTGTAGCAACCCCGAGCCTATTATATGGTTCGCGACTGCCCATTCTGATAGAATTTGCATAAGGATTATGCAGTTCTCATTTGATCGGAATCTTCAGGATATCGCGTTTAAGGTTGAGGATGGCGAGCGCCTGACGTTCGACGAAGGCGTCGCGCTTTACAATACTGCCGACCTGAACGCGCTCGGCAAACTCGCCGACACGGTTCGCCGCCGCAAGCACGGTTTGACGACGTATTACAACGTCAACCGGCATTTTAACCACACGAATATCTGCGTTGCCGACTGCAAGTTCTGCGGCTTTTATAAACGCGCACGGCAGGAAGGCGCCTATACGCACTCGATCGACGAAGGCATCGAGATCGCTCGTGCGGCTGTCGCAGAAGGCGCGACCGAACTGCACATCGTCGGCGGCTTGAATTCGAAACTTCCCTTCGAGTATTACACCGATCTTTTCTCATCGCTCAAACGCGAGTTCCCAAAATTGCATCTCAAAGCACTGACGATGGTCGAGCTCGATTTCTTCGCACGGTTTTACAAGATGTCGGACGAAGACGTGATCGAAAAACTTCACGCCGCGGGGATGGATTCGTGTCCGGGCGGCGGTGCCGAGATCTTTGCCGAACCGACACGCTCGCGCATCTGCGACCACAAATGCGATGGCGGCCGCTGGCTCGAACTCGCCGGCAAAGTTCACAAAGCCGGCCTAAAGACCAACGCCACGATGCTCTACGGTCACATCGAATCGACGGAAGACCGCATCGATCACCTTGTCCGCCTTCGCGAGCAGCAGGACAAGACTGGCGGCTTTCAGTGCTTCATCCCGCTCGCTTTTTATCCTCCGGGAACCGCACTCGCATCGTGTCCCGGCCCCGACGCGATCGACAATCTAAAAACCATCGCCGTCTCTCGCCTGATGCTCGACAACTTCGACCACATCAAGGCCTACTGGGTCATGCTCGGCAAAGCCACCGCCCAAACCGCCCTCCACTTCGGCGCCAACGACCTCGACGGCACCATCACCGACGGCGGCGAACTCACACACAGCTACTCCGTCGAATCCAACAACGAAGTGAAGATGACCAAACAAGAGATCATCGAAATGATCCACCGAGCAGGCTTCGAGGCCGTCGAGCGAGATACGGTGTATAATCGCGTGGAAAAAGTAGCAGCGTGAAAGTCAAAGATGTAATAAAATTGATTGAGAAGGATGGTTGGTACATAGTGCGAACGCGGGGAAGCCACCGGCAGTTTCATCACCCTGTCAAGTCCGGCACTGTGACCATCGCGGGAAAGGAAAGTATTGACATGCCAATCGGCACAATGAACAATGTTCTAAAGCAAGCAGGACTCAAGAAATAGATATGCGATACATGGTCGTTATAGAAAAGGGTGAAACCAGTTGGGGAGCGTACGTTCCTGACCTTCCCGGTTGCGTTGCAGTCGGCGAGACCGAGGCAGACGTGAAACATCTCATTCAGGAAGCTATTGAGTTTCATCTGGAAGACCTTACCGAGTCGGGCGCGCAAATCCCGCCAGCTATGTCGAAAAGCGACTACATTGACGTTCTGGCAGCTTGATTCATTTCACACTCTGTTTTGACGCCAACGACCTCGACAGCACCATAACCGACGGCGGCGAACTCACTTATTCCTACTCCGTCGAATCCAACAACGAAGTGAAGATGACCAAACAAGAGATCATTGAAGTGATTCAACGTGCGGCTTCGAAGCCGGCGAAGAGACACCGTCTACAATCGCGTCGATAGAGTTACAGTGTGAAAGAAGGCTATGGCTAGGGCAAAATAATATATCCTGAACGTCACCGGCAACTGTATGACGACACACTCTAAACACTTCAGTTTAGTAAAAAAGACACTTGAAGAATACAAGTTTCCCGAATTTGTTTGGGTTTATTGCAGACCGACAATTGCAGACTTCTTTAAGCTCGGCAAGCGTTGCGGCATTTATGTTTTGCGTTTCAGAGACAATCATTTTTATGTAGGACAAGCAGTTGATGTAATTCGTCGTTTTGTGCAGCACACAAAAAATCATGATGACATCCAAGAAATTTCGTTCAAAACATTCCCGCAAAAGAAACTTAACTACGTTGAGCAACAATTGGTAACATCTCTTGAAAAGAAAGGTATAAAATTGAGAAATATCAATCTAACAAGCATACCGAAAGGTGATACGGACCTTGACTTGATAATTCCCCCTGACCGGCAACAAGCTTGGCTTACTTCTAGTTTTGAAAACAAGCTAAATGAGCATTACCTCGACCAACCCGACTTACAAGAAAAATATTCCAGAAAATTTCAAAGCTTGATCAAACGTGAAGACTTTGGGGTCTCTGTAAAACCTTTTTTAGTGGAATATTTCAAGAAATGTGTTTTACAGCCTGCAAAGACCGAAATGTCGTTTTGGGCAATAACCTGTTTAACAAGGGCTTTTATTGGAGCGAGTAATATTTCGATTTGCAGACTTAACTTTTTTTGGTGCGAGGTTCTGACTGTTTGGCTCGATGATGATAAAAATGTTATTTACGACTTTCATTTGACGAGATCTTTATTGACAAAAAAATACTTAAAGGCATTAAAAATAAGATCATTGGGAATTAGCGACCATTTCTATGAACGTGGCGGCTCGGATCAATTTAGGATTCAAGTTGAAGGAATAGAAGACGCTCTGAACCTTCTTCAAGACGAATATGTAGTTTTTGCGATCAAAACATTTAACCTCCGACAAATGCAGAAAGGCGCGACCGTTTATGGCAAACATCATTGCATTGACTTGGCAAAACTCATATTGACAGAAAACAGCAGCCGCTAGAGAATGCTTTGGCGTCAGGCTCGATTTAAACCGTGAAAGTTCCTAGGGACTTTCTCGTCCTAACTACACGCCATATGAGCGGCAAACTAAACAACGCATGCTCCGACGAAGTGAAGTCGGCCGAAGGTATTCTCGTTTTTCATGCTTTCGCAAAGACGACACAGACTACTCCGCAGATGGAAATTGACACAGCTAAGAAAAGATTATGGGAAATATTAAATCGATAAAGCGGGGGAAAACCGAAGTCTATGTCGCAAATGACGTTTTCGAGCTTTGCGACGTTCTCGACTTAACGCCTCAAGATGCTATCGAGATCGAATTCAGAGCAAAGCTGAGAGACAAGATCAAAGACGTTGTGACGAAAAAGAAGCTCACACACGAACAAGCCGCGAAACTGTCCGGAACTTCACGAACAAAGATCACTGCGATTCTCAACGGCAACATCTCTGGTGTCTCAAGCGACCTTTTACTTAGAATACTTTATTCATTGGGTTTTCAAACAAAAGTCTCCTTCGCACCGGTCCGAGCCATTGCTTAATGCATTAAGAATGAGTCGAAATGTGACCAAGGACGAACTAATCTCCATGATCGCCCGCGCCGGCTTCGAAGCTGTGAAGAGGGACGCCGCTTATCACGGGGTGAATCAGGTGGTTGCGTAAATCTTCATAGCTTATGGATATTCGAATTGGAACTACTCTCATAGGACCTGACGGAGCGGAGATAGTTGTTGATAAACTACTTGGTCAAGGCGGATTTGGTCAAGTCTTCGCAGGGCACCTCGCCGATAGCACTCGTGTCGCAATCAAGACAGTTCTAACGTCGTCGTTAAATGCAGACGAACTCGCGAATTTGCAGAATGAAGCAAATCTGGCGAAAGACATTGACCACCCAAATGTTGTTCGAGTTCTTCATGTAAATTCGGGCAAGAACGAGTCCGGAATTCCACCCTATATTGTGATGGAGTTTGTCGACGGCGGAACTCTGCGTTCCGTAATTGAAGCCCATCAAGCTGCTGGTTCGATCCCGTCAGCGGACGAATTGATCGGTATGTATATACAGATCGCCGAGGGTATGAAGGCGATCAACGAAAAGATTGTCCATCGTGATCTGAAGCCAGAGAATGTGCTCGTAGATAAAGCATCCCGACGATTGAAAATTGCTGATTTTGGTCTTGCAAAGCTTGCAGATGCCGCAACTCGCTCGGAAACCTTTAAGGGGTGGGGCACACGTCCATATCAAGCACCAGAAGCATTTGAGCTTGGGTCTAATACGCCAGCCATGGATTTCTACGCAGCTGGCGTCACGTTTTTCGAATTAGCCACGCTCAATTGGCCAATCCAGCCCAAACTTGGTGACAATGGCTCTCTTGCTTGGAGAAATGCTCACCTTTTGACTCCGCCGATAGACCTAAGAAACGCACGTCAAGACCTGCCAGATGGCTTGATTCAGCTGATTGCCCTAATGCTTCAGAAGGATCCAAGACGCCGCCCTGCTTCTTGGGATGTTATTGTTGAACGCCTGCAGAAGTGTAGAGAAGGGTCGAGCGGAAAACTCGATGTCACTTCGTTAGTTCAGAAAGCTACGGCCACGTTTCTCGAATCTACTGAGCAGGAGACAAAGCAACGTGAAGAGCGGGAGAAATTGGCTGAACGGAATGCATTGCTTGGACAGGCTATTCAAGAGCCGATTACTGTACTAAAGGAACTTGTTGAGGCGTTCAATGAGGCGAGCGAAGTCGGTAAGTTGGCTCTCGAGGAGGGAAACGGGTTCATCAACGTTTCGGGCCCTGGAGATCGGAAACGACTGTTGTTTCAAACCCGAATTATCAATGATCTAAGTGCCGGTCACAACGGCATCTACAGGGTCATCGGAGTCTCAGATATTCTACTTTTTGAGACTTTCCGTAATCAGTAAAAATGCCCGACGAATCAAAATCCGCTCATTATGGACGACTGCATATTCTGACCAATGATGAGATTCAAAACATTTTTTACCTTCCGAATTTTACCGATGAAGAAAGATTTTCGTATTTTTCCTTAACGCAAGCCGAATTTGAAATTCTCGACCAATCGCGTTCGCTGCCCTCAAAACTGAATTTTATTTTGCAGCTCGGTTATTTTAAAGAGCGTCGGCAATTCTTCAATTTTGAATTTTCGGATGTTTCCGCTGACGCGGAGTTTATCTGCCGGAAATTCTTTCCTGACGAGCAAATTGAAATTCAAAAACTGCCGAAAATCGCCGTCAACACGCTTCTCAAACATCGCCGGACAATCGCCGCGCTTCATCAGTTTCGGTTCTGCCGCTCAACACGCGAGCGCAAGGCGATTGAGCAAACCGCCCGCAATGCCGCCCGAATCTCCGCTAAACCGATTTACATTTTCCGGGAAATTCTCGCCTTTTTGGAAAATCAACGGATTATTTTACCCGGCTACAGTTTTTTGCAGGACGCTGTTTCCCAGTCGCTCAATTATGAAGAGCAGCGTCTGCAAACCATTTTGCGGCAGAAACTGACCGCTCTCGAAATCGTGCAGCTCGATGAGCTTTTGTCCGACTCAGACGGTCTTTACGAAATCACTAATCTCAAACGCGAAGCGCGGGATTTCAGTCTCGGCGAAATCAGACGCGAGATCGAGCGCGGCGTAAAAATCAAAGGACTTTATCAAGCCGCCAAAGAGATTCTGCCCGTTTTGGAAATCTCGAACCAGAGCATCGCTCACTACGCCTCGCTTGTTGCCTATTACCGGGTGGATAAACTCAAGCGTTTCGATACCTGGAAAACCTATCTCTATTTATTGTGTTTCATTCACCAGCGTTACGGTCGGCTTCACGATATTTTGATTAACTGTCTGCTGTACCGCGTCAGGCAATACACGGACCAAGCCAAACTATTCGCCATCGAAAAACTTTCCTCGATAAATCTGACGACCAATCAAACGCTGGTTAAAGCCGCCGCGTGTTTAAGAGTGCTGACCGATGAAGAAATCCCGCCCGAAACGCCTTTCGGCATCGTTCGACAAAGGGCTTTTAAGATTCTGGATAAAGACGCGATCAATCAATTTACCGACCATATTTTGCATGACAACCAATTCGATGAAACGGAATTCCGTTGGGAATTGGTAGAAAAAATCGCCGCCCAATTCAAACTGAATCTGCGCCCGCTGCTCATCAATGTCGAGTTTTCCGGTGTCGCCGAAACTTCCGAATTAATGAAAGCCATTGATTTTTTGCGAAATGTCTTCCGGCGCGAGCAGAGTCTTTCGGCTGTCAATCTCCAAAAATTTCCGGTCGGCTTCATTCCCGAAAGTCAGCGCCGCTATTTTTATGAAAACGATAAAAAATCGGGAAAAAAGCTGATTCGCACCCGGCGGTATGAGTTTTTCGTTTATCAATCTTTGGCAAACGCGCTTTCGGCGGGCGATATAAACTGCCGCGACAGTTTGAAATTTCGCAGTTTTGAAGACGATCTGATTGACGACGAGACCTGGCGGCAAAAAGACTTGCTGATTCGGCAGGCGAATTTGCCGATGCTTGCCGAGCCAGTCGAGTTTATTTTGGAAGAACTTGAAATCAGGCTTGAAGAACGGCTGCGGGAAGTCAACCGGCGAATCGCCGACCGGCAAAACGAATCGTTTCACCAAACGGAAAAAGGAAAGCGGTGGTCGCTGAAATATCCGATTCCGTCCGACACTCATTCGGATTCATTTTTCGATTCGATCCCGCAAATCGATCCTTATCAGGTGATTCGTTTTGCCGCGCGACAGACGGATTTTTTCGGCACTTTTTCTCATTTGCGGGGAAAATATGTCAAACAACAAAAAGCCGACCTGACCATGATCGCGGCTTGCCTGATGGCGTGGGGAACAAACACCGGAATCGGCAGAATGAGCAAAATCTCCGATCTGAAATCCGACGTTCTGCAAACCGCTTCGGATAATTTCATTCGCCCGGAAACTCTGCACGAGGCGAATCAAAGTATTGTTGACGAAATCGCCCGGTTCGATTTATTTCATGAATATAATATCAGCGAAAAGGTGCATTCGAGCAGCGACGGGCAGAAATTCGAGACTCGTTTTCACACCATCAACTCCCGCTATTCGCCCAAATATTTCGGCTTGAAAAAAGGTGTTGTCGCTTACACTCTGGTCGCCAACCATATTCCCGTGAACGCCCGTATCATTGGAGCGAACGAACACGAAAGCCATTTTGTCTTCGACGTTTTGTTTAACAACACCACAAAAATTCAGCCCGAAATCCATTCCACCGATACGCACGGCACAAATCAGGTCAATTTTGCTTTACTGGATATTTTCGGCTACCAATTCGCGCCTCGCTTCAAGGATATTTACGATACGGTTTCCAAATCGCTTTACGGCTTCAAGCATCCGAGCCGATACCCGGAGTATCGCATCAAACCGATCCGCAAAATCAATCAAAAGCTGATTATTCAGGAATGGGATAATATCACTCGTATTATTTTGTCGCTGGCGAACAAGGCGACCACCCAGCACATCATCACCAGAAAACTCAGTTCCTACAGCCGCACGAACCAGACCAAACAAGCTTTATGGGAATACGACAATATCATCCGAAGCCTCTATTTGCTCGATTATGTTGATTCTCCGCCGCTGCGCCAAAACGTTCAGCAAGCCCTCAATCGCGGCGAAAATTATCATCAACTTAAACGCGCCGTTTCCTTCGCCAATTTCGGCAAACTGCGTTTTAAGTCGGAATACGAGCAAACTATCTGGAACGAATGCTCGCGGCTGCTCACCAACTGCATTCTTTATTATAATCTGACGCTCTTAACGGAACTCATCAGGGAAAAAGAAAAAAGCGATTTGCGGGAAGAAGCGGAAATCATCAAACAAATCTCGCCGACCGCCTGGCAGCACATCAACTTTATGGGACGTTATGATTTTACGAAAGCAGCGGAAGAGATCAACATTTCGGAAATCATCAAGGAAATCAGATTCATTCCTTTATCCCAACCTGAAATTCCTTATTGAGCCGCTCGCGAGGGATCGGGCAAAAATCCCAAATTAAAATTTGATCTTTGGTTTCCAAGCATCGGGACCTGCCGCAACAGTCGGCGGAGTTTCAAAGAGAGTTTTATCGTAATCAACATTGAATTTGATATTTATTAAAATTTTGCTATTGCTTTCGTATCCCACTTTGGTCGGTATCTGAATGCCATCTACCAATACATAGTCAGAAAATGTAACAAAGCTATATGGTTTACCCTTATCATTGAGGTAAGCAATTTTCACGACTAGATGAGTTTCTTTATCAAAAAAGAAATTGACAGGCTTATCGTTAATTATTGTTTTAACAACATCAGTCAGCTTTCCTCTAACCTTTTCGGTTGTAAAATTAATAGGAATAGGTTTTATCCATTTGGTTTCGAGTAGAAAATAAATTTGGGTTTCTAACAAGGTTTCCTTCCCTCTCATTTCTGTTTTTATAAATGTGGTTGGATTACTATCATTAGAAATATAATACAAATCTTGCTCAAGATTATTCATTGTAACTTGTTTACCGAAAGGTTCTGCTTGATTTGAAAAACGCCACCATTTATTAGGTAAAACAAATAATTCTACTAAACCATATTTCTCTCCATAGGAACTTAAAACTAAAAGATTCTGAACTTTTTCAATTCGATTTCGCCCACCTTTGGCTTCTATTGCTAACTCCCAAATTCGTTCAGCATCCGATTTGTTGCTAATATCGCTATTTTGACTCATAACCCCAATATTTAATATGGTCAACCCTAGCATAATCAAAAAAAATCGCATCAATAATTTCATTATAATTCTCCTCAAAACAACCATTTAAAAAATCCCTTCACTTTCGGTGGAATTAACTCAATAAAAGCGTGTCCGAAAAATCCCCGTAAATCTTGATATGGATTAAATCGATCAACATCAGCGTAAGCTTGAAGGGTATTATTATTTATTACAATCTGAAGACTGCCGGGAAATCCTTTTCCAAACACGCCCATAATTGATCTGTAATCCGTGTAAGGACCGCCTCCAACATCCTTCTTGTGCAAGATACCAAAGTTGAAAAGACTATTGTTACTGCTGGAAAAAACAGTCGTGTTATCCAGGATTTTCTTAACCTCTTGTTTATTCTCTTTTTTGAAGTCAAAAATTACTCCGTTACCCTTATCTTTAAATATGGGATTTCCATTATCATCCGTCACAATGTATTGATAAAGTCCGGCGACTTTCAGATATGCTATCGTTAATTCTTGCGGAGTCGGATTGTTGACGGTTTGAGTAGAAACTACCTGACCATTTACCGTTCGGGTAATCTGATACATTCCGCGAAAGATTCCGAATTCCGGATCATATCCGGTTTCCATTATTGACAAATAACGGCTGAGTCCTCTTACTGCTTCCCGTGACAAGCCGCCGTATGTTCGGTTGTAATTCGCTCGTTCATCACCGAACCAACCGCCCCAGAATCCGCTGTCGCCGCCACAGTCATCGTAGCTGTTTTCTGCCGAACAAAAGCCACTATTGGATATACTTGATCTGCCATATGAACTTTGGGGCAATAATCCTAATGGATCACTAAATTTATACGGTGAATTCAGAACATAAGCATAGCGATTAAAGGTCTGTGGATTCTTAATCTCCGCGCTTGCCACGAGCGGATCAACGGAAGTAAATCTGCCGTGCGAGGCGTTGTAATATCTTGCCTGTGCGAAATCCAATCCAGATTCGCCGTCCCTTTCATAACCCGTGTAACCTTTTCGGGTTTCGGTTTGATTATTGTAACCCAAATTACTTGTTCGGTTTCCCGAATAGGCTTCTTCACCAAACGCCGTATAATCCTTGCGGTTTGTAACAATGCCGTTTTCATTAGTAATAATTCGCGGACTGCCCAGATGATCTTGTGTCAAATAACTGACCTGCTGCGTGGGACTCAAAGCGGTTGAATATTCAGCAATAAGCGTTCCGCTTCCATTATAGACGAAAATAGTCGTCTCCGTGTTGCTGATTTTCTTAACTCTTTTCCCGTCGCCGTCATAAAGATAAAGACCGATGGTCTGATCCTGAGCGTTTTTTACTTCCTTTTGGTGATTTTCGGCATCGTAGAAAAATTCAGTGCCTTCCGCATCTTCGGTTAAATTTCCGTTTTTATCGTAAAGATAATTTTGTCCGCTTGAAAATCTATTTGTTGCCGTGTCAATCGTCGGATTAGTAATGTTGTTTGACTCCAAAAGTGTCGTCGTATTGTTTGCATCGAATCTTCTGTTGCCGTAACGGTCATATTGAAAGGTCTGTTTCCAGTTCTGAGTTCCCGAAACTGTTTCGGTCGCCGACTGAATTCGATTTAAATCGTCGTAAGAATACGTCTGAATTGCCGTGAATCCGTTTGTTAGTCCGGCGGTCGGGACGGTGATCTTCTGTTCTCTCAGACTTCCGTTGTTATCCGTGTTTCCGGTAGTATTGTAGGAATATTCGAGTTGGTCAGGAACTTCCGTTCGCACAAGGCGGCGGTGCCGACTGCATCTGGACATTCTCGGAGGAGGAGATCGGCAAGGAGTATCTTTTATACCTCGGTGCAAAACCATCGAAAGGCGGTCTCTGGTCAGGAATCGTTTGTACTCGCTCCGGCCCAACGAAATATCGCTCCGCAGACCTGCTATACCTGGAAAACCTTCCAAAAGTATCAGGAAAAACCCGAGTGTCAGGACGACTTGAACAGGAGATCGGCGCATCCATAGAGGGTGGTTATTCGGAAGCTAGACTTTTGGCAGGTCGCTATGTGTATATAACCGGTAACGGTAAAAAGTTAAAGTTGCGAACCGACCGAAATGGCGTTTACGAGATATATGATCTTCCACCCGGAAAGTACAAGATAGAACCCGAAAGAGTAGATGGCTATAAAATCGGTCGATATTCCGAAGTGAAAGAAGATTTCGTTGAGGTGGATCTAAGGCCGAAGTCCCACGTAGAAGAGAACTTCGACTTTGTGATCGACAACTCGATACAAGGCAAGGTCTATGACGCTTACGGACGCACTGCTCGAGTCTGCGTAGAGCTCGATCCTGCACAAGGCAAGGCTAGAGCGTACATGTTCTTGTTTGATTGCACGGATGAAAATGGAAGCTTCGAGATCGATACGATCCCGGCCGGCTCATACGTCCTGATCGTAAATAATGATGGGAAGATGAACGGCGATCATCCCTTTGGCCGCTTCTATTATCCCAATAAAGTAGAGCGTTCCGATGCTGCCCGCATCAACATAGGGCTGGGCGAACACCAGTTCGGTTTGCTCGTCACGGCCCCAACGACTTTAGAGACCGTTGTCTATTCCGGCCGTTTACTTTTTGAGGACGGCAAACCGGTGCCGAATGAATTCGTCAAGTTTTTTAAGGATTCGGGTGTCCCCCGGCGCAATAGTTACGACCCAGACATAAACGCCAAAACTAATGAGAACGGCGAGTTTTCAATAAAGCTCATAAAAGGCGTGAAAGGCTCTCTCGTCGGAGCCCTCATCACCTACTCAGGCGAATATGAGAATTGTCCGAAACTCGAGGCCGCGATCAAGGCAAGCGGCACGAGCGGCTCCAGTATCGAAACACCTGAGGTCAAGGTCGATCCGATCACGGACCTGAGTGAGATAGAACTACGGTTTCCTTTCCCATCTTGTAAACGTGCAAAAGACGACTAACACGAATGCGTGTCTATCTTGGCAAATAGCTGGAGAGCCTAATGAGTTGCAGACAGGCTTGCGTGAGCCGGTGACTTGCCCGACAATATGCAAAGCAGGTTGTACCGACGCTAACAAGGCATGAATTTTCCCATCAATTTGACTCTCATTTTCCTTCTATCATTTTTTCTCTTCGCTCCGGCTGGATCGATGGCTCAGACGTATCAGGAAATGGATGCTGAGGCTGGCGCGGCGGCGCAGAGGCTATGGGGCGGTGCGTTTCTTGATCCGATCGGGAAAAAAGCTGCCGCGGAGTTTGACGCCGGGAATTACGCAAAGGCGATCGAGGAG
>Ga0154020_10007810_pt1 | contig 12456 bp, 12 predicted proteins | sample Klosneuvirus_201_FD_109709 | JGI IMG/M metagenome (GOLD analysis project Ga0154020, IMG submission 109709) | Active sludge microbial communities from wastewater, Klosterneuburg, Austria - Klosneuvirus_20160825_MG | ecosystem: Engineered > WWTP > Aerobic digester > Activated sludge | place... | reverse complement strand
TGCACACGTTTCATCAACCCCACGAAACGTTCATCGGTCTCCATCCGTCCTGCTTCTTGAACCACTCCCTGCACTTCACCCTGCCCGCTTTCCAGAGCCGAGGGCTTTACCCGCGCCCGATTCCGCCGCAACTTGTCTACAAGATGACGGCGAGATATCAACATCACCCAAGTCACCAACGCGGCCCGCTTCGGGTCATACCGCTTGGCGGTCTTCCACAATCGGACAAATACCTCCTGCACCGCATCCTCAGTGTCCGCCCTTGTCGGCATCACCTGATACGCCATCCGATACACCAACGAACCGAAGCGGTCGTAAAGCTCGGCGACCGCCGCTTCCTCATCTGCCGACACCCGCCGCATAAGCGACAGGTCCGCGTCATCCTTGTCCGAGGAACGTCTCATGTTCCGCAGTCTACCGCGGCCCGGCGGCGGGCAAAGCCAAACTCCCGGGCCGCAGCCCTATCCGCAATGCTCGGCCATGGGTTCCAACCTTCCACCGATCAAACACTTACCGGACAAGGGTAAACGCCAGGACCCCTGGATCCTGACCTGAAATGGGCGATTTGCAGTAGGGGTATGTTTGGAATTACCGCTTTTTCCCCTTGCTCAACGCTCCCATTTTCGATAACCTTTGATGAGAACCGTGTTGTCTTCTCGTGGAGACTGCTCGTGCGAGCACAGGTGGTCCAAGCTGGGTCATCGTCCACGCGCTGTTCCGAAGCGCAGCCCTATAGCCGCGCGCGAGGGTTCACACTCGTCGATGTGCTGGTGACTATGACGGTCATCGCGATCCTGATCGGGATCCTCTTGCCGTCTCTCTCTTCCGTCCGCGAGACCGCTCATCAAATAGTGTGTCGGTCCAACGTCCGCCAGTTGGCCATCGGAATCGCGATGTACGCCGAAGCGAACGCGGACAGCATCCCGCGAACCGGCACCATCCCGGTGCTCAATGGACCAAATAACCAAAACTCGTCATACAACACGCTCACTCTTCGATTCGGCGGCACCCAAGGAACGATTCAGGGCTGGGATGGCCTTGGCTTGTTGTACGCCGAGGAGTACACGGCCGCTCCCAAGGTGTATTACTGCCCTTCCCATACCGGCGAGCATCCCTACCGCGCATTCGCCGAAGCTTGGGCGACTGATGGCGTGACCATCGCCGGCAACTTCCAGTACCGTGGTCAGGGCCCAACCGGCAACGCCAGTCAGCCGATGACAAACCGTATTGACCGGATCAGACCTTCAGGCGCAATCGTCGCCGACGGGCTCCGCAGTCAGTCGGAGTTCAATCACAAGATCGGCGCCAACGTCATGCGGGCCGACATCTCCGTGAGCTGGTTCAACGATTCTGCACGCTCCGTGTCCAGTGGGCTCGCGAAGGACTCCGAGTATCCAACGGAATCCCAAATTCAGGAAGCTTGGAACGATCTGGACAATCCCGCTTCCCACTGAGCCTCCCGCACTCTTCCGCTGATTTCTACCTCACCGGCGACCGGCGCTGACACTATTCTCTCCGTACACACGCCGGAGATGCCCTGATGCAAACCTGCCTTCATCCGATGTCGGTCCTTTCTGTCGTCTCGTTCTTGCTTTTGTCCGCATCATCCGCCGCCGCTCAGCTCACCCCCGATCGCACCTATTACGGCCGCCATCGCCCGGCTCCCATGACTGTCCGCGTGCCCCCGGATCTCAAGGGCGACGTTCAGGTAGAGCTCCTCGAGCCCGTTTCCGCACGTGTCACGGCTTCCGCTCCGGTTGCCCCCGGACCCATTAATCTGGCCGCGGCCTTTCCTTCGCTCTGGCAGGATGTCAAGCAAGACTCCGAGCCCCCCAAGCTTCTGTACGCCCAGTTGGTCGTCGGCGCCAAAAAAATCGGGGCACCAGTCGTACTCCAGCCCCTGATCGACCCGGCCTATTGCCCGATCATCGAGGACACCGGCGAACCCAAGTATCGCCCGAGCAAGGGTGTCTATTCCGGCCTTCGCGCGTACCCCGAGCGCTACCTCGTCATGGAGACGTCCATGGGCGACATCCAGTTTGCAATGCGCCCTGATCAAGCGCCCAACACCGTCTTCAGCTTCCTGAGCCTCTGCCAAGGAGGCTTCTACACCGACATCATCTTCCACCGCATCAAGCCGCGCCACCCCAACGGCTCACCCTTCGTCATCCAGGCCGGCGACCCGCTTCAGCTCAAAGACGCTTCAGACACCAAGGCCGGCGAGGGTGGCCCTGGTTTCTCCATCAATCTCGAGCCCAGCAAGCTGCCGCACGACTTTGGCGTGCTCTCCATGGCCCGCAGCAACCTGCCCAACTCCGGTGGTTCTCAGTTCTTCATCTGCCTGAGCCGCAAGGGCACGGAATATCTCGACGGCAAGTACACCTCGTTCGCCCAGGCCACCGCCGGCGATGACGTGATCCAGAAAATCGCCGCCTCAGAGTTGGCCACCGGTTCGGAGCGACCCAAGGACCCACCGGTGATCAAGCGCTGCCGGTTGATCGACGCCGCGCCTTACGGTGAAGGCCCCAAGCCCGTGGCGCTCCCTGAAGAGAAGCCCCAGTCGCGTTAGAACGTGAACGTCGCCTGCAACGACACAAACGCCGCGGGGTTGACGTTCGCATCCACCAGCCCGTTGCCCGAAGAATCGTCAACGCTGATGTTCTGAAGCAACCGCACACCCACGCCGGCCTCGATCGAAAAGTTTTTGGTCGGCTTGAACACCGCATTGAGCAGCACGGGCACCGCACTGTCGCGCCCGATGCCACCGGGCACAGGGCCGGTCTTGTCGAGCCGAAAGTCCCGCGATTCGTACCACGCGCCCAGGCTCAAGGTCCAGTCTTCGACGGGCTTATAGAAAAGCGTCAGCCCCGGCTTTCCCGCCGTGGACAACCGCCACTGGTCAGAGATTTCCCAGTTGAAAGTCGGCACCGGCAGGATGAGCGGGTTCTTTCCGAGTTGCGAGTACACCGCTAGTGCTGCGCCCACTTTCAGGTGCTCGCTGAGGTAATACCCCACACCTCCGTACACGCCGCCCACCACCGCTTTGCCCAGTTCGCCGCCATCCTCCGCCGCAAACCCGACCGATCCACCGACCAGCCACCCGAGCTGCCGCGTCTGCTGCTTGCCAAAGCTCGCCCTGAATGTCTCTTTGTTGATGTCCTGGAACGGACTTGTCGTGCCCGCAATCAGAGAGGTCGTGCTCGAAAAGTCGTACCGCGACCGCTCGTACGCAAACCCCAAGTCCAGCTCTCCCATCGGCCCGACCGGAATGTCCACCTCCAGGTCCAAGCCCACCCTCGACACCGAGACCGCACCGGGTTTGTTCTCGAGACCCGCGCTGAAGCCCAGTTGGGCCGGGACCTTCACGATCCACTCCACCTGCCGCGGCGGCGGAACAGCATCCGGTTTGGGTGCATCCACCGCCGGCTTGGCCGGCTCCTCTGGCTGAGTGGGCTTCGTCGGTTCCTGCGCGGCCGCGATGCCGCACATCACTCCCGCGCTTGCGATGATCGCCAATCTCAGTTCGTTGCTCAACATGCGGCCTCCGTGCCTTGAGGAGTGGGGGGGGCAATAGCTTGCTCATACTAACATCGGTCGCCCGGGCCCGTTTCAATAGCGAGGAACGGTCGGGTCCACACCCAGCGACCACGCCTCAATGCCCCCGGCCATGGACTTGGAATCGATCCCCTTCCCCCGCAGAAACAACGCCGCCTTCATAGAGCGGCCACCCATGTGGCAGTGCACCACCACCGGCCTTCCCGCGGCCTCCGCCTCGATGTCATCCACCCGGCTTTCCATCGTGTGCAGAGGGATCAGAACAGCCCCGGGAATGCGGGCCGCGGCCCACTCATCCGGATTCCGGCAATCAATCAGATACACGTCTGACATCGCGGTTTGGACATCGCGAGGCGTCACTTCCAGGTCGGGCCGGAACGGATACCCCACCGGCAACCCGCGAGCATCCAGACTCAAGGCGTCACGCTCTTGGCGGGGGGGAGGACGAATGGATCATTGTCATCGGGCATCGGCAGACGATCCGCGGGTGTGAGCTCGGGGTGCCACGACCGGGCGTACGCATCATCCGGGCTGGCATCTGTCCGCCACGGGGCGCGCTTGAGCATTCGGAACGGCATGAACGGGATATCGCTCGCGGCCTTGATCAGGTTGTAGAGCGTCTCGCGCTGTTGCTGGCCTTCGCTGCCATTGGCCAGTTCAAGCGCCGACATTGCCGTGGGGTAAAGGTCCCTCTGCCGCCGCGTCTTGTTCGTAGCCGTGGCGCGTCGGTTGTAGGTCGGCGTGTGGGCGGTCCCATCCACCGGAACCTGGATCTCGGTTGATGCCCAGTTGTCGCGCTCAACGCCCGCCACCGACGGTGACACGAGCCCCGCCGGCACCGCTCCGCCCGTTGAAGGCTTCGACGCCTCCAGAAACTCAAGCCGGAGCGACCGCCCGAGCGTCGCGCGGTCATTCTCCGGGCTGATGCATCCGCTCAGCAACACGCACGACAAACCAACGATGGCGATCGCTCGTTTCATCACGGCCACAGCGTAGCCCCCGTGCCACCGCGCTTCTGCCCGGTGTCGATACCTCAAGGCCGGCCCAGGTATTCCGCGGCCGCGGTCTCTACCGCTTGCCGGGCCGTTTCCTCGTCAAATCCCCGGCGCGAGAGGTAAGCAAAAACCCGCCTCCGGATGGTGTCTGGGTCCAGCCGGGCCGGACTGACGCGCACCCGAAGCCGGGCCAGCTCCAACGCCTCGTTCTCCTCATCCTGCCCTTTCATCATCGTCCCGAGCACGGTCGTCACCGTCTCCGGCTCGATGCCCCGTTCCAAAAGCTCGGTCTCCACCATGACTTTGGCAATCGGCCCCTGATCCATCCGCGTGCGGACGTACGCCTCGGCCACCCGACGATCATCCACCAGCCCCAGCTCTTCCAGCGATGAGATCGCGCTGTCCACCACCTCGGTGTGATGCCGCTTGGACACGAGAAACTCGATCAGTTCCCGGCGAGTCAGATCCCGAGCGGCCAGCGCTTTGATCGCGATGTCCTTGGCCGCCTGCGTCTTGTCATCCTGCTTGCTCACGTCAGTTCATCCAGGAATGCCGAAATCTCACTGGCCGCGTGCGAATCACTGGCGGCCTTGGCCGCCTTCAGTCCCGCACGCAACGTCGCAACCGCATCATCGCGCTTCCCCATCGATTCCAACGACCGGGCCTTGTGGTAGTACGCGTAGCAATATGCCGGATCGCCCGCGAGGCACCTGTCATAAAACTCAACCGCCTTCCCGTGGCCTCCCTGTTTGGAGTGCTCCTGGGCCATCCCATACAGCAAAAACGCGTCCCCAGGGTCGACCGCCAACAGCTTCTCAAGCTGCTCCAAGCTAGGCATGACAACAGCCTAACGCACCCGACCCCGTTCGGCAACGGCAATTCGTCCTGCCTTTCCCGTTGTGCCTCCGCGCCTGAGCGCCTCCGTGCCTTCTACTCTTAACCCCATGAACCAGATCAAGACCATCGGGATTATCGGTGCCGGTCAGATGGGTGGCGGAATCGCCCAGGTCGCGGCCGTCGCCGGCTTCAAAGCCCTCATCTTCGACACCACCTCCGGCGCCCTGGGCCGCTGCCAGGATGCCCATCAGAAACGCCTCAAGCGCGAGGTCGAAAAGGCCCGCATGACCGAGCAGGCCATGAACGCCGCTCTCAATCATCTCCACTACGTCGAATCTCTCGACATGCTCAAAGGTGTGGACATCGTCATCGAGGCCGTCGTCGAAGACATCAAGATCAAGCGCGAGCTCTTCGCCCACCTGGCCCGCATGTTCCCCGGCAACCAGATCCTCGCCAGCAACACATCCTCCATCAGCATCACCGAGATCGCCGCGGCCGCGGACCAGGCTGTTAAGGACTCCGGCCACCGCGTCATCGGCATGCACTTCTTCAACCCCGTCCCGATCATGAAGCTCGTCGAGGTCATCAAGGGCATCCAGACCGCCAAAGACACCACCGACCGCACGATCGAACTCGCCAAAGCCCTGGGCAAAACGCCGATCCCCGCCAACGACCGCCCCGGCTTCATCTCCAACCGCGTCCTCATGCCCATGATCAACGAGGCGTTCTACGCGTGGATGGAGGGTGTCGCCGAGCCCGCCCACCTGGATGAGATCATGAAGCTGGGCTGCAACTTCCCGATGGGACCGCTGCGGCTGGCCGACTTCATCGGCCTGGACACTTGCGCGTTCATCATGAACGTTCTGGCCGAGGGCCTGAACAACGATCGGTATAGACCTTGCCCGCTGCTGAAGCAGCTTGTTGCGGCCGGTCGCCTCGGTGACAAGACCGGGCGCGGTGTGTTCGAGTATCCGAAGACTTGAATCCAGACTGTTCGTTACATCTGGCGTTCGGTGCTCCGATTGGAGGCCCACAATTGGATGAGCTGTTCGAGGCCTTGGGCGACTTGCTTTTCGACGAGGTTGCGATCGCGGTTGACGGCCTGGGACTGCTCGCCCAGTTCTGCTTCCTCGGGTTTCTCATCGCCGTCTATCAGGGGTCAGGTCTGACGCCCGGTACGAACCCCGAATCCGGGCGACAGGTTGAAGCGCTCGTCGCCTCGTACCAGCGCGATGCGGTTGAAGAGAACTCCTGGCCCCAGTTCAAGGCGATCTGCGACCGGGTGCAAGAGGTCAGTCAGCGCTTCTACGACTCCGAGCTCGAACTCATCAACGCGAAGCGTGCCGCGGAGGGCAAGGAGCCGCTCGACAGAACTTCCGCCGATTTGTGTGACGGCTCCGAAGTGACGTCCCCTACCTGTCACGTCGAACTGCGCGAGATGTCGAGACGAAAGCTCTCGGCATTTCGGGCCGCGGGCATACTTGAGTTGCAGGCTGGGCTGGCGGCTCGGCACAAGTTCATTCGACCCATACCTGATGGCCCGCTGTGGGCTGGAGCCCGTCCTGAAATCGGTACGACCCGTGCCATGGTCCGAGTCGGCACGGCGAGGATCTTTGTGGCTCGCGAGAACGGCGATGAAGCCGAATGGATTGCGGCCATTCGTGATACGTTGGGCGCCGCGCGGCCCATGTCACGCGGGGAAGTGCTGATTGAGCGACTTGTGTACGCGGCCGCGCTGAACATGATCTTTGGCGAAGTTCGTCAAGGCCTTCTTGAAACAACCCCGTCCCCCGCGGCCATCCGCTCGGTCATGTCACTGGTGGATGATGCCGTGTCTATCCCGCCCGTCCAACTGACCCTCGACGGTGAACGGTTGGCGGTTCTGGACTTCATCACAAGAACCTACACAGACGATGGCAACGAAAATGGAACGATGATTCAAGGAGAGCTTGAAAGGCTGACGGAGAGCGAGCCCATGCTCTTGATGCTTGAAGGCCGCAGTATGAAGCACAAACTCGGTGTGATGAAGATACTGTGGACTTGGGGACCGCCGCGAAAGCAACGATCAATCGAGAGGTGCGATGAGTACTTTCGAGTGGGGGCGGAGTGGCTCGCGGCAGCGCCGAGGGACCGAGCCAATCGTTCTCCATCGCCGGCCGAACTCATGAATCGGTTCGAAGATCAACATGAAATTGCACTGGGAATCATGATTCCGAACCTGGACAAGCTCGCGACGGTACTCGACGTCAACAAGGTCGAGATCGACGGCACTCGCCTGATGCTTACTCTCGAGTTGTTCAAGGCCCAGATCGGCAACTACCCGGCGGCTTTGTCTGAGCTTGTTCCAGACTTCATCGCGGGGCTTCCCTTGGACCCGTTCACCCAGCGCCCGTACATCTATCGGCGACTCCAGCCTGGAGATGACCCTCTACCCAATCAGCAACGACCCTACTTGCTTTACAGCACGGGTTTCGACGCACTGGATGACCATGCCAGATCCGACGCAGAGGAGAACTTCCGCCCGGCGAAGCCCGACTGCAAGTCTGGCTACGACATCGTGATCAACCGCCCCCGCTAGCGGCGCGGTGAACCAAACTCTCACCCACCGGTACAACCCCCATGCCCCGCCGCAAAAAACCCATCTACCGCCCGCGCAACATCCTCCTCGCCCTCATCGCGCTCACCGTCCTGGCCATCAGCCGCCAGGTCTACCTCGCCCTCACCGCCAAGCCCGGCAAGTCCGTCAACTACGCCGCCCTCACCGCCGACCTGATCCAGAAGTACCAACCCGCATCCGCCACCCCCGACTCCCCCAACGCCCACGAACTCCTCGACCAAGCCATCACCATCGAATCTCAGGTGCAGGCCGACTTCCGCGCCCAATACGCCACGGTCAACGGCAACTACCCGGTGGACTATTCCACCCTCATGGGCCCGTACGTCGACGGTCGCTCCTACCAAGGCGCGCTCCCGGAAATCCAAGCCCACTCGCGCGAAGCCATCGAGGCCCTCCGCAAAACCGAACTGTTCTCCCTCCTCAATCAGGCCGCGGCCACGCCGCGGGCCGTTCGCCCCACGCCCCAGGGTCGCCTCATCGACATGATGCTCCCCAGTCTTGGCAAGTACCGCAACTTCGCCCGCCTGAACGGCGCCCGCATGTACATGGCCAGCGTCTCCGGTGATGACGCCGAACGGGTGCAGGCCTTTGAGCAAACTCTCGCCATCGCACGCGTTTCAGCCCACGGTTCGTTTCTCATCGAGGCCCTCGTTGGCATCGCCATCGACGCCCTCGCCCTGAACGAACTCGTCAACGAAATCGTCGAAAAGCCGCCGAGCGAAGCGACGCTCCTGGCTTTCCTGGCCGCCATAGATCGCCAACCGCTCCCCCCGATGCGGTCAGCGATGGAGGGTGAACGACTCGGCACGCTCGACACGATCCAGTGGACCCACACCGACGATGGCGCCGGCTCCGGACGGCTCATCACCACCACCGTCTCGCAACTCGGTATAGCCCCGGGCGCCGGGCCCCTGGATCGATTCAGCCAGTGGCGCATCTTCAACATCGGCGGCGCGGCCTTCCCGTCCAAAGCCGCCAACATCCGCAAGGCCAACGGGCTCTACGAACTCATCTTCAAAGCGGTCGATGCGCCGTACTACCAGCGAATGGGGGCAACCGCGGAGATCGAGAACTACATCGAGACCCTGCCCAATCGTTACATCGTCTTGAAGGCCATGTTCCCCGCGATCGGAAAGTCACTTCAGTCGCGCGACCAGCTCCAGGTGCAGCTCAATGCCACCCGGGTCATCATCGCCCTCGAGATCTTCAAGCACCGCAACGGTCACTATCCCCAGGCGCTCGACGAGCTGGCCCCATCCATACTTCCCCAGGTTCCGGTTGATCCATTCACGGGCAAGAACTTCGGCTACCAGGTCCTCGACCCCGCAAACGACCCGGACCTCCGTCGCTACACGGTCTATTCCTTCGGTGCTGACCAAGTTGATAACCGCGGCAACACCAAGCCCAAGGATGCATGGGCCGCCCTTCGCCTCCCCGCTGGCCGCGGCTTTGACTACATCCTCAATCCCGGCCGCACCAAACCCGAGCCCCCGGACCCCAATGAAGTGCCCGACCCCCAGCCCGCGCCCGATGCGCCAGTTCCCGAACCGCCCGCCGATCCCGTTCCTCCAAAGCAGCCGTAAATTGGACGCGTGCCGCAACCCGCGCGGCGGCCAATGCCCATCTCCCGATCTCCCCACCCTCCTCACCCCCACCACAAAACCAACGTCACCGCCGTCGTGATCTTTACCGCGGCCACCAACGCCACCCACTTCAAGAGCCGCGGCCCGCCCAGCACCGCCACCACCCCGCACTTGAACACCAGGTTCGACATCGACGCCACCAGAATCGTCTTCCACCCCGTCGCCGCGGCCAGCCGACCATCTTCCACCATCTTTGACGTCGAAAGCGTGATGGCATCCATGTCCGTGAGTCCCGAAATCGTGGCCACCACAAACAACCCGCGATCCTGGAAGTACTTCTGCCCGATCGCGGCCGCCAGCGTCACCCCCGCGTAAAGCCCCGCAAAGAACAACGCCGACTTGAGTTCCGTCGGGTTCCCGTGGTCATCCAGCTTCGCTGGCTGATGTCGCGTCACCAACCACACGATCATCGAAACGATGAGCGACGTCACGAGCATGATCACCAGCGGCCCCGCCGCATCCGGGAAGAATGCCGGCGCCGTCACCGAGATCTCCGCCAGCAATCGAGCGTACACCACGCTGCCCGCGATCACGATCACCAGGACCGCGGCTCCCGTGTTCACAGGATCATCGTGCGCCCGGCGCGCGTACGTCACCGTCGTCGCCGTGCTCGATATCAGTCCGCCAAAGATCCCGCTCAAAACCGTCCCCGCCCCGCGCCCCAGCAGCTTGTACGCCACATACCCGCCCAGGCTGATCCCCACCACCAGCACCACCATCAGCCAGATGTTGTGCGGGTTGAGCACGTTCAGCGGCCCCATCGTCCGATCCGGCAAAACCGGCAAGATAATGAACGTGATCGCCGCGAACACCATAATCGCCCGCATGTCCGTCTCGCCCAGCTTCGCCGCCAGCCCGTGCAACCTTCCCTTCGCTTCCAGCAACACCGCGATCGCCACACCCACCGCCAGCACCACCGCAAACGACCCAAACGCCGCGTACGCCCCCAGCACAAACATCAGCACCGCCGCGATCTCGCTGGTCATCCCCGGATCGCGTTCCCCGTTTCCCTTCGCCGAAATGAAGTTCGACACCGCCGTCGCCCCCGCGACCACCGCCATCCCAAACCCCACCGCCCACCCGCCCACCTTGTCCACCAGCAATCCCGAAATCGTCCCCAGCAGCGCGATCAGCGGAAACGTGCGGATACCGCCAAACCGCGACCCCGATCGCTCGCGCTGGATCCCCACCAGCAGCCCTAGCCCCAGCGAAATCCCCAGCGCCGCAAACGCTCTGTCCATGTCCATGCCCATAGCGTATCCAAAAACACCGCCGCCCCGGCTTTCCGGGGCGGCGGATCAAATCTCTTCACTCAATCAGCGAGTATCAGCTACCGCCCTGCTTGGCGGCCTTCTTGTACTTCTCCAGCCGATCCTTGATCTCATCGGCCTGCGGGCCTTCCGGCGTAATCTTCACGGCCTTCTCCTGCCACTCGATCGCCTTGGCCAGGTCGCCCTTGCAGAAGTACACCGCGCCCACCGTGTCCAGGATCATCCACTCCTGGGCCTTGCCCTTCTCAAGCTCCGCGGCCCGAAGCGCGGCCTTCTCGGCCAGCTTCAGGTCCTGCTTCTCGGGCTTGTTGTCCGGGTCGACGATGTACCACGCCACCGTGTTCAGCGTCTGCGAATCATCCTTCGCCGCGCCATCCACGATCTCGTTGCCGTAGGCATAAGCCTTGTCGTAGTTCTTGATCTCGTTGAGCAGGATGATGTACTTGGTGCCCATCATCTGCTTGGCCATCTTCGGGTTGACCGCAATGATCTCATCCAGAGCCTTGAGCGCTTCCTCGTGCTCCCCGTTCTGCATCGCCGTCTGGAACCGCTTCATCGGGGCCTTGGCCTTCGCCTCCGCCTCCTTGCCCGCGCGATATTCCGCCGCATCCTTCGCCAGGTCCTGCTTGCCGCTGACCGCGTTGTTCACGGCCTCATCCAGGCCCACCATCGGATGCCCGATCCACGCGATCTTGCCCTCGCCGTTCACGACGAACGCTGTCGGAATCCCGTCGGACCCCGACGCCTTCATCCACGACTCAGACATTTTGCCGCCCATGGAAGCCTCGCGCTGGGCCGCCTTCCCCTCGCCGGTGACCTTCACGTCATCCATGGCGACGGTGTAATCCATCTTGTCGCCCATCTCTTCCTTCACGAACGGCTCGACCTTGCTCTGGTCGTTCTCCCAGACCGAGACGCCGATGAACTTGACGTCCTTGTGCTCTTTCTGCAGCTCCGTCAAGTGCGGGATGCTCATCTTGCACGGCCCGCACCAGGTCGCCCAGAACTCGACCACGTACGTCTTGCCCTTCTCAAAGCCCGTGACCGGCTCGCCCTTCACCCACTTGGAGATCGCCAGCGCCGGGGCCTTGTCGCCCACCATCAGCGTCGGCATCGCCGACTTCTCCGGCTGCTTGCCCGCAACGACCTTCGGCTTGACGACTTCCGTCGCCTTGTCCTGCCCCATGACCCCACCGGCCGCCATCATCAGGACAGCAGCCATCGCACACGCTTGTTTCAACATCGACTTCTCCTAAAAGCCCCCTAGTCTCATCAGGCCGCCGCCGCGCGACAGCCAAAGTTTCTCCCGCTGCCAAATCTTATCGCCCCCAAGCCAACCCCGCCGGAATCCCCTTTTTGCACCCCAGCACCCGGTTTTTTCCATTCCCTGCCGCCGCAACATCACTTAGACTCTCCCCATGACCACCACCCCCAAGCCCACCTCTCCCCCCCCCCCCCAACCCCCCAAAATCGACCCCCCCCCCCGCCCCCACCCCCGGCTCGGTCCCCACCCCCCCCACCGCCCCCGCACCCCCACC
>Ga0154020_10007809_pt1 | contig 12457 bp, 10 predicted proteins | sample Klosneuvirus_201_FD_109709 | JGI IMG/M metagenome (GOLD analysis project Ga0154020, IMG submission 109709) | Active sludge microbial communities from wastewater, Klosterneuburg, Austria - Klosneuvirus_20160825_MG | ecosystem: Engineered > WWTP > Aerobic digester > Activated sludge | place... | reverse complement strand
GATCGCCAGCGCAGGGTGGAGGAGCTTGAGCGCAACCTGCCGGTCGAGGTCCACGTCGCGCGCACGGAACACCTCTCCGAAGGCCCCCTCGCCGAGCCGGTCGAGGAGCTCGTAGCGCCCAAACCGCCGCGGAGGCGCCGCGCCGAGGTCGCCCAGCGAAAGGAAGCCCAGCCCCAGGAGCCGGCGCGCGAGCCGCCCGTCCTCGCCCTCGTCTTCGCTCATGTCCCGCTCACCATGGACGCGCCTGGCTCCGGCGGCAAACGACCACTCGATACGGGCAGTCGGGCCAGACATCCTCTACATCAGAAAATCGGGCTCGGCCTCCCAGGTCCACCGGCCGCCGTTACGGGGCACGAGCGTCACGGGGCACGAGCGTAAACGGCACGCCGGCCGCCTGTTGAGTGAGGCCGGAGAGGTCGGACTCGCCCTTTCGTATTGAATGGAACGAGGAGATGACCATGATCGACCCGACGCGCTGGAGTGCGATCTTCCTGCTTGGAGCCGCAGGCCTGGCCGCCGCTCAAGAGACCTGTACGCCTGCCGAGGTGCGATCGGAGGCTGACGGACTGCGGGCTCCCAAGGTCGTCTGGCGCGAGATCGACTGGCGGCCTTGCCTCCTCGAGGGACTCGCCGCGGCGCGAGCCGCACGGAAACCCGTCATCTTGTGGGCATTCATCAACGGCCACCCTGGAGACGAGCGCTGCTGAGTGTTCGCTGGCGCCGCCCGGGAGGCGGTCTTCGGCGACCCGACGATGATCCAGCGCGTCCAGTCCGACGCAGTTCCAGTCAGCGTGATGGCGTCGCGCATGGACTTGCCACTCCCAGGCCCAGAGGGTCAGGTGATGGCTGGGCTGCGACGGACACGCCCCGCGCCGCAGGGCATCGCGGCGCTCGACCCGAGTGGGCGGCCGCTCCTGTGGGCTCTGTCGTTCGACGACGCCGGTGCAGCTCAGGCCTTCGTCACCCGTGCCGCGGAACGCGTGGCGAACGGTGGAGGAGGCCCCGTCGAGCGCTGGATGCGCTTCCCGTCGGCGCGTCTGGCCGACGCACCAGCCGAGTCGGCGCTCGACCTCCCGACGGCTCACGTGGACGAGCGTTGTCTTGCCCAGCGCACGCCTCCGACAGGTGCGCTGAGAGTGCGGGCATGGGGCGGCCTGGTCGAACGCCCGCAGGGCGCGCTTCGGCAGGAAGCCTATGTGGAGGACGCGACGTTCGTCACCGCGGAGACGCAGGCGGGGCTGGCCGCGGCTTCCCGAACGGCTGGTGAGACCGCGTTCGACGTGCCGCTTCCGTTTGCCCGTGCGCTCGCTTCGCGCGCCTACCTGGGCATGCTCGACGTCGCACCGTTCGACGGTCCTGGCGGAGGGGGTTCCGGCGAGGTCGCGCTGCGGGCCCAGGTCTCGGCGCGGTACGGTCCGCGGCTCACGCTCAGGTTCCAGGGGCGATCGATGGGTCGCGCGTCCAATCCTGGTCGCGACGACGGCGCCCGTTTCGATCACACGGTCGAGCTCTCCTGGGATGGTTTCGTGACCATCGAGGGCGAGCGGGTCGTCGACCTCGCACTCGTGGCTCGAGGGACGGAGGCGCTTCGTTGGGATCCACGGGTCCCCCCGAGCGAGCTTGAGATCCGTCGTCTTCCCGCCGGCCGGCACATCCAGGTCCAGGGTCAGGTGGCGTACGGACTGGTCGGCGCGCCCGTTCCCGAGGCGGAGTGCGCAGCGGAGGATCCCGCCATCGACCCCGCGCAGGTCCTCGGTGCTGCCCTCGACCGCTTTCGGGTCGCCGCAGAGACCTGGCAGCGATCGGGCCGCGACCCAGGCCCCATCGTGGGGCCCGCGGTGCGAGAGGTCGAGGCGCTCGCCCGTCGAGGTGCCGTTGCGGAGGCGATCGCTCGTATCGATGCCGCGCGGGAACAGCTCGAGGCTGAAGGTTCAGCGCCTTCGCCAGGTTCGGAGGGCGCGCCTTCGCCAGCTCCAACACCCGACGATCGCCTCGCCGGGGTGCGCGCGCGGTTCGAGGCGCTTCAACGGAAGGTCGGCGAACTCGTTCGCCAGGGGCGTTTCGCCGAGGCTGAGGCCGCCCTCGACCGCGCTCTACGCGCGCTCGAGGACTGACATGCAGGCGATTTGCCGCTGGCGCGCGCCGTCCATCGTCATCCTTCTCCGCCGGATCCGGCATCGACGCCCAGGCTCCCGTCGTCACGCTCAGCGCCTCTCGACGTAACCAGGAGGTGCTTGAGTTCTTCATGGTTTCGAGGCCCCACGTCATGGTCGATGCGGACGACGCGTGCCACATTCACTCCATGCATGCGTGGGCTCCTGGGGTCCGCGTCGATGGTTACCGCCTCGTGGACCGGAAGGGTCGCGGAGGCATGGGCGAGGTATGGCTCGCCACCGATCTGGCGACAGGGGCCGACCGGGCGCTCAAGCTCCTCGACACCGTCGCCGATCCCACCATGCGGATCCGGTTCCAGCGCGAAGGCGAAGCCCTGGCCCGACTGGGACAACATCCCAACGTCGTGCGGGTCCACGCGGCCGGGGTCCACGAAGGCCGCCCGTGGCTCGCCATGGAGTGGCTCCCAGGTGGCGACCTCGCGGGCAGGCTGAAGCACGGGCCGCTTGACCCGGCGGAGGCTGCTCGCATCGTGCGCGACCTCGCTCGCGGCCTCGAGCATGCCCACGAGCGCGGAGTGCTGCACCGGGACCTGAAGCCTCAGAACGTGATCTTCGACGCCGAAGGGCGCCCTCGTCTCGGCGACTTCGGGCTGGCCAGCCTTGCTGGTGCCAGCAAGCTCACGGTCACCGGCGAGCTCCTGGGAACCCCGGCGTACATGGCTCCTGAGCAGGTGACGGGCAGCAAGATCGACGAGCGAACCGACGTGTACGCGCTCGGCGCGGTGCTCTACTGCACGCTGTGCGGGGTCTCCCCAACCGAGCGCGCGACGGTCGTCGGAACGCTCGAGGCCGCCCTCACAGGGGACATCGTTCCCCCCCGGCGACGCCGCCCCGAGGTTCCTTCCGAGCTGGAGCAGGTGTGTCTCGCGGCGCTGAGGACCGATCCGGCGACCCGCACACCCACAGCCAGGGCCCTCGCCGAAGGCCTCGACGCTTGCTTGGCGACACCCGCACGGCGGCAGCTACCCGGGCGACGGCAGGTCCTCCGGTTCACCGCGGGTGGAGCCAGCTTGCTCCTCCTCCTCGGCCTTGTGGTGCTTGCGTGGCTGGAACCCTCGCCGATGACGACCGCGAGGCCTGTCGACCATCCCGTAGGGCTGAGTCCCGCCGCCACCCAGCCACCACCAACATCGACGCCGCGACGGCCGACACGGCCGTGGGCAACCCAAACACGACCACGCGAACCGCGACCCACGTCCCCCCGCGAGTGGCGGGCCCAGGAGCTGAAGGCGCAGGTGCAGAGACTCGAGGCGGGAGCGACGGCGCCGATCGATCCCGGTCTGGTGGAAGCCGTCGAGGGAGCCGTCCGTGAAGGGGATCCCGAGGCGCAGCTCATGCTCGCGAGACTCCTCCTCTGTCAGCGACTGGACCACCCTCGGGCGTTGGAGCTGCTCTGGCGGGCGTCTGGTGACCCCGGCGGGAGTTCTCTTGCTCGGGTGCTCCTCGCATGCAACCTCCTCACCGAGTCGGGTGAAGAACAGACAGCGCGCTCACTCCTTGAAGCAGCCGAGCGAGCCGGGCTCGATCCCGGGCTCGAGCGACTCTGCGCAGCCAGCGCCTGGCTTGGGCTCGGTGGACCCGGGGACCTGGCGAGGGCTCTGGGTTGTGTCCGCGGCCCCTGCGACTCCGCCAAGAAGTACGTGGACCCTCCCGCTTCGGTCTCCGCCAACCTGGTGGAACGCCTGCCACGCATGGCACCAGCAGGCGAGGCCCTCGCTTCGGTCCTCCGATTCGAGGGGTGGGTCGCCGGGAGCGTTCCCGACCCCAGTCTGGACAGCATGGTCACCATCAAGGTAGCTCGCCGCACTTCGCTCGCATGGAGAGCCGCCTCGTTCTGGCTCCGGAACGCGGCCGCGGTCGGAAATGCCGAGGCCGGAGGTCTCCTCAGCGAACCGCTGGACCCCGACTCCCTCGATCCCATGGACCTTCTTGCCATGGAGGGCTCGCGCGCAGTCCGTCGGCCCGTCGGGAACGAGGAGAAGAGGAATCGACTGGGCCTGACGCTCCGGAATCAAGGAGGGCTTGTTCCCGCGATCCGAGCGGTGGCACTCGAGCGCTACGAGAAGGCCGAGTGGGAGCTGGCGTGGCGGCTCGAGAGCGTCGACCTGCGAAGGGCGCTCGTGTGGTACGTGTTGGCGGCGCTCCACGGACCAGACTCCGAGGGGGGGCCGTTCCCCAGTGCGATCGTCGCGGTGGGTCGCGCCCTCCTTCTCGGACTCGGCTGTCCGGCGGATCCGGGCCGTGGGGTCTTTTGGTTGGAGCGAGGTCGCACGCCCACGACCGACGGCCGGTTCGACCGCGCCTTGTTCGAAGCCGACCTGTGGTTGGGCCTGGCCAGGATCTCGGGGCGAGGGCTCCCGCGTGACGTGGACGCAGGCCTGAGGCGCATGAAGGACGCCTGCGAGGGTGAGAGCGCTCGTCCCGACGCGAACGGCTATCTCAGCAGGCGCCTGGACCAGACAGCATTGGTGGATTGGTGGGCGGAGCGGACCCGAGCCGCACTCTTCGGCACCGCAGCGGAGCAAGACGCGGCGCGCCAGGATCTCCGCCAAGGTCCACCCGCGTCCCCGGTCGAGTTTGACTCCGACGACGATCCACCAGTCGTCCCCACGAAGGGCACGCGCTGGAAGCTCGTTCCCCTCATGTCGACTCGAGGGACCGGCCGAAGCGCGGGGTTCTCGGAGCGGAGGATCGTCGCGTGGACGGGGGCAGGCCTCGCGAGCTGCCGAAGGTGGCGCACCCCAGGACTGGAGCAGGCGACTGCGGGCGAGTCACCTGCCCATGTGAGCTTCGTCGTCCCTGACGGTGACGTGGTCTACCTTGGCCGACCGGCGGGTACTGCCCCCGGCTTGGTGGTCCGTCGGAGCCGTCAGGCGGACGTCCTGCTCGCTGGCGGGAGGCTGGCCGGCTTCGCGCTCGGCTCCGACGCGCTGGCGGTCTTCGACGAGTCTCGAGTACTGCTGGTGAGTCGGGCCACGACCAAGATCGCGCACGAGATCTCTGCAACCAGGACGAGGTGCGCCACCTTCACAGCAGACGGTACTACGCTCTTGACTGGAGGAGAGGGAGCGGAAGAGTCGGGAGCGCCCCCCCCAAAGTCGGGTCTGTTGCAGGAATGGCGACGAGCCGGGACAGGCTGGGCGCTGGCGCACGAGCACCCGCTCCTCGCGGAGGTCCGAAGCCTCGACTTGCATCGCGGCAAGGTCGCCATGGGCGACGCCATGGGGGTCGTGAGGGAGCTCGCCTGGCCCGACCCCGTCCCCCGGTCGCCGTTGGGGACCTATAGCGCCGAGGCGAGCAGCGGCGCCATTCCCCTGGCGCACGCGGGCTCGCTGCGAGGGTGTCTCTACATCGCAGATGGGAGCCAGCTGATCACCCTCGGTCAAGTCATACAACAGGGCGAGAACCGGGTGGAGGTCTCGGTCTGGGACGTCAAAGAACGCACTCTCGCTCAGCAGCTTTCTTCGGTCCCCGGCGAGGTGGACGGAACGCTGATCGGTTCACCGGGTCGTGACCAGGCCCTGTTCGCTACGCGCGACGAAGTCTATCTGCTGACTCCCGAACGGTAACTTCCGGCGGTCCGACGACGAGTGCGAGAGCCCATCAGGTGACAAGAAGCGTGCAGGCGTCTACTTCTGACTCGACCCGGGCGCGGAGCGACCCAGGGCCTCGGCGAAGGCGGCCGGATCGAGGTAGATCCGCATGAGCTCGCCCGTGCGCGAGAAGAGCCTCGTGACCTCCATCGTGACCTGGAGGTACTTCGACCGGACGAGTATGTTCACGCTCTTCAGGCCGCGCTGGTTCGCCCCGATCCAATCGGTCCACATCGTCCTCACCCCGGTCCCGGCGGTGAACTCGCCCCGGGTCTCGAAGAACAGCTCGACCGGCGCGAAGCGGGCGACATCCCCGCGCAGCTCGTCGACGGTCGCCGTCCCGAACGTGCCGTCGTCGTGGCCGCTCATCGTGCACACGACGACGCCCGGTCGCGGGCGGTCGTACACGAACGAGCAGCGCGCCGTGCTCAGCCGCACGCGGCCCCCGGCCAGCTCCTCGCGCTCGTGCGCCCTCTTCATGGGAACGATCATACTGCGTGCTGGCGGCGCGTGCGCCGGGGATTCGCGCGGATGGCACCGGGTCTGCACCTGTAACGGCGATGTCCGATCCTCGACCCAACATCATCCAGTCGGGCGGGCGGCCGATAAGGAACGACCACCTGGGGCCGCAAGCTCGCCCAGTCGAGGCGGAGCCAGGCGCGCAGGACGGGGTAGGCCTGCCAGGGCGGTTGGAGCTCTTGCCGGCGAGCGGCTCTCCGGCCCGTCGTCGAGCTCGCTACCCTCTCCATGAGGCGCCGGCGCTCGTCGGCGCGCACCACGCGCGCGCCGAGTAACTTCGCCGGCCGACGAATGGGACCGTACGCGGTCGTCGCAAAGGCCCCGACCTGTGGTGACGAGGGCAGTGCGCATACTCATCTCGTGCCCTCGTGCGGGCGGCCCCGACGGCGCGGCCGCGACTTCTTCGGTCGCGTGCAATCCTCGATCCAGCCCTCGAGTGCCTGCCGAATCTCATGGAGGCGCTGTTTGGTCGGCTCTCGGATCCCGAAGATCCAGTCGACCCATAGGCCGTCAGACACGAGGAGCACGGCCTCGGCCACTCCGGGCGGGAGGCCGTCAGCCTTGGCGCGCGCCATGTACTCGCGCTTCACCTGGCGCAGCGGTTCGACGAGCGACGGGTCATGGACCATCGCTGCCACGAGCACCTTCGTGCGCCGCCGCAGCGTATCGGTGAGCCTTTCGGTCGAGCCTAGGCAGTGGCCAATCACCGCGCGCGGGAATCGGCCCACGCCAGGGGGTTGTTCGGCGAGCGCCGCGTCGCACCCCGTGCGCCAGCCAGCAACGACGCGGGCCACGAGTGCGTCCATGAGCGCGTCCTTGGTTGGGAAGTGGTGCAGAAGGCCGCTCTTGCTCAGGCGCGCCCGGCGCGCCACGGCGTCGAGGGTCAGGTGGCCGATGCCGTCGCAGAGGACGACCTCCTCCGCCGCATCGAGCATTGCGTCGAGGTTGAGCAGCCCGGTGCGTCTCTCCGTCTGGCGACGTACGGCCAATCCTGACCTCCGCAGTGACGAGCCACTCGGTCGACGCCTGAACGGTGGTGAGACTACCCGTGCGCGGGCGTCGGTCCAGTGTCGGGGGCTGTCCGTCCGCCATGAGAATCAGGCCGTCCGGCGCAAGAGACTGCCTCGCAACACATTGGATCAGCCCCCTCATCCCACTTGCACCCCTCCCATGGTGAGCGGAAACTCACCCGGTCGTTGGCGGTGAGTGGGGGCCCACTACGGAGGCGACGCATGGGAATCAGCCTGTTCACGCGCGACGGCTTCTCCGGAAAGACAGGCGCCTCTCCTATTGGACGCGTCCGTCCACAGAAGTGCGAGCTGGAGCCAAGGAACCGGGGCGTGGGGTCGCGCGGACAACAAGCGGCAGCACATGGAGGGTTCCGTGGAGGCTGATGCACCAGGGAAGCCCTTCAGGGTCGCCCTTCGTTACACGGTCCCCATCGTTGAGGCTGACGCCTTCATCGGTGCATGGTCAAGCAGCAAGCGCCATCTCGCGGCCCGTGGGTGCGGCTTCCTCGATGCATTGCTCCTGCAAAGCGCAGGCGATCCCACCGCCTTCGTCGCGGTGATGACCTGGACGAGCCGGTCGGTCTGGGAGGCGTACTGGAGAACCGGCGTCCCGGACCCCGAAGGAGACGCTCGGAGAAACGAAGTCTGGGTCGAGTTAGCTTGGCCAGTGCCAGTGGACTGACATGAGGCCTATGACGACCGCCAAAGGAGGCACCGCGTGACCCACTCCATTCCGACCGTTGCACTCCACGCGCTCGTCGCCGTGCGCAACGAGCCGAGCCGGTCGGCTCTATGGGTGAAGTTTGGCGGGCCCACAGAGATCCTGGCATGGGACATGTTGCTGCCAAGTGAGACACTGGTCGGAGGGGGATGGCGCCGCGCAGCCACCCTCGGGCCGATCGACCGGGCGTCCGAGTTGATCGCGGCGCTCGAACGCCTCGAGGCGCAGCACCGGCCGTCATCTTGAGCGCCGAACGCTTCCGGCGAGACTACTGCTCTCGGGGCTGGGTCGGATGCTCGGATCGGCGTAATCCGCGGCGCCGCAGGGCATTACGACCAGCCTCCCCTTCGCGCTTGCCCCCCTTCTCTAGTGAGCAGATACTCACCCCGCGTTGGACGGTGAGTGGGTCCCCACGGAGACGGCAAGGCATGGGGAACAGAAGGCTCCTGAGTGCGGACGACCGACGTCGGAAGATCGTCGTCGCAGCGAGGCGTCTCTTCGCCCGCGACGGCTTCTCCGGGACGACGAGTGCGGCGTTGGCCAAGGCCTGCCGGGTGAGTGAGGCGCTCATCTACAAGCTCTTCACGTCGAAGCGGAAGCTCTACGCGGCAATCGTCGAGCACACGCTTGAGACCTGGGGCCCGCTCGTCGTGGAGGGCTCGCCAGAGGCCGACCTGGAGCAGGTCCTCGTCGGGCTCGCGGAGCAGATCTTCGACCGTGTCGTTGAGGACCCGGACTTCGTGCGCCTCATGGGCTACGCCGACCTCCAGGCGCAGCGGGCCTTCTCCGAGCGCTTCATGGAGGCCCGCGGGACGGCGGCCATCGAGAGCCTGAGGGGCCACCTGACCGCCCGCGCCAGGGCGGGCGAACTCCGCCTCGACGTCGACGCCCGCGTGGTCGCCATGGCCTTCCTCTGCCAGGTGTGGCACTACGCCACCGGGATCAAGGTTTTCGGCCACGAGAAGCACCACCCGGCCGTGCCAGATCGCGTGGCGATCCGCACCATGGCCACCGTCTTCGCGCGAGGACTGCGCCTGTGAGTACGCGCCTGCTCCTGCTGCTTCTCCTGCTGCCAGCCGGCTGCGCTTGGGACGGCCAGAAGGCGGACGACATCTTCCACGCCGAAGTGGCCCGGGACCTGGGCGCCGGGCCGGAGGAGGAGATCCTGGCCGAGCGAGACGACGACGACGCCCTTGCGGCGGGCCAGCGCCTCGAGGAGCGAGCCACCATCGAAGCGGCCGGACCTGGATTGACGCTCTCCGAGTGCTTCCGGCTGGCGATCGCAGGCTCAGAGCGGCTCCGGGGCCGGGCGGAACAAATCTTCGAGGCTGACATGGCCCGCCGCGAGGCGATCGCGGCCGTTCTCCCGCACGTGGCCCTCTACGGGACCCACACGAAGGACTCGAACAAGATCGCCTTCGGTGGTGGGAGCGCCTTCCAGCCTAGCGAGCGCACCAACTACGGGTTCCTCGTCACCCAGACGATCTTCGACGGCGAGCTGGCCCCGAAACTCTCGATCATCGAGGAGACGCGCCGCATCCAGGCCCTGACACTCCGCGACGAGCGCGACCGGCTCCTGTTCAACGTGGCCTCGGACTTCTACGTCGCGCTGGGCCTCGAGGCCGACCTGGGCGCGATCCGAGCCACGCGCGCCAGCGCCGAGGAGGCCCTGCGCGTCTTCGAGGCCCGAGCGGAGGTTGGCCTGGCCCGCGCCGACGACGTCCTCCTGGCACAGGCCAGCGTGGCCGAGGCCGAGGCCCGGTCGATCCAGGTCGGCGCCGACCTGGACCGCGTCCGGGCCCGCCTCTCGAGCACGCTCGGGCGGACGCCCCTCCCACCGCTCGTCGACACCTACGACGTCGTCACCGACGCCGGCCCGCTCCCGCGCCTCGTCGACCTGGGGCTCCGCCAGCGGGCCGACCTCGAGGCCGCCCGGCGTGCCGTCGAGGAGGCCCGGTCCCGCGAGGACCTGACCTTCACCGAGTTCCTCCCGAAGGCCGACCTGACCTTCAACCACCTCACGGAGTCGGAGGAGGGCTTCAACAGCCAGCTCGACTGGACCCTGGGGGTCAACCTGACCTGGAACCTCTTCGAGGCCGGAGGGAGCGTTGCGCGCGTAGCCCAGGCCCGGTCCGCGGTCCGCCGCCGGCAGCTCGAGTTGAAGGCCCTCGAGGAGCAGGTGAAGCTCGAGGTCGAAGACGCGGCCCTCGCCTTCCGCTCGCTCGACCGGGCCCAGTTCGCCTTCGCAGCGCGGGCCCGGGCCGCGACCGCTGCCCACGCGATCACTGAGGAGCTCCTGGCGGCTGGCTCAGCCACTCAACTCGAGCTCCTCGTCGCCCGCGACACACGCGAGGACGCAGCCCGGAACCTGATCCGTACCACCCTCGGCCGGAAGCTGGCGGCGTTGCGCATCCGCCTCGCGGCCGGCGACCTCCGCAACGCCCCGCCTGTCGCCGCGCTCGCCGACGGGCCCTGACCGGGAGACCCATGACCGGACCGCACACGACGCCCACGACTACCGACCAGGAGCGCGGCCCGTCACTCCAGGAGGCGAACATGGGCGCGGCTCCCCACCCCCCGGGGCCCGCGCCCGTCGCGGAGCCCCCGCCCCCGGCTCCTGCCGGGGGCGGGGGCCCGTTCACGCGTCCCGTCGCCGGGCTGCTCCTCGCGGCCGCGCTCGGCGCGGTCGGGGTGTGGGCCCTGCGCAGGGGCGGGGAGCCTACCCCAGAGACGACAGCCGCGGCCCCGCCGGCCACCCCGGTCGAGGTCGTCGTCGTACGGACCGAGGACGTGCCGCTCTCGCCGCGCTGGCTTGCGCAGGCCGGCGCCTCGCACGTGGTCGAGGTCCGCTCGCGCGTCGCGGGCTACCTCGTCGAACGATCCTTCACCGAGGGGGCGGTCGTGACCTCCGGCCAGCTCCTGTTCCGGATCGACCCTCGCCCGACGGAGCTCGAGCTCGCAGAAGGGCGAGCCCGTCTGGCGGCCGCCGAGGCGCGCCGCGACCGGGCCCGCCAGCAGCTGGCGCGCCTCGCTCAGCTCCGGTCCCGCCAGGCCGCCACGGCTGGGGACGTGGAGGAGCAGGAGAAGGAGGAGCGGGTGGCGGTGGCCGAGGTCGAGCTCCATGCGGCCCAGATCGCGTCGGCCGAACTGCGCCTCGACTACGCCTCGATCGAGGCCCCGATCTCGGGCGTCATCGGCGAGGCCGCCCTCGACGTCGGAGGCTACGTCGGCAGCCCGACCGACCGGCTGGCGGTCATCCGGCGCGTCGACCCGCTCTACGTCCGGCTCTCGCTGTCGGAGCGCGACCTGCTCCTCCTCGAGCGCGGGCGGCCCCGTGCGCCGGACAGGAACGAGGAGCCCGGGGCGGAACGCTACCGTGGCCTCGAGTTCCGGGTGACCCTCGCCGACGGCCGTGAGCACCCGCAGCGCGGCCGCTTCGATTTCGTCGAGCCGGAGCTCAGCGCCTCGACGGCCACGATCATGGTCCGCGGAGCGATCCCGAACCCGGGGGGAGACCTGCGGCCCGGTCAGTTCGTCCATGTGACCGTGGTCGGCCTCGAGCGTAAGGGCATCGTCCGCGTTCCCCAGGCGGCTCTCCTCCACGCGCCGACCGGCTCGAGCGTCTACGTCGTCGGGCCGGCGGGCACCGTCGAGGCCCGTTCGATCGAGGCCGGGGAGTGGCTCGGGGAGGGGCTGTGGGAGGTCACGCGGGGCCTCGCGCCCGGCGACCGCGTGGTCACGAACCGGCTCCTCGTGCTCCGCCCTGGCGCGCCCGTGGCTCCGACCGAGGTCACCCTTGAGGCCGCGGCCACGACGGGGGCCGCCCCGCACGGCCAGGCGCCTGCTCCGGCGAAGGGAAAGCCGTGATCTCGCGCTTCTTCATCGAGCGTCCGGTCCTGTCGATCGTTGCCTCGCTCCTCATCGTCATCGTCGGCGGGGCCTCCATCGTGTCCCTCCCCGTGGCCCGCTACCCGGAGATCACCCCGCCCACCGTCCAGATCAAGGCGGTCTACCCGGGCGCGGACGCGCAAACTGTGGCCGAGGCCGTGGCCGCGCCGATCGAACAGCAGCTCGCCGGCGCCAAGGGCCTCCTCTACTACCAGAGCCAGAGCGCCAACGACGGCTCGTGCACGATCACCGTGACCTTCGAGATCGGCACCGACCAGGACCTGGCCGCGGTCGAGGTCCAGAACCGGCTCGCAGTGGCCCAGCCCATCCTCCCTCAGGAGGTCGTGCGCCAGGGGCTGACCGTGATCAAGGTCTCGAGCAGTATCCTCGGCGTCGTGGCCCTCGAGTCCCAGGACCCGACGCACGACGACATCTACCTGGGCAACTATGCGACGATCAACCTCGTCGACCAGCTCAAGCGCGTGCGAGGGATCGGCGACGCCACGGTCTTCGGCGCCCGCGACTACGCCATGCGCGTATGGCTCGACCCCG
>Ga0154020_10007808_pt1 | contig 12458 bp, 9 predicted proteins | sample Klosneuvirus_201_FD_109709 | JGI IMG/M metagenome (GOLD analysis project Ga0154020, IMG submission 109709) | Active sludge microbial communities from wastewater, Klosterneuburg, Austria - Klosneuvirus_20160825_MG | ecosystem: Engineered > WWTP > Aerobic digester > Activated sludge | place... | reverse complement strand
CCGAAAATATTTCTGTGATGATTTGTAGTAACTCTGAATGGGGAAGTTGACTTATATCAAATTTGTTGAATTCACGAATAGTTTCCCTTTCAAACAGACTATCCCTTCCAAAATAACCGAGCGCCACTTCTGTATTCGATTTAGCAAAAAAAGTAGTGACCTTATCGACAATCTGCGGAGTTAAAATAGAAAGGCGTTCAGTATCCCACGCATGCTCTTTGTTATACTTCATGATTAATGAATAAAAATCTACAGGTAATATTTTATTTGAAACAAGAATTTTATTCATATGGCGCATCAACTCAAGTATTTTTATGCCTGGTGCGACGTTTTGGTCTGGGGGCAGTTCATAACCTAATTGATTGTCGATACCGCATGAAGCCAGAAAACGAAAAAAAATGTGTTTGCCTTGTTGCCTATTTTCAAAAGTCTCAACTTCGATGTTCTCTTTACCAAAAACATCAGACCAATTATTTAGTAATGCTCTATAATCACCAAAGCAAGCTAGAAAATCAGGCGGGGCAGCCAGGGTTTTATCTATCCAGGTAGAAAAGTCATCAGTCGTCAGACCAGATTTAATATGTTGCGCCCATGCAGATTGGTAATATTCCGATTGGTTTCTTAAGTATACAATAATTCGCACATTGTACTCTTTGAGTCTGTTTTTAAGCTCCAAAATCCTTGTCGCAGATAAATTTTCAAAAGCCTCAGAACTGATGATTATCCTTTCCGCGAGCGATTCTCGCAGTTCAGCTACCAGTGCTTCAAATCCACCATATTCAACATGAAATGCAGTTCTTTCTGCGACAAAATCCCATGGAAGCACATCTCCATGAGCAACCTCCCAAACCAGATTATGTTGAGCATCTCCAATCAGCCCACTACAAGGGTAGCAATAACCATCTTCTAACAGTTTTTTAACATTAAGTTTTAGCCCTGTCTGAATGGTTGTAGTAGCAGTTTTATGAAGGCCAATATGTAAAAATATTAATTTTTGTTTTTTTATTTCTATCATGATTTTCCTGTTTGGGTTAACCGAGATTGATTTACAGCCTTATGAAACGGGAACCAACATACTTAACGTGCAAACAAATGGAGGAGAGATGACTTGAAGGGGGATATCTGTTGAAGGCAGGCAAAATATCACAAGCCGAAATTTCTACTCCCAACAGAATACTCAGATGGAGAAAAAATCTACCCGCAATTAAATGGTCTTCTAATAGATTTCCATCCTTACGGCATAGAATAATTCTCTCCACAACTTGTACAGATTTTATTTTCATCTTTCCGAATAAGATTGAGCCGCGCTTTTGCAAATACTAGGTCACTCTCAGAGTTACTGTACATAAACTTCTACTCCGTTTTAATTCTCATATAATTATATTCTCTTCCTGTTTACAGTTCACGTTACAGTAAAGAGATATTCAAGACTGTCCGCCCAAGCTTTCGCTTTAGAAAACTGGCCATGGTAAGAATCATCCATTGTTTTGCCCAAGCCATACGACCATTTTTGTAACCGCGCGGCAATTGCAGTTTTAACAAAAGGATACTGTGATTTATATTGCAAATTTTTGTAAAATTAATCTGAATGGGAGCCCTAGCCTCATTAAAAATAAATTTTACCGTGCGTAATGACTGTCCTGCCATCGTTGTGATTTCAGCCCATGTTTCCGTATTCGGGGGAGAGATAAACGGGTATTGATTAAATATTATGCCATTTAACTCATTCTGACTTACTTTCACAGAATATATTAACTGACCTTTAAGTGGGTCAAAATAACCTCCCAGTTCCATCGGCAAACTTTTTGCGACGTTCAAATGCAATTGATTGGGCAAATGGGACTGCGATAAGGTTAACTGTGAATAATTCTCACCAAGCCATGTAAAAAGCTCTGAAAAATTAAACACGTTTTGCGAATAACAATTTGTTTTGGGCATTTCGCGAAGAATTTTAGAAAACGCTTCAAATACCTGGGCGGATGAGTATTTATCACAAACGACTTGATATCCCTTATCTCCCATCTGACGGGCGAGATCGGGGTTACTGATGATCTTTTCCAAACGATCAGCTAATTGGCGGCCATCGCCCCTTTCCACTATGTAGCCTGTTTCGCCATCCTGGATAAATTCCTGCGGTCCGCCCGATCTTGTGGATACGACAGCAGTTCTATTTGCCATCGCTTCAATCAAAGTCATTCCAAACGATTCGACCAAGGATGCGCTTACAACCACTGCGGCCTTTGAAAATGCAGATCTTATATCGCTGGTGACTCCTTTAAAATACACTTGTTCAGTAATGTCATATTCTTTGCATAAGAGTTCAATATGGTGGCGGTCAGGCCCACCACCATATAGATCGATCTCAAACGATACTCCTCTTTGTTTAAGTATCTTAGCTGCTTCCATTAGAAGAATATGCCCCTTATTTTTCTCAAAGGTACCCAACAATACAATTTTTCGACTTTTATATTTTTCTTCATCCACTGTAAACGTTGGATCAACTTCCGTCCAATTAGGAATAATATCAATTTTCGGCGCGTTCAAAATGTTTGTAAAAAAAACCGCAGTCCATTGGGAATTTGCGATCAGTCCACACGCAGAATGAAGTAAAAACTCTTCGTTCCAATATACAAATCGTGAATCACGGCCCCCCACCATGGAAGAATCGATTACGCCATGCAGCCAAACCAAAGCGGGCAGACTGATTTGAACGGCGGCTACCATTGGAGCGATACTGGAAAGGGTGTTAATAATCACTGCGTCCACCATTAAATTAACAAATACCCTCCTTAGCGATTCGGCCGCTGCTCCTACATCAGCAAAATAAGAATGTGTTTTTCCAAATATATACCAGGGGGACTTTGGGATGATTACATACTTAATATGATGTTTTCTGGCAAGTTCAACGAGATCTCCTTCTCCAGGAATCAACAAAACAGGGGAAAACAATCCGTTATCCTGCAAAATCAATGCAAGATTTATCAACATTCTCTCCGCGCCATGCAGGTCGGCGGTATGAGATACGAGAGCAATTTTTTTCATGGTTTTTTATCCGTGCCCAAGATTACCGACCGCAGCGCAGATGCAAATAAAGGCGCAATTACACTTGTTTCGTACCTTTTCCTTACATCCCTAGCCGCGTTATCCGCAATAATTTTCCGCCGAGGCGAGTCATTTATTAATTCCACGATCGCGCTTTCCCAGCTTCCCACATTATCATTAACAAGCAGCCCGGTATTTCCATTTGAAACAACATCAGAGTATGGGAGCAAATCACTATAAACTCCCACAGCGCCAATTGCAGAATATTCCAGGTATTTGTTGGGGCATTTTGATTGACTCGTTTGGGAGGATTCCAAAGGCGCTATCAATATATCAGGTTTAAGCTGTGCAATAATCATTCCATAAGTTTCATAAGACACATAGGGAAAAACAGCTTCTGAATCATCAAACATTGCCTTTTGCGCCGGCGTCAGCACACCGAACAACAAAAGACGGACCTTTTTCGGGAAATTACGTTTAACCTTTACAAGCGCCTTAAACGCATTATCGTTGTAACGCGCTGATCCTGCATAACCAATAATCAACCCGTTCGTTTCCCTGCGCCAGTCGGTCAATTTTTGAATTTTTTCGTCAAATACATTCCGAGGGGTTTCGAGAGGTTTAAAATCATCAAAGGATATATTTACATCCAATCGAATCACGCGCTTTGCATATTTTTTAACCTCCTCCTCCAAAAGCGGGTTATACACCAGCACAGCGTCACTCTCGCGAATACACGATAAAAACACCTCATAAGCAGGCAAACCGGGAGCGAATATGGATGCGTAAGGACTTGGATAATCCTTTCCGACAGAAAACCAATTGTCATCTATCATGTAAATAACGGGGATGTGATAATTTTTGCAGTACTCCAAAATTCTCAAAACATTTTCATGCCTGCCCCTTGAGATAATTACACAATCCACTCCCAATAAATTATGTAAAGAGTCTGTGTCAAAATCGAATACAGGGAAATAAATAAACTCACCCGTCCCTTCAAGGACTCTTAAAGGGTTATAAAAACAAAGCTTGTTGTGTACGTATTCCCACACTCCCCCAGTAATGGCGATCTTATATGGTTTTGTTTGTGCCGGCTTTTCAAGAACGAGTGCGCTCTCAAACTTATCATCATACAGGCGATGGACAAGATCAAAGGACTCCTGATCCAGGTCAAAAATAAATTTTTGGATGGCGGTATCCTCATCCCTTGCATGAGATCTTCTCAATTTATAGCTATTTGCCAGATATCCTGGAAGATTAAAATCCTTCCTGAATGGGAAAGTTTTCAAAGACCATGTATATTGGCATAGATCAATGGTATCCAACGAAATTATATGACCTTGATAAACGGACCTCAACCAAAATTCCGCGTCAAAATCCCGTTGAAGTATGGGAGATTCTGAGAAACCACCAATCTCAATAAATTTTTCCCGTCTCACTATCACCTGACAAAGAGGAAAGAGTGTGTCAATGGAAAGGAAATAACCAAGGAATGTTTCGCAAAGCTGCTGAGGCGAGATCCCCAACGCTTTTGTATACTTATCATCCACGCGAGCCAGCCAATCAAATCCTTCCCTCTCCAATTGCGCCTGGATCTTTTGAAAATTTTTCACAATCGGCAAACAACCCGGATATATAAAAGAAATGTAGCCGGCTTCAGTCAGGCTAGCGCCCTGGTTATAAATCCCAGCCAATGTGTTTGGCTGATCTGCAAAAAACACTTTTAGCGCGCCAGTAGAAAACCTGTTTTCAATTGTTTGAACCATGGGAACACTGCGCCAGTGCGGATCATCAAATCCGATTATTATTTCTGCCTGCAGAACCTTAGATGCAATTTCCAAAGACTGCAGGGTGCTTTCAACCAGACCTTCTACATACTGGTATGTACCAGTAACGCCTAAAATAATTGATAATTTGAATGGTTTCACTACTAGCTACCTTTTCTCATACTATTCTGAAAATCTCAATCCAAACTACAACATTTCCCCAAATATATAATCCATGAAAGGTATTATAACCGCCATCATCATTGCAACACCCAACAAAAAATACATTGTATTCTACCTCATCCGCCAAACAAACCAAAGCAAATTTCAATCAAATAATCAATATCGGATGCCGATCCATAAAAATGACAATCTTTTTAGGTAAAAAATATGGAGCACACTTGCAAGAGCTGTAGCAACAGCAGAACCAACCATGCCAAAAAATGGAATAAGGAGCAGGTTCAAGATAATATTGGTAAGGAAGAATGCCGTTAAAAATAAGGTCTGATGACCGGGTTGTCCAACCTGATTAAAGATCATTTGGAAAGGCAGATACCCGACACCCAGTAAAACACCGGTTATCAGAATGGCGAATACCAACCAGCTTTGATCGAATTCCGAATCGAAGCCGAGCAGATTGAGCAAAGGATAGCCCAAAATCGCCATGAGGCCAACTGGTGTCAAGAAAAGGTAACTCATTTTCCTGACACGCTGTCCAATGAATTGCAATGCCGAAGCGCCATTATCATAATAAGTTTGGGTTAGTATTGGGTTGATATTGGTTCTTAGAACCACTGGTAATTGGGCAAACCCCTCTGCCAGCATGGCCGCAAAACTATAAACCCCAACGATACTGTCTGAAGCAAATAATCCTAACAACAATACATCCACCCTGCTATTGGCATCCAACAGGAGATGCCCTACCATCGCCTTAAGCCCGAAAACCCAATGTGTTTTCATCCATTTCAAGCCTGTACTGGACAAGTCTGGGCGAATCCAGCGCAGCACAAAAGGCAATTGTATAATAAGCAGTATCGCTTCGGTCAGGCTAAAGATAATCGGAATATAGCTACCATCAACGTGAAGGGTAATCAAAATCATCAACAAGATCAGCATCAATAAAAACCGCAGCCCCTGAAAGACGGCGTAGGCTTTCATTTGGCGCAACCCATTCAGCAGAGCAAGAAAGGACTTGTTCAGGGAAAAGAGAAATAGTCCGGGAAGTGCCAGCACCAATCCTTTCGTTACCTGCGGGCTTGAAAGCGTGTAAGCAAAAAGCTCCCTGCATATATAAGCCAGCGCTGTAACAGAGCCAGCCGTTATCATTGTTAAAATTAAAGCTGCTGAAAAGCTATCTCTTATGATAATTTGTTCTTTTGAGAATTGGGCGGTAACTTTTAATATCGAGAGATGTACCCCACTAACAGCCAGCTGGGAAAGCAGAATATAGATCGCATATACCTGATTAAAAACACCCAAATGAGCAGCGCCATAATAGCGGGCAATCACAATATTCAGTAACAAACCAACCCCTCCCACAATGGCATAACTAACCATGCTCCAGATCAAGTCGAAACTTAATTTTGTGGAAAGGTGGGCATCTTTTATCAGAGCGGGCAGGCGAAGCTTAAACACCTTTTAAATTACTTTCTAGATCGGATAACATGGCAAGGAACTCCAACAGCGATTGAAAACGGAGGAATATCATGAGTAACAACCGAACCACTGCCAATGACGCAACCTTTACCAATCCGCACCCCTTTATTTATCTTTGTTCCAGCACCAATCCAAACATCATCTTCGATATTTATCTCAGCAACTACATATCCTTGATCTTTTATAAAAATATCCGGATCAGCATATTCATGATCGGCAGTATTGATACATACATATGCAGCAATTCTAACTCCCTGCCCTATATTAACACCACCGTACCCATCAATTAATACACCCTGATTGAGCGAAGAATTTTTTCCAATTTTCACATTCCAAGGAAACCAAATTGTGACACCATCTGCTACATACTTTGACCGAATATTTCTTGAAAAAAGTCGCAGGATTCCATACCTTATCAAATTACTCAAAGGAAAGGACATATATTTGAAGAAACCATAAAGCGTCAAATATATGCCATGTAACAAATAATTTTTAAAGCTGTGCATATCAGAATTTGATCTTACAACACCCTTGAACTTATCTTTATTCACATTCTTATCCTTAAAATTATACAAATCGGCTAGAGGGTATACGGTTTTGGAGCGGAATTAATTCGTTTGAGCACCTGATTTATATCAACATCAATTATCTTACAATACCATCGCAGTGCGTCATATCGGGGTTGGTTATCACGTTCTGCGATCTGCAGCGCTTCTGCCCGGGATATCATGCCTTCCCGTATCTGGTTACTCCTGAACGTATCGTTCTCGCTGAACCCTCCCATTGTATAGTAAATATAGTTATAAAATGAGGCTGTGCCATCTCCAATACGCCAGGTAGATCGAGTATCTTTCGCCACTTCCCAATCATATTCCCCAATCAGCACAGAGTTGATCTTCTCTTCCTCCCATTTCTCATATTCATAAAGTGTTGTGTAATCCTTGCTAATCCCATAATATGAAATAAAAGCTAAGGCAGAATCAATGAGCGATGAATTAAAGTAGGCTGGATTTAATAGGAACTCTTTTCCGTAATATAAGCCCAGGCGCATTTGGTTGTAAGAAGAAAGCGAATAATGTTTTTCCTGTTTCTGATTGATCTCGTCAATATTACAATAGCCCACTTTAAAATCGGTGCGTTCCAGCGGATTCATACTGAACAATGTGATCCCCAAGTCCAATTGTTTTTTTAGCATGGAAGCGTAGTAGAAAAACTGCTTATCGCCAGCCATAAACAGGGGCACTGTCCCCAAGGACGGCCGCTTCAGCCAAGCGGTGACATTTTGCCTAACATACCTTCGTTTTGTTTTTATGTCTGCTGAAACCAGAATATGCTCTATGCCAAGCGCACCACACATCCTAGAGATATTGCGCCGTGCGAGGTCTGTCACCATGCCCCAATCATATGTATAGGCAATCGGATTCATTCCGAGAACTTTTTTGATGTAGTGGATGCCATAACAGCTATCGCGTCCCCCGCTAATGGGCACCAGGCAGTCAGGCTGTCCATTGGTTCGCCGGTAAGGTGTAAGAACCTCTTCCAGGGCCTCCCGCCCTTTCCAGATCAATGGTGTATAACTGCGGCATATATTACAGACGCCCTGTTCGTCAAATTGAATAAACGGAAAGGTCTCAGGCAGGATACAACGTGTGCAACGTCGTAATCGAGAAACCGCAACGTTAACTTTTTCAATAAAATGATCATTATTTGCGATTAGGGCGGTATTTTGATGACTAAAGGACAAGGAATTCGGCGACGCTGCAATTCTCAAATCGTGAATGCTACGGCTGCGAACTGGCTTAATTATGCAGAGATCATCCTGTTGTTTTAATGAATAAGCCCGTGATTGGAGCTGATCAAAAGGAAAGATATAGGCAGTCTCTGGTTGAACTTTTATTGTTTGAGAATTTTCAAAAAGCGGCTGGATGGCGGGATACTTAAGCAATTGCTCCAGGATAAATTTTTCCGACGCAAAAACCAATTCATTTTCGGTTGCACTTTCAGCAAAGTAGAGTGACCCGTTGGAAGTAGCCAGGATGACCCCATCATATTGCGCATGCATCAACGCGACAGAATTCGCACCCTGTAACTGCATCCAAGTCTGGCGAAATGCTTTATCAAGCATTTCGCCAGACTGCAGGTAATGTTCCATTAATCCAAGGATAACTTCAGAGTCGACTACATGAGAGCGTTTTAAAGATGAGTGTTTGCGCCACAACTCTTCATCATTTACCACGATACCGTTATGCAATACAACCATATCCTTGCGAATCACGGGCTGGTTATTTGCGTGCTCCTCCTCGCTGCCATTGGTCACCATGCGCGCATGGCCCATAAATCCAACCGTCTTATCCTTTCGACTCGGGAAATTTACAAACTGTTTAATGAGTTTTTTATATTCGGGTGAACGAATGAATTTATTTGCGCGAACAGGGCGCTTCAGGACAGTCATTTCCAAATCGTTAAAAAACATTAAACCAGAAGCATCTTTACCGCGTGTCTCAGAAAGCAAGAAAAGGCGGTCCAGTACCATTGGGAAATCCCTCTTCTTGAAGGATGATTTTGAATTTACAATTAAACCAAAAATTCCACACATAATAGACCTTAAACTTTCTGAATAATGGCATATTGAATATCCCCCGTCAAAACATAAATTGCCAAGCGGGAGAGGAGTGGAGTCTGAAACAATTTCAGACTCCACAATGGTACCAGAGGAAAAATACGTTTTAGCTTATAAAGCAAAAAGCCTACATTAACTGTTTTTCCTCTGGTATGCCAGCCCTTTAAGGTTGCGTGTAAATTATTCTCAGAAAAAAAAGACATCGTTTTTTTGCCAAAGAAGCCCAAATGCTCAGGAGGCGTCATAAATGCCCAATAAGGACCAAATATCCGCGCAACAAACGCGTCTATATTTGGTGTTGAGATGAACAAATATCCGCCTGACTTAAGGGATTCCAATAATTGCTGGAAGGTGAGTACTGGATTCCGTAAATGTTCAATTACATCCCAGGCACATATCGCATCATAAAAGTCGGATGGGATGTTATATTCCTCATCCTTCTGGACCCATAGCTGCGTACTTAACTGGGGATTGCGTTCCCGCGCAATTTTAATTGCCGCCTCCGAGATGTCAAAGCCATGCATGTCGTAATCATTGTTTGCAAAAGAGATAAATTCTCCGGTCCCGCAACCGGCTTCCAATACACGGGCGCCTGTCGAAGGAATATATTGCCGCATGAGGTTCAAACGGCGTAAGAGCTCTTTGTTTAGTGTATTTGTATCCCGATATTTATTACTCTTAAAATAGCTCTCTTCATACAAATGATCCAATTGTTTCTGTTTGGGCTGGTCCAACACCTGGACAAAACCACAGTTTGCACACTTGACGATACTATACCCGTTAACAAGAAAAAGTAATTTATTTCCTGTGGATTCACACAGTCGACACGTCATTTTTCAAAACGCTCCCTTCTCAATAAGCTTATTTGGTCGCTCAATACGCCAAATAGAAGAATTTGAAAACCCGCGATGATCAATAAAGAACCGAATACCGGGAAACCTAATCGCAGCCTAACCGCCTCGGTAAATCCATATATAGAGCCTATGGCTATCAGAAGAAAGCCGATGCTGCCAAAGAACATAAAGGGTTTAAATAACAATAATATTCTAAGAATGATCAACACAGTCTTATAGCCATCACTGACATTTTTAACCGTGCTTTTCCCTATTCTTTTTTTTGTGGTAATTGGAACTTCCCGTCCTAGGTGGTTTCGCTCGTACATGAGCAACGTGGTCGTTGTTGAAGCGCTAAACCCTTTGGGCAAGAGATGCAAATAATGGAGGATCAACTCTCGCTTGAATCCACGCAATCCAGAGTTGAAATCAGCTATCGGACGTCCAGCCGTTAACTGCACAAGGAAACGCAAAACCGATTTTCCCAATACTCTTTTTGTTACCTGATCAGAGCCAGGCTGCCTTATTCCAATACAATAATCCAAATCGTCGTTAACCAATGTCTCTGCAATACTTAATAAATCTTCAACTTGATGCTGCCCATCCGAGTCAAACCAAATAACATAAGGTTTTGTCGCATGCCGCATGCCGGTGGAAACTGCAGCGCCATATCCGAGGTTTACCCGATGCTGACAAAGGCGCACTCGCGGAAAAGTTCGGATAATTTGAGCTGTTTCATCGTTTGAGCCATCATCAACAACAATAATCTCCGCCTGTAGTAAATTTGGCTCGTTTAGCAATGCAGATATCGTCCCGCCAATAGCTTTATCTTCATTGTAAGTTGGGATAATTATGCTTATTTGCGCGTCATAATTCTGTATTTTTTCCATATTATCCCTATAATTTTCATGTTTGTTATTTGAGTATAATCCATAAGAGAAAATCTCCAGAACAACCCTATTCTCCTGATCGAAGATGTACTCGCTTTTCTGCAATTTGACCATATTTAATCGTTAAATAAAAAATGGAAAGAGGCAATATATGCAGAGACATGCGATTTGCGCTATCTGTCCAGCGCGCGTGATAAGGGCCAAAAGTATCACCACGAAAAAAACCGAGCGCAAGGATAAAAACAAAAAAAATAATAATATTCGAAAGAAATACTTCCTCATGCTTGAGACGAGGAAGTGAGTAAGAAAACACTATCAAAAAAAATACTATAGCCCACGTAACACCCCACCCTCCTGTCTGAAACAGATTTTTTAAGACATTTGTTGAACTCAAAAACATATGTTCAGGCTCAGCAACAAAAAGAGTAATTGCTCCAAATATGCTTCCCGCAAATAAATAGTGAGGAATATAGGAAGTAATAAATTTTTCAACTATTTTATATTTAGAAAACAGAAGAAAGAGAGCAAATATCGAGTAACAGCTAATCACCAAGATTGTTTGAGACCCACTTACTATCGCATCTTGATTCTCAGGGAATAAGAAAAGACCTACACACTGCCATACTATTATCACCAGCACGAGTGGCATTAAAATAGTCAACCTGTTACGATAATGAAGATATTTAGCCATGAATGCCAGTACCATTAGTGCAAATATCGGCGTTTCCGTCCTTACAAGGGCGAAAGCAAGTAACCCCAAAGCAGAAAAGATGAACCATGTATGATTATCATCACGCTGACCAAGCCAGAAGGTCACAATAGAAAGGAATAAGTAGCTGGCTGCCGAGAAGTTCGTATGAATATAAAAAATGTAATAAAGCACACCTGGCGTGGAGGCAAAGAAAAACATGCCTAATGCAGACAGAAAGAATGCGTATATTACGTTCTGTGTTATTTTGAGCAATGTATAATTGATCAAATAAAACATTGCACCCAGAAACAAGACTGAGAAAAGTGGTTGGAAGGCATAAAGATAATCCAGATTCAAAAATGGGGCAGCCGAGTGAACAACTGGTATAAATATCCCAAAAGCGTTGGGGGTAAGAATGCTTGAATTATAGAAACCTATGTAGGCGATAATTTGACCAAATAGAATTATAAAATACGAATCGTTTGTAAGATTTGCCGAATTAAACCTTATTACTAAAGCTGTAGCCAAAAGAAACAAAAAGATTGCCGCCAACAAAATTAGCAGTTCAACACGCTGAATGTTGCCTCTATTTTTACGCAAAAAGATAACAGCCAGACCAATCACAATGAGCGTTTCAATGCTTGCCATCAAGCGAAACGTAAACGGAAACGCAAGGCTGCATAAAACAATGGCAAGAATAACCCAGATTAACACCCCCCAAAAGAAAGCTGTCAGAACAATAAACCCCAAAGGCACTTTACGATAAAACTGTAACCCCAACATCAACCCTACAGAATACAGCAGGGCAAAAAAAACAAACTGTTCCATAATTATCCTATTTAACGTGAATAATGTTTAAGCGGCGAGCAAAGGCAAGCCGTTCGGAATGATACCCAAGGAAGGTTTTTTGGGCTGATGACAATAAGCCACCAAGCCAGCGATAATGTTGATAAAAGCATT
>Ga0154020_10007807_pt1 | contig 12458 bp, 13 predicted proteins | sample Klosneuvirus_201_FD_109709 | JGI IMG/M metagenome (GOLD analysis project Ga0154020, IMG submission 109709) | Active sludge microbial communities from wastewater, Klosterneuburg, Austria - Klosneuvirus_20160825_MG | ecosystem: Engineered > WWTP > Aerobic digester > Activated sludge | place... | reverse complement strand
GGCTGGCAAGATGGTGCTGCAGCAAGAAGAGGATGGTGGTGAAGATGAGGAAGGCGAGGACGAAGATGATGAGGATGCATCGGATGGTGGTGAAGTAGAAGCTCAAGCTACAGGTGAGGATGAAGATGAAGATTAATCATCTTTTAAATTTTCACTTCTGAAATAAATTACATAAAATTCTGGGGATATATTTATCCCCAGAATTTTGTGTGTAAGAAAAAATAGGAAAATCAGCACTAAGAGATATTTGTATTAAATTCTTTTTAAAGTAAATCAATAGTAATCTTAGTCATTCCTGATCGGAAAATGAACATGTTTCCTTCTTTTATTATTAGCAAATCTCTTAACTCTCTTACTATATTGTTTCAATTTATAGAATGGTTCTCACAGTGGCAAAAGAGTCACACATTAAGATAGTCCATGCTGGCAAATTAGGATATAGTCTCCGTCGCCATTTGCGCGAAAGATTTATAGAAGTTTTTTTATTTTTATCAGCAGTGCTTTCTGTTGCGATAATGCTTGCAATTATTATGATGCTAGTGAAAGAATCGTTCGTATTTTTTCAACATGTATCTATCTGGAATTTTCTAACAGATACCCAATGGACACCATTGTTTGATGATGCACACTATGGGATTTTACCATTGGTTTCCGGTACGGTAGTGAGTTCAGTTATTGCGTTGCTGGTTGCGCTTCCTCTCGGAACCATTATTGCTATTTATCTTTCCGAATTTGCACCATTTACCGTGCGTGAAATAGCAAAACCATTTCTTGAACTGTTAGGCGGTGTACCGACAGTTGTTTATGGTTATTTTGCATTGCTATTTGTAACTCCGCTGTTACAAGTTATTTTCCCAGAATTGCCTGGTTTTAACTTGCTATCTGCTGGATTAGTTATGGGAATTATGATTATACCGTATGTAAGTTCGATGACTGAAGACGCCATGCGTGCAGTTCCAATGAATTTACGGGAAGGCTCCTACGCTATGGGGGCTACACGCTTTCAGACGGCTATTCGGGTTGTTATGCCAGCAGCATTCTCTGGAATTGCGGCGGCGTATATTTTAGGTATATCACGTGCTGTAGGAGAAACGATGGTGGTTGCAATTGCAGCGGGAATGCAACCAAATCTTACATTGAATCCAATGGAGCCAGCAGCAACAATAACAGCATATATTGTACAAGTAAGCTTAGGTGATTTACCTCATGGGAGCATTGGTTATCAAACCATATTTGCTGCGGGTTTAACTTTGTTGTTAATAACACTTGTGTTTAATATCATTGGACATCTATTGCGCAAGCGTTATCGAGAAGTTTACTGATTTTGCTAATTGAAGAAAATAATGCGAACTGATGTATAAGCGCTATTACGTTTTTTGGAAGGCTGCTGATCAACTATTAGGAACTTGGATTAGAATTTCCGTATTCCGACCTTCGTCACCATAACAAATCGTACTGCTTAATGGCCGACTCTAAACCAAGTGATGTTTTGCGATGAAAAGTTTTAATAATCTAGAAGAAATAAGAAGAATTATCGCTCTGCATAAAAGATGGGACCTACTTTTTATGATAGCTGGTATTTTTGCGTTAATGATTGCGCTATTGACCTTCATGGCGCTATTTGCGCATATGCTGATTGATGGTATGCCACGTTTATCCTGGGATTTCTTCACATCATTTCCATCTCGAAAACCTGAGTCTGCTGGAATTTTGTCAGCTTGGGTTGGAACCACTTTGGTTATGTTTGTCACAGCAGTTGCCGCAGTGCCCTTAGGAATAGGATCTGGTGTTTATTTGGAAGAGTATGCCTCAAAAAATTTGTTAACAGAAATTATCGAAATCAATGTGACAAACTTGGCTGGCGTGCCTTCTATTATATATGGTCTGCTTGCATTAGGGCTATTTGTGTATCAATTGGGTTTTGGACAAAGCATTTTAGCGGCGGGATTGGCTTTAGCGCTGTTAATTCTGCCTGTTGTTATCGTGGCAACGCGTGAAGCGATTCGATCCGTTCCCGTCACAATTCGTGAAGGCGCATATGCACTTGGGGCAACTAAATGGCAAACAGTATCAGATCATTTATTGCCATATTCATCAGCAGGAATTCTGACAGGTATTATAATTGGTATGGCACGAGCCATCGGTGAAACTGCGCCGATTATCACTATTGGTGCCCTGACATTTATAGCGTTTTTGCCGCCATCACCCGTGAATGATGAATTTCCATATGTATCAATTGAATGGTTAACAGCGCCTTTTACCGTGATGCCAATACAGATGTTTAACTGGGTGTCACGCCCAGAAGAAGCTTTTCAGCTGAATGCAGCAGCAGCAGGTTTGGTATTAGTAGTCATGACGCTTGCCATGAATGGTCTGGCAATTTATTTACGGTATCGTATGCGTAAAAATATTAAGTGGTAAAAGAATCATGCAAAATAATTCCGAAAAAAAAACAGAACCGGGACAGTTAAAATCTGAAGTTAAGAAGCTCTACTTTTATTATGGTGAGTTTAATGCATTAAAAAATATCGATATGGTTTTGCATGATAAAAAAATCACAGCATTAATAGGTCCATCTGGATGCGGTAAATCTACATTCTTACGTTGTTTTAATAGAATGCATGATCTGTATCCTGGCAATCGCTATGACGGTGAAATTATACTTCACCCAGATGATGTGAATATTTTAGCGTCTAATGTTGATCCGATTGAAGTGCGGATGAGGATAAGTATGGTATTTCAAAAACCCAATCCTTTTCCTAAATCAATCTATGAAAATGTTGCCTATGGACTTCGTGTTAGAGGAATTAAGCAGAGAGCTATTTTGGATGAGAGGGTTGAGGTGGCTTTGCGTAACTCAGCTTTATGGGATGAAGTAAAAGATCGCTTGCATCATTTGGCATTTAATCTATCTGGTGGGCAACAGCAAAGACTTTGTATAGCACGCGCACTGGCAACTGATCCTGAAATTTTGTTATTTGATGAGCCGACTTCCGCGCTCGATCCAATTGCAACCGCCAGTATCGAAGAATTGATAACAGATTTAAAGAGCAAAGTCACTATATTAATAGTAACTCATAATATGCAGCAGGCTGCTAGAGTTTCTGATTATACTGCTTATATGTACTTAGGTGAACTGATAGAATTTAATGTAACAGACACTTTATTCATAAAACCAAAGAATAAGCAAACAGAAGACTATATTACAGGCCGGTTTGGTTAACTCCATGCAAAATTCTGAAATTGGATTTTGTTATTCGGAATTCGGTATATGAGTGATGTTTGTTACATTAAGATTCGTATCAAAAGAAATATGCATCAATCGATAAAAGTAATTTTTGCTCTGCAAAATGTTTATTTTTAGCCCGGAATTAGCTCATTTAAGGTAGCAAGTATAAAGATATAGAATTGACTTGATGAAGAATCAAGGGTAGCATCGCCGATTTTAGTGAGTCGAGGCTAGAAATAAAATGCGCAGAAAGATGGTGGCTGGTAACTGGAAGATGCACGGTAATTTATTAGAAAACAAAAAGTTAATAGATGCCGTTGTGACAGGATTAAATGGGTTGCACGAGGTTGGTTTTTTGGTTTGTGTTCCTTACCCTTATCTGCCGTCAGTACAAAACGCATTACAGAATACAAATATAGCTTGGGGTGCCCAAAATTTGAGTCAGTATGAAAAAGGCGCATATACAGGAGAGATATCGGCTTCCATGTTAAATGATTTTATGTGTCGTTATGTAATTGTAGGGCACTCGGAAAGAAGGACTTTGTTTGGTGAAGATAATCATGTGGTCGCTGAAAAATATCAAGCAGCACAAGGGGCTGGTATAATTCCCATTTTATGTGTGGGAGAAACACTTAATCAGCGTGAGGCGGGTACAACAGAGCAAGTTATTGAAGAGCAGTTGGCAGCAGTTATCAAATTGGCAGGAGTCGAATCGCTAGTTAAAGCAATTGTCGCTTATGAGCCAGTGTGGGCAATCGGCACTGGTAGAACGGCATCACCTGAGCAGGCTCAAGAAGTGCATGCTTTTATAAGAGAAGGCATAGCTAAGACAAATGCAAATGTAGCCAATGGCTTAACTATTCTTTATGGCGGTAGTGTCAAAGCAAGTAATGCATCAGAGCTCTTTGATATGCCTGATATTGATGGTGGCTTGATAGGCGGCGCGTCACTGGTTGCTAATGATTTTATTGCGATTTGTCGCGCCTTACATCAATAAATTTTTTTGTGGAGTAACACGTTGGAAATCTTGGTCTGGGCAGCGCATGTATTGCTGGCGATTGTACTAATAGTTTTGATATTATTGCAGCATGGAAAAGGTGCAGATATGGGAGCTGCTTTTGGTAGTGGCTCAGCGGGTAGTTTATTTGGAGCAAGTGGTTCGGCGACATTTCTAAGCCGTGCGACAAGTTTTTTCGCGGCACTTTTTTTTGCTACAAGTATGAGTTTAACTTATCTCTCGGTGAATCAAACTGGAAGTACAAAAGTCATGAGCATTATGGATCAGGTCGAAGAGTCTGAAAGTGAATCTGTAACCAAACTAGAAAAAAAGCCTGCTTTAGAACCTGATCATGATGTACGTGAAGTTGACGATAGCTCAAAAGTTAATCAGATACCGGAATAGTTTCCGTAATAGAAATGATGTGGCAGACTTTTTATTAAAAAGTGCATGGTTTTTCCGCCGACGTGGTGGAATTGGTAGACACGCCGTCTTGAGGGGGCGGTGGCGAAAGCTGTGCGAGTTCGAGTCTCGCCGTCGGCACCACGTAAAAGATTCGATCGTAAATTTGTAACTAAAAATTGCTGTTTCTGTAAGTCCGGCACGGTTAAATAGAATATAAAATATGCTTGAAAATTATTTTTCAATTTTACTTTTTCTTCTGGTTGGGTTCTTGGTTGGTGTTGTGCCAATGCTATGTGGCTGGCTACTCGCACCAAATCGTCCAGATAGTGAGAAGCTATCGCCGTACGAATGTGGGTTTGAGGCTTTTGAAGATGCACGAATGAAGTTTGATGTGCGTTATTATCTGGTCGCAATTTTGTTTATCTTATTTGATCTGGAAATTGCTTTTTTATTTCCGTGGGCAATTGTACTTGATGAAATTGGAATGTTTGGATTTATTGCTATGATGATATTCCTGAGTATCCTGGTGGTAGGTTTTATCTACGAATGGATGAAGGGAGCATTAGAATGGGATTAACGTCATGAGTATAGAAGGAACTCTTGAGAAGGGTTTTGTTACTACCAGTTTAGACGCAATCATTAATTGGGGACGTACCGGTTCCATGTGGCCAATGACTTTTGGGCTGGCTTGCTGTGCTGTTGAAATGATGGAGACAGGAGCGTCACGTTATGATCTTGACCGATTTGGAATAGTGTTTCGACCAAGTCCGCGACAATCAGATGTTATGATAGTAGCGGGAACTTTATGTAACAAAATGGCCCCTGCTTTACGTAAAGTTTATGATCAAATGGCCGAGCCACGTTGGGTAATATCGATGGGATCGTGTGCGAATGGTGGAGGATATTACCATTACTCATATTCTGTGGTGCGTGGCTGTGATCGTATTGTGCCAGTTGATATTTATGTGCCAGGTTGTCCTCCTACGGCAGAAGCTTTGTTGTATGGCATTATTCAGTTGCAAAATAAAATAAATCGTACCAACACTATTGCAAGATAATTCCTATGTTAACTACTCGTCTGGAAAATCTTGCAGAATCTTTGCGGAACGCGCTTGGGGATAAACTGGTTAGTATCCAAGTTCGGTATGGAGAATTAACTATCAATGTGCTTGCAGAAGATATATTTGCTGTGAGTAAAATGCTGCGTGACAAAAATACTCTTACTTTTGATACATTGATCGATTTATGTGGAATTGACTATTCGACGTATGGCGACGATTTGTCTGAAAAAAATAACTTTAAGAATAGACATTTTGCTGTAATTTATCATTTACTTTCGGTTGACCGAAATCATAGATTACGCATACGGGTTTTAGCTGAAAATAATGATTTTCCGGTAGTGGATTCGGTCACTGCTATTTGGCCCGTCGCTAACTGGTTTGAGCGTGAGGCATTTGATCTTTATGGTATTGTTTTTACTGGCCATCCGGATTTACGCAGAATATTGACAGACTATGGTTTTATAGGGAATCCTTTTCGTAAGGATTTTCCAATCACTGGTCATGTTGAAATGCGCTATGACGCAGAGCAGAAACGCGTTATTTATCAACCTGTAACTATTGAACCTAGAGAAATAACACCTCTTGTGATACGCGAGGAGAATTACGGGGACTGTGAATCCTGATGCTCCTATGCTTCCGCAACATGGATTGAGCTTTTAGATAAAAGGCTTGTGAAATAACTTATGGCTGAAATACGTAATTACACCATGAATTTTGGACCCCAGCACCCGGCAGCTCACGGAGTGTTGAGATTGGTGCTGGAATTGGATGGGGAAGTTGTACTTCGTGCGGATCCTCATATTGGATTGCTGCATCGTGCAACTGAAAAATTAGCGGAAAATAAAACGTATATACAATCAGTTCCTTATATGGATCGATTAGATTATGTCTCGATGATGGTTAACGAGCATGCTTACGTAATGGCTATTGAAAAGCTACTGCAAGTTGAAGTGCCAATAAGAGCACAGTACATACGTGTAATGTTTGATGAAATTACTCGTATACTTAATCACTTGTTGTGGATTGGTGCGCATGCACTTGATGTCGGTGCTATGACAATGTTTTTGTATGCTTTTCGTGAAAGAGAAGATCTGATGGATTGTTATGAAGCTGTATCAGGTGCTCGATTGCACGCTGCCTATTATAGGCCTGGTGGTGTATACCGTGATTTACCCGATACTATGCCTCAATATCAGCCATCAAAAATTCATAATCAAAAGCAGACTCGTTTGAGAAACGCTAATCGAGAAGGTTCTTTACTGGATTTTATCGAAGATTTTACGAATCGATTTCCAAAGTATGTTGATGAATATGAAACGTTGTTAACCGACAATAGGATCTGGAAGCAGCGACTGGTAGATATTGGTATTGTTTCTCCTGAGCGTGCTAAAGCGTTAGGTTTTACCGGTCCAATGTTACGTGGTTCCGGTGTGGAATGGGACTTAAGAAGGAAACAGCCTTATGAGGTCTACGACCGTCTTGATTTTGATATACCAGTAGGCGTTAATGGCGATTGTTATGATCGATATTTGGTGCGAATGGAGGAATTTCGCCAGTCAAATCGCATCATTAAGCAATGTGTTGATTGGCTGCGTAAAAATCCGGGGCCGGTGATTACTGATAATCATAAAATTGCGCCGCCTTCACGTGTTGATATGAAACAGAATATGGAAGAAATGATTCATCATTTCAAATTATTTACTGAGGGCTTTCATGTGCCTCCAGGTGAAACTTACGCAGCAGTTGAACATCCGAAAGGTGAGTTTGGTATTTATCTGGTATCCAATGGTGCTAATAAGCCTTACCGACTTAAAATACGTGCACCTGGATTTGCGCATTTGGCTGCTTTGGATGAAATGTCGAGAGGGCACATGATTTCAGATGTGGTAGCAATCATTGGCACACAAGATATAGTTTTTGGTGAGATAGACAGATAAACGATGTTAAGCACTGAATCCCTAAAAAGAATAGATCGAGAAATCGCTAAATATCCGGCTGAACAGAAACAATCCGCTGTCATGTCAGCGCTTGCCATTGCACAAGATGAAAAGGGATGGCTGGCTAATGAGACAATGAATTTTGTTGCTGAATATTTAGGAATGCCTCCCATTGCAGTCTATGAAGTAGCTACTTTCTATAATATGTATAACCTGGAGCCGGTTGGTAAATACAAGATCACAATATGCACTAATTTACCTTGTGCGTTATCAGGCAGTAATGATAGTGCAGCATATTTAAAGAAGAAATTAGGGATTGAGTTTAACCAGACAACCCCTGATGGTAAATTTACGCTAAAAGAAGGCGAGTGCTTTGGGGCTTGCGGTGATGCGCCAGTAATATTAGTTAATAACAAGCGTATGTGTAGTTTCATGTCTAATGAAACTATCGATAAATTGCTGGAGGAACTGAGCGAATGAATCAGTACCCGCAAACATTAATGAATGATGTGGACTCATCCGACCCGGAAAATTGGCGACTCAGAGCTTATGAGAAGCGTGAGGGGTATGCAGCTCTTAAAAAAATACTGGCGAAAAAAATTACTCCGGAAGAAGTTATTGAGGAAGTCAAGAAATCTGCACTTCGTGGTCGCGGTGGGGCTGGCTTTCCAACTGGATTGAAGTGGAGCTTCATGCCGAAAGGTTATGAAGGAAGCAAATATATCGTTTGCAATTCAGATGAAGGGGAACCAGGTACGTTTAAAGATCGCGATATTATGCGATTTAATCCACATTTGTTGATCGAAGGCATGATAATAGCTGCATATGCAATGGGTGTTAAAGCAGGCTACAACTATATTCATGGCGAGATATGGGAAACCTACGAGCGTATGGAAGAAGCTGTTGAGGAAGCGCGGGCAGCCGGTTATCTCGGCAATAAGATTCTGGGATCATCATTTGGTTTTCAACTATACAATCATCATGGCTATGGTGCTTATATCTGTGGTGAAGAGACGGCGTTGCTGGAATCCATAGAAGGAAAGAAGGGACAGCCACGTTTTAAGCCACCTTTTCCAGCAAATTACGGCCTTTACGGCAAGCCGACCACAATTAATAATACTGAAACTTTTTCTTCGGTTCCCTGGATCATCCGCAATGGCGGAGAAAAATATCTGCAACTTGGTAAACCAAATAACGGTGGTACAAAGATATTTTCAGTATCGGGGCATGTTAATAAACCAGGTAATTATGAAATACCCCTTGGAACACCTTTTGCCGAGTTATTGGAAATGGCAGGAGGGATGCGTGGAGGTCGAAAATTAAAAGGATGCATTCCAGGTGGGTCGTCAATGCCAGTATTACCTGGCGATATTATGATGCAAACGGATATGGATTATGATTCCATTGCCAAAGCAGGATCTATGCTTGGCTCGGGCGCTGTTATCATCATGGATGAAACAACCTGCATGGTAAGAGCTTTGGAACGATTGTCATATTTTTACTATGAAGAGTCCTGCGGTCAATGTACGCCATGTCGCGAGGGTACAGGATGGCTTTATCGTATTATCAACCGCATTGAACACGGCAAAGGACGACCTGAAGATCTTGAACTGCTTGATAATATTGCGGATAACATCCAGGGACGAACAATTTGTGCCCTAGGCGATGCCGCGGCAATGCCGGTGAGAGCCATGATTCAACATTTTCGAAACGAGTTTGTTTACCATATAGAGCAAAAGAAATGTATGGTCTAATTTTTCTGATGCTAAATAATTAACAAATATCATTTTTTATAATTCGTGATCAACCAATAATTTTAGCCGATGGTCAATATAGAAATCGACGGTAAGCAAATATCTGTTCCTAAAGGAAGCACCATCATGGATGGTGCTAAACAGATTGGTGTGTATATTCCACATTTTTGCTATCACAAGAAATTATCCATTGCAGCAAATTGCCGCATGTGTTTAGTGCAAGTAGAGAAGGCACCTAAACCATTGCCTGCTTGTGCTACACCGGTTATGGATGGAATGAAGGTGTATACGCATTCGCAGCAGGCAGTGACAGCACAGAAAGGTGTCATGGAGTTTCTGCTTATAAATCATCCGCTGGATTGCCCTATTTGTGATCAAGGTGGTGAATGTCAACTGCAAGATCTTGCTGTTGGATATGGAGCAAGTGGTTCACGTTATACCGAAGCAAAACGAGTCGTGGTCAACAAAAATTTGGGCCCACTGATATCAACGGATATGACGCGGTGTATCCACTGTACACGTTGCGTTCGTTTTGGTCAGGAAATTGCTGGCATTATGGAACTTGGTATGGTTGGGCGTGGTGAACATTCTGAAATACTTTCATTCGTTGGCAAGACCGTGGATTCGGAGTTGTCTGGCAATGTTATTGATCTCTGCCCTGTTGGTGCACTGGTTAGTAAGCCATTTCGGTATTCGGCCCGTACTTGGGAGTTATCACGCAGAAAATCAATAAGCCCGCACTGTGGCCTGGGTTCAAACCTGATTGTACAAGTCAAACAGAATCGCGTAATGCGTGTTCTTCCTCGGGATAATGAAGCGATCAATGAATGTTGGTTATCAGATAAAGATCGTTTTTCCTATGAAGGATTAAACTCAGAAGATAGATTGACACGCCCAATGATCAAGCGCGAAGGTCAATGGTGTGAGTGTGACTGGCAAGAAGCGTTGGAATTTACTGCCAATGCCCTACAGACAATCAAACAAAAATATGGAGCGAAAAGTATAGCTGCATTAGGATCTGCGCATAGCACATCAGAAGAGTTGTTTTTATTGCAAAAATTATTACGTGCTCTGGGCAGCGGCAATATTGATCATCGTTTGCGGCAGTCGGATTTTCGTGCAGATAAAAAAATGCAGGGCGTGCCGTGGTTAGGCAGCTCTATTGCAGATATATCCCAATTAAAATCGGCGCTCATTATCGGCAGTACAATACGTAAAGATCATCCGCTTATTGCCCAGCGCTTGCGCCAGGCCGTTAAAAATGGCATGCAATTAAATATTGTAAATCCAGTAGATGATGATTTATTGGTTAATGTTGCGAATAAGGCCATAGTTGCACCTGGTGCAATGATCAAAAAATTGGCGGAAATCTTGAAAGCGGCAGCTGAGATAAAAGGTGTAGAACAAACGAGTGGACTACAGCAACTCATTAGTTCAATAGATGTTTCTAGTACTGCGAGTGCATTTTCTATTGCTTCGAGTTTAATCGAAAATACACCGTCAGCAATTTATTTGGGTAATTTATCCCAACACCATCCTGATTACTCATGGATTAATTTTCTTGTTGGTTTGGTTGCACAAGTCACGGGAGCAAGCTATGGTGTATTGGGTGAAGCTGCAAATAGTGTAGGCGCTTATTTGGTTGGTGCAATACCGCAAACCAAAACATTGTCTTTTGCCGCAAAATTCGATCAGGTGGAAATCGGATTAAATGCAGCACAAATACTAGGATTCAGCGATGATTTGATTGATGAAAGGTGTCAGGCATTTATATTGATGAATGTGGAGCCAGAATATGATACCTACAACTCCCAGAAATCACTAAAAACAATCAAGTCGAGTGAATTTGTGGTATCGCTGAGTGCATATAAAGGAAATGGGGAAGATTACGCAGATGTGTTATTGCCTATTGCCCCATTTACTGAAACATCAGGCACTTATGTCAATACTGAGGGTAGAATACAAAGTTTCAATGGTGTTGTTTCTCCGTTAGGAGAAGCTCGTCCTGCCTGGAAGGTACTTCGTGTACTGGCTAACTTACTGGGGCTGGAAAAATTTGATTATGAGACACCAGAACAAATTCGTGCAGAAATTTTTCCTGATGGATTAGAAATTAATCAATACCTCAATAATGCTTTGAGGGATTTTGATACTGAGATTAGGGTAACTGAAGAACAAGGGATACAGCGTATTGGAGAAGTGCCGATTTATCAGACGGATCCGATTGTACGTCGCGCTGAATCCTTGCAGGATACTCGTGATGGCGCACCACCAAAAGCTTGGATGGCAACCGCAATGCAGCAGAATTTAGGTGTTATCGCAGGCGATCAGGTAAAAATTACGCAGGGAGATGAATTCGTGCGGCTCGAGGTTGCTCATGATGAGAAATTACCCGTTAATTGTGTACGTATTGCTTGTGCGCATCCGAAGACAATAGCACTCGGTGCTTTGTTCGGAGAAATTCTGGTGGAAAAATTATGATGGCAAACGTTGGAGTTTATTAATGGAGAATATTCAACAACAGTTTGTGAAAATATTTGGAACTGAATGGGGGGTCATGCTGTTTTCATTGGCTTCAAATATGACATTTATTCTAGCTATCGTCATTCCATTATTATTAGGTGTTGCGTATCTAACTTTTGCGGAACGGAAAATAATTGCGTATATGCAAATTCGTGTCGGTCCCAACAGAGTAACTTTTTTTGGTATACCTTGGTTGCGTGGTTGGGGGCAACCGATTGCTGATGCAGTTAAGGCAATAATGAAAGAAATCATTATTCCGACGGGAGCAAACAAGTTCTTATTTATTCTTGCACCAGTACTGACAATTATGCCAGCGCTTGCAGCTTGGGCAGTGATACCTTTTTCTCCTGAACTTGTTCTTGCTGATATCAATGCAGGATTGCTATATATTTTAGCAATGACGTCAATGGGTATCTACGGCATTATTATTGCTGGGTGGGCTTCGAATTCGAAATATGCTTTCCTGGGTGCCATGCGCTCTGCTGCTCAGGTAGTTTCATACGAATTGGCAATGGGTTTTGCTTTGGTATGTGTTTTAATGATGTCGAAAAG
>Ga0154020_10007806_pt1 | contig 12459 bp, 13 predicted proteins | sample Klosneuvirus_201_FD_109709 | JGI IMG/M metagenome (GOLD analysis project Ga0154020, IMG submission 109709) | Active sludge microbial communities from wastewater, Klosterneuburg, Austria - Klosneuvirus_20160825_MG | ecosystem: Engineered > WWTP > Aerobic digester > Activated sludge | place... | reverse complement strand
TTCTTCGTTGCGTGTGATCGACACGCACACGCATTTCTATGACCCGACGCGGCCGCAAGGCGTGCCATGGCCGGGGAAGGGGACCAAGCTCTACCGCAAGGTGCTTCCCGCCGACTGGCTGGCACTCGCCGCACGTCATGGATGCCGTGAAACGGTGGTCGTGGAGGCCAGCCCCTGGGTGGAGGACAATCAATGGATCCTCGACCTCGCGGCGACGGAGAAGTCGATCGTGGGCTTTGTGGGGCATGTGGACCCCGGAGCAGACTTTGAAGGTCATGTGAGGCGTTTTGCGAAGAATCCGGTGTTTCGCGGCATTCGCTGGAGCAGCAGTTATTTGGCTGATGAGTCGAAGAAAGAGGCCGTGAAGGCCGGAGCCCGGCTTTTGGCGGAATTGGGGCTGGAACTCGACCTCAACGGCCCCTGCACGAACCTGCCAGCCGCCGCCAAACTGGCCGCCGAGGTGCCGGATCTGCGAATGGTCATCAATCACCTCGGAGCTTCCGGTGATCCGCAGGCCCTGCGGCCGGAGTGGAAGCCCGCGATCACGGAAATCGCCCGCAGGCCGAATGTCTTCATGAAGGTCTCCGCCCTCGTGGAGCAGGTGAAATGTCCCGAAGGGCAGGCACCGAAGGATACCGCCTACTATTTGCCGGTGCTGGAGCATTTGTGGGAGCAGTTTGGCCCGGACCGCCTGATCTATGGCAGCAACTGGCCGGTGTCGGACAAAGGAGCAGGCTACGATGTGGTATTCCGCATCGTGGACGAGTTCTTCACCAGCAAGGGCACCGAGGCGCGGCAGAGGTATTTCGCGGGGAACTCTCGGGCGGCCTATCGCTGGCTGGAGAGGGTTTGAGGCGATTTGGCGGGAACAGGCAGGCTTGAGGGTTGTTTGGTCAATTGTCTTATTCGTTTTCGAAAATAAGTCTTGTCGATTGAACGGCCGTCTTACTAAAAGTTACTTATTCCCAACCAAATCAACCTTCAACCATGACAGGCCGCTCCATCCTCTATTGGCTCATTTGCCTCGCCTTCGCCGTGCTCGTCGCACGCGCTGCCGAGCCTGTGGCTGTGGCGGATAGCCTGACGTGGGTCAAGGCTGACGCGACAGCTTCCCACATCCTGCCGGTGCCAGAGCCGGGCAGGGCCATGATGCTCTTCGCGGGGGTGATGGCCATGGCCTTTACCTATCGCCGTGCCTGGCTGAACTGGAAGACGGTCCCCAAAGCCTGAGGGACGGTCAATCGGCCACGAAATCCCGCATTTCGTAAAGTTTGGGATCGCGAACGGGCTCTTTCCGGGCGGCTTTGGCCTTGGCGACCAGTTGGGAAAACATCGCATCCGCGGCTTCGCCTTCGTCGAGACCTCCGAATTGCTCTTCGAGCTTCTCCGGGTCCTCGCCCGCCTCCAGCCGACGCACCATTTCGCGGAGTTCCGGCGGTGCTTTGTCGCCCATGACATCGGTCATCTTGCGCATGAAGTGCCCGAGCTGGCGGGGATCGGGGTTTTCCTCGTCGAGGCCGCCCATGTCACGCTCCATCTCGGCCATGAACGCGTCCATCTTCGACTCGTCGATACCAGCAAAGGGATCATCCGCGGTTTCTTCCTTCGCTTTGCCGATCACGGCAAAACGCGACACGCGCCGCTCCATGCGCAACCCCTCGCCATCCGGGCAGCTGGGCAGCTTGTCCTTCATGGAAAGGCTGCGGGCGAGGAAGGAATAGAGCTTGTTGTTGTCCGGGCAGTAGAACTCGTAAATCGGCATGGTGGAGGGAGTGGACCTAAAGGTATGCTGCGGGCTGTTTTCGCAACTCGACGCTATGCAAAAGGCTGAAGCGTGGTTGAATGGGCGACTTTTTCCCGCCCGACCCCGCATGCACATTGCTGATATTCTCAAGGACCAGAAGCCAACGCTATCGTTTGAGTTTTTCCCGCCCAAGTCCGCCGAGGCTTCGGAGGCCCTTTTTGCCACCATCGGCGAACTGGAGGCCTACAAGCCCGCATTCGTCAGCGTGACCTACGGTGCCGGTGGCACCACACGGGACCTCACCCACGACCTCGTGGTGCGAATCAAAAAGACAACCTCGCTGGACCCGGTGCCGCATCTCACCTGTGTGTGCCACAGCGAGGCCGATGTGGCTGGCATCCTCGAACGCTATGCCGAGGCGGGCGTGAGCAATATTTTGGCCCTCGGAGGTGATCCACCCAAGAACCTGGCCGGTTACGACCGCTCGAAGGATGCCTTCCAGCACGCCGCAGACCTCGTGGCCTTCATCAAGAAGTTCAACGAGCAGGGCGGGCATCCTGACAAGCGTGGATTCGGCATAGGCGTGGCCGGTTTTCCAGAAGGTCACCCCAGCACGCCAAACCGGGTGCTCGAAATGGACTACCTGAAGGCCAAGGTGGACGCCGGGGCGGACTACATCTGCACGCAGTTGTTCTTCGATAACCACGACTTCTACGATTTCCGTGCCCGCTGCCGCTTGGCTGGCATTCATGTGCCGATCATCGCGGGTGTGATGCCCATCACCAGCGCCTCCGGCATGCGCCGCATGGCGGAACTGGCCGCCGGTGCCCGCTATCCCGCGAAGCTCCTCCGTGCCATCCAGCGCTGTGGGGGGGATGAAGATGCCGTGCAAAAGGTGGGCATCCATTACGCCACGGAGCAGTGCCTTGACCTGCTCGATCACGGCGTGGACGGCATCCACTTTTACACGCTCAACAAATCCCACGCGACACGCGAGATCTACGCCAGCCTGGGCATCCATGACTCCGCCGCTGTGCGCAAGGGCTCGTGACATGAACAGCGCCAACCCGCCATTGATCGCCGCCATCGAGGCGGGAGGGACCAAGTTCGTCTGCGCGGTGGGCACCGGCCCCAACGACCTTCGAGACATCGCTCGGATCTCCACTACCACTCCTGAGGAGACCTTGGCGGAGGTTTGCCGTTACCTCGCGATGGCGAAGTCCAAGCACGGGCCTTTCGCCGCCATCGGTGTGGGGTCGTTTGGTCCGGTGGATCTGGACAAAAGCAGCGAGACCTATGGTTACATCACCACCACTCCGAAGCCCGGCTGGCAGTATGTGGACATCGTGAACATGCTGCAAAGCCGCTACCATGTGCCGGTGGCCTTTGACACGGATGTGAATGCCGCCGTGCTCGGGGAGTATCTTTGGGGAGCAGGCAAGGACATCGATCCGCTTGTTTACATCACCGTTGGCACGGGCGTCGGCGGTGGTGTGCTCGTGCATGGCCAGCTCCTGCACGGCATCCTTCATCCTGAAATCGGCCATCTCATGGTCCCTCCACCGCAGAATTCTAAGGCGGTGCAGGCCATCTGCCACTGCCCCTTCCACAAAAGCTGCGTCGAGGGCTATGTGAGCGGTGCCGCACTGGCTGTGCGCTGGGGTGTGAGAGCTGATTCGCTTCCCGATGACCATCCGGCCTGGGAAGAGACCGCCGATGTGATGGCACATGCCCTCGCCAACATCACCCTCACCCTTTGCCCGCGGCGCATCATCCTCGGTGGTGGCGTGATGGAGCAGCCCCACATCCTCCCACTCATCCGCGGGAAGTTCAGCCAGGTCATGAACGGCTACCTCCGCGTGCCTCAAATGAACCGCGAGCTGGATGATTTCATCGTCGCCCCCGGCCTGAAAGGCCGCTCCGGCATTCTCGGCGCTCTGGCTCTGGGGGGATATGTGGTCAAAAAGAGCGCTTGATGGTGCGTTTTTAGCTTTTAGTGAGTGCCCAGCAAAGTTGATGCTTGCAGGCAGCCTAACGATGCGACTAGTTTTTATTATGAAGTTAAACTCATCCATTCTTCGAGTCAGCCTTTTGATTGTCGCCATTAGTTCAGCCTCCTGCGACCGGCAAAAAAAGCTTCAAGAAGAGCGTCAGCGCGTCGACACGGAAGCTGAGCGTGTGCTCAGCGAGATTCAAACGCTGGATCAACGCATTCTGTCCTTGGGGTCGGTGGCTGCCTCGGCTGAGATTACCCTCGAACGTCAGACAGCTGCTATGGAGCAAAAGGCGGCTTATCTGCAGTACGAAATAAACACAATGAAGGCGAAGTTAAAATCCGTGGAGTCCGCTTTGGCGGCGTTTGGTCCGAAGGTGGACACTTACAAAGCTAAACATCTCCGCTAATCCTAACATCCTGCGCTCATGGAAACCGGAAAATTCTTTTTTATCATCGCCTTTGTGTCTGCTGTGGCAGGCATCTTCAGTCTTGTGCATTACTTTCAGGGGGTTGATTCAGCAAACGCCGTGCTGATTGAGTCCAAAAGCAAGCTTACGCAATTGAAGGAGAGCCTCGTCGTCCGCCAAGGTGAGTGGGCTAAAATTGAGGCAGTAGCCGTAAAGGCGAAAGAAGCCGCCACCAAGGAAGCGCCTCTGACCCAGGAGTTGGACGAACTGAAAGCCAAATACCGCCGTGTTGAAGGAGATTTTAAGTACATAGTGAAGTCCATGCGTTCGGCGGTGGAGAAGATTCGGACAGATGGAGTCGGCGTTGAGTTTCCCGAGGTTAAGCTGCAAAACGGCAAAGTGCTCAAGTCAGCCAAGATCAAAAAAATCGAGCCTGCACAGGTTTCCTTCATCCATGCGGATGGATTCACAATCGTCCCGCAGGACATGCTGCCCGAGGATTTGCGCGAGAGATTCGACATGGGTTCTGGTTCCCTTGCGGATGCACTGGAAGCAGAGGAGGCGACCATTTTCGTGACCAAGAAATGATCGGATGTGCATGACGGACATTCTTGTCAGTAATAAACCGTGGTCTTTGATTGACGCGGCCTTCGGTTCCCGTTTGAATCGGTCTCCACATGACCAAATCCATCCTTTCTCTTCTCTCGGTCGTGGCACTTGCGGGCGGTGCTGCCGCTGAAGTGGCCTACGAATTCGTCCCCAACTTCATCACGCCTCCTCCCGGCAAGGAAACCATTGGCAACGGTCATGGTGAGATCGCTGTCGATTCATCAGGCAAGATATATGTGAGCGTCCAGGAGGCCAATGCAGGCGTTCAAGTCTATGGAACGGACGGGAAGTTCATCAAGGCGCTGCCGTTGCCTCAATCACTCCATGGCTTTGTGGTGCGGAAGGATGGCGATGGTGAGTTCATCTTTGCCGCGGTGCTTGGCGAGCAGAAGGTCCTCAAGTGCGATTTGGATGGCAAAGTGCTCATGACCATCCCAACGAGCGAGTTTCCGGCCGACAAGATTGGCAAGGGGCTGAAGCTCACAAATTGCGATGTGGCTCCGAACGGTGACATCTATGTCGTCGATGGCTACGGCCAAAGCCACATCTTCGTTTTCAGCCGCGAGGGCAAGTTTAAGGCCGTCTTCGGTGGTCCTGGCGAGCCTCTCAAGCTGGCGAACGCCCATAAAATCTTCATCGACCGCCGTTTTGAGCCGGCTCGCGTGATGATTTGCGATCGTGGCCACAAGCGCATGCTGCATACGGACCTCGACGGGAAGTTCATCGGTGAGATCGCGACTGAAATGAGAAACCCGTCCTCCGCGAGCTTTCATGGTGATCTGATGTGTGTGGCGGAGATCGCTGGTAACGTGAGTGTTTGGGATAAGAACAACAAACGCGTCGCCGATCTCGGCACCGCTCCGAAACTGACCAACACACCCAAAATCGAGCCCAAAGACTGGCAGCAGGGAGTCGTGACAAGCCCTCATGGCATCACGTTCGACAACGAGGGCAACATCCTCGAGACCGAATGGAACCAGTGGGGCCGTGTGCTGCGCTGGAACCGGAAAAAGTGATGGGCATTGGGCGATCCATCCGAATTCTCGCCGCAGGGGGAGCCGTTTTGGCCCCCCTGTGTGCTTTTGGGCATGCGATCGAGTTTCTGACAGCCAGACTTACCCTGCTTCCTGATGCCGTGGTGAGACTGGAGGTGACGGCTGATCATGCCTTCAATCCCATGATTCCAGATCAGGCCGCGGCGCTTGAGGCTCTGAAGAGTCCGGTGGAAGTGCGTGTGGGCGATGGCTGGAAATTGTTGGACGGTTTGGCCAGCCCTGCTGTCGAGTTCCACACGGATTGGACTCGTTGCGCCCCGCCGAACCTGCCTCCACCGCCTGCGGAGGCTGTTCATTCGCTGGTCACTGCCTCGTGGCAATGGAGCCATCCCGAGCCTGAATTGGTAGTGAGGGTCCCCAAAGGCCGGATGCACGATGTTTTTTTGTGGCAGCCACCGAGTGAGCAAAGGGCGGAAGGCACCCAGTGGATGCTCCTGCTGGCAGGGGATGTGACCAAGGGGATCAAGGTGAATCCCATGAGCAAGATGCCAGATTGGGGGCCTTGGGCAGTTTTGGGGGCTGCTGTGGCCACCACAGGTCTGGGCGTGTGGGCTGGTCTCTGGAGGCGGCGAGGAGCCAAAATGGCTGCTAAATCGGCCATCGAACCGGCTGAGCGCTGAATCTCTCCTTAGGGAGATGAAATTCTTCTCAAGAGGCGGGTTTTGGCCCTTGCTGGTTTTAGTTTGATGTGATAATTATGGAAATTGTTATTTCATGGACATCTAAACCAAATGAAAACCTCCACCTGCCATCCCTATGCAAAGTCCACCGCTGTGCGGGCCCAGGGTTTCAGCTTTGTTGAGGCCATTTTCACGATTGCCATCATTGGTATCATGTCCTCACTGGTGGTGGCCGCCCTCAGCAACGCATCCCGAGATGCCAATCGTGTCATGGCCAGACAGCAACAGACGGCGATCAACAGCGCATTGACCGCCTGGGTAATGTCCCAGACTCGCGTGGGAAGCAGTGCGCAGGTGCGCAGCCTCGAGTCCGTGCGCACGACATACAATGCGCTGGGGACCACTTCCGCGCGATTTAACCTTCTTGTCCCAAATCCCTCGTCCTCGGACCCGAACGCGAGAGCTGGATTCATCGACCAAACCACGGCCGACCACTTCCTCGACTACACCACCAGCACCGACCGGCTGAAGTCGTCCGCCTTGGAGAACTCGAAGCAGTATCTGACCTTTCCGACCTGGCAGAGCGGTGACTTTCCGCGGGTCGATCTGGTCAGCGAATAGCCTTTTCAACCGCCATTGCACCTCATGAATCCTACCCAATCAGCTTCCCTGCCGGCCGCCGCGGCCCGCCGTGGCCGGACGGGGTTCTCCCTTGTCGAAATGATGGCCTGTGTGTCGATCATCGGCATCATTGCCTTCCTCGCCATCCCTTCAGTGGCCCGCATGCGGTCTGACAGTGAGAAGAATCTGGCCATCGCACGTGCCGAGGCGCTCAACCTCGCCCAAGCGAGCTTCATCCAAGTGCGCGGCCGCTCCCAGGCAGCGGCTGATTGGACAGCGGCCGCGTCCTCGACGGCCAAGTACAACCTTTTGCTGCCTTATCTGAGCTATGCCGAGAGCACACTCACGGCCTTCATGCCCTCCGGCTATAGCGTGACCTTCCCATCGTCGATTCTGTCGATGTCCAAAGTGGGACTCAAGGATCCCAATCTCACCACCATCCTTTATTGACGACCTGCGGCCAATGACGCGCACCCTGCATAGTTTCTCAAAACCCGACGGCGGCTCCAGTTCAGGAGCGGCGGGGTTCTCCATGACGGAACTCGTGATCGTCATCTCGATCCTGGGAGTGCTGGCGACGATCGCGGTGAGCACCTATCCCTCGTTGTTGGAGAGCTCAAAAGTGGCCATCGCCTCGGAGCGGGTGGAATGTCTCAACCGGGGGCTTCACACCTTTGCGCAGCAGAACTATGAAATGGTCTTCAACCGCATGGACTCGAGCGGTGCCGATGAGATGGTGGTGCTGCGCACGATCCAGTATCGGAATCCCGACATCGACCGGGCAAAGGTGGGATCGCCCTACTTCGACCCGCGATACAACCCGGTCGTCAGCAGCAATGCCACGGACTACCGCATCCGCTGGTTTGGCCGCGGCTACGAATTGCTCGCCCCAGGTGCCTCGGGCACTGGCATCAAGATGAATTTCGAAGGCACCGATTTTACGACCGCCTTTGTCTTCCCCCCGAATTTCCAGATGGCGGGGCGCTGACCTCACACATGCGCCCGCACTCCCTCATACGCCCTCATGCCCGCTGTTCTCCAGATCCCGACCCCCAACGCCCCGAAATCTTTCGGTGCTGCTAGTAGTCCGTCGGCTGCGATAATTGATGCCCGCCAGTCCGCCATCCTCTCGATCGAGGGGATGGCGCTGCAATATGGCATGATCCCGCTCACGCTGCTGCGTGAGAGCTGCTCACCTGAGGCCGAGCGCCTGGTGCGAAAGCTCGGCCGCGTGCCGTATGTGGCCGATCCCTGGCTTCCGGTGACCACCCTGGGGCCGCTGCTGGTCATGGCGCATCACAATCCGAGGGCTGGAGACCTTTGGGGCGTGCCATCGTTCCTCGTCATCCGCGTGCTGATCTCAGCGGAGCAGTATCAAAACACGCGGAAGGACCTGGTGAACCGCTTCGGGCAGATGCCCATCTCCCAGAGCAATGAGATGGAGCAGCTCCAGCCGCCTCGTTTCGATGAACTGGGGATCGAGGGCACTTACAAGTGGCTCATCGACAACTATCCGTATGAAGAGTCGGAAAAGACGAAGCTGAATGGCTTTTTCGAGGCTCAAAAAAGCAAGTCAGACAAGCTTGAGGCTGCCAACTTCAATGTCATGCAGCGCAATCTGGGCGTGGCGCTGCAGTACCTCTTCAGCGGCGGCAGGCAGCTCGCGCTCAGCGCGGCCGAGGCCCAGCGCCAGACATTTTTCCCCCTGCCGCTGCTGGAGCGGCATGCGGTCTATCCTCTCTACATTGGCAGACACGTCTGCTTCATGCTCAGCGAGACGGGGGATTGTTACAAATTCGAGGACGAGTGGCTCTCGATGGGCAACGCGGCCATCAAGATCATTCCGGTGCTGGCTGACGTGGCCACCATCCGCGATGCCATCAACCGTGCCGGCGCTACCTTTGATCCAAGCGCCGTTGCGTCGATGGACAACGCCACGCTCACCATCGCGGATGATGCAAACGTCGTTGAGATCGCGCCGGAGGACATGGTGCGGATCAATCCGCAAAATCCCAACCACTCCGCCGAGGAGCTGGTGCAGTGGGCGCTCTTCACCGCGATCCGTTGTCGATCATCTGACCTTCATCTGGAGAAGTTTTACAACTTCACCCGCTTCCGTGCCCGCATGGACGGCACGATGAAGACCATCATGACGGCTCCTGAGAGCCTGCATAACCGTTTCGTGGCACTCATTAAAAACTGGGCCGGCATCAATCAAAGCCGCGCGGAGTGCCAGGACGGCCGTCTCGCGCTCTCGGTGGGCCGTCGTCGCGTCGATGTTCGTCTCGCCGCTGTTCCCACTCGCCGTGAGTTCCAAAAGCTCATCATGCGCTTCCTCGACAAGCAGGACGGCGTGAAGCGTCTCTCGGATTTCAACCTCGGCCAGCGCCAGATTGACATCCTCACCCGCACGATGAGCCGTGACCAGGGCCTCGTGCTCGTCACGGGTCCCACCGGTTCGGGTAAAACGACCACGCTCTATGCGCTGCTCAACAGCGTGAACGACGATAGTGTGAACATCCAGACCATCGAAGACCCCATCGAATACGAAATCGAAGGGATCAACCAGACGCAGACCAACAACGCCCGCGGCCTCGATTTCGCCAACGGACTGCGGTCACTGCTCCGTGCTGACCCGGACATCATTCTGATCGGTGAGTCACGTGACGCGGAAACCGCCGGCGCGGCGGTGAATGCCTCGCTCACCGGTCACTTGGTGCTCACCACCCTCCATGCGAATGACTCGCTGCGTGCCGTCACGCGTTTGCTTGCCATGGGCGTCGAAAAATACCTCCTGGCGGACTCGCTCGCTCTTTCGCAGGCGCAGCGTCTTGCACGCCGTCTTTGCAGCTACTGCAAGCAGCCCGTGCCCGTCTCGCAGGAGATTCAGGAACTCATGGCCAGGCAGCAGGTGATCTCACAGCCGCTCACCACGCCCATCTTCGAGGCTCGTGGTTGCGATGAGTGCCATGGCACCGGCTACGCGGGCCGTGTGGCTCTCATGGAGCTGTGTGAGATGAATTCCGAACTGCGTGACCTCATCGAGGAGGCCGCGCCGATGAGCGCCATGCGTGCCGCGGCCTTCAAGACGGGTTTCAGGTCTCTTTATCAGGAGGGGCTGGCCCAGGTCATCTCCGGCTCCACCTCGCTCGAGGAGATCAAATGCCTCAGCTACACCGCCATGTGATCCAGCTGAACCCTTATTCGACATATGGAAATTCCCACCCCCATCATCACCCGTGAGCCCTCCTTCGCCTCCAGCGTGGTCCTCGTCATCGACGATGAGCCGCAGGTGCTCGCCGTCGGCCGTGCCGTGCTTGCCTCGCAGGGCTTTGAGGTCGTTTGCGCCTCTTCCGGCGATCAGGCCGTCGAATTGCTCCTGCACGCCATGACAAATGGTCATCGTTATGCGGCTTGTGTGCTGGATCTCACCATGCCAGGCGGCCTGTCTGGCTTCGACGCGCTCGATCAATTGCATCAAATCGACCCGGAGATGCCAGTGATCGCCTGCAGCGGTTACTTTCAAGAGGATGCGCGTGAGCTATGCCAGGCCATCGGTTTCTACGATGTGCTCGGGAAGCCCTACACACCGGACACTCTCTGTACGGCCGTCCGCCGGGCCATCGCGCGGGTGGACGCCCATTCGCCGCATGGGCAGGATTCCGGCTTCCAGGAGCACCCGCACGGGCACGGAGCTTCGTTTGATCCGTATGCCGCCATGCCTCAGCACTCGGAATTCGCACCGCAGGTTTGAAATCGGATCCTTTCCTCCTAGCTCATGAAGTTCACCTTCCAGATCGCCAACCGCTTCACGATCCTCGGCATGATCGCCGTGGTCATCGCGGCCATGGCCACGGCGGTGGCTTTCCTCTGGCAGGAGTTTCTCACGCTCCGCTATGCGCAGACATCCTATCTGGGTTCCGTGGCGCTTGCCGGGCAGATGGAGCTCAACCGCCAGTCGCTGAGCGACAACGAGCGCTCAGGCTCCGTCCGCCTGACGTGGGAAAATGAGACGCTTTTGCGGATGCGCGTGCAAACCGTCGATGTTCCACCGTCGATCGAACAACTCGGTCTGGAGGTCGAGATCATCGCCCCAAGTGCCATCAAAGGCTCGCGGCCCATCGCGAAGTCGCCGCCCGTCGCCATCGTGCCGGCGGCCAAGGCATGGCCGGAAAAGGACATTGGTTACGGCATGCTCGACAACCTCGTGTACCGCGTCATGGCCGGCACGAGTCTCGTCATTGTGGACACCAGCACCAGCCGTGAGCCGCATATCGAGACGGAGGCCGCCTGGATCATCTCCGCCGCGCCTCTTTACAACAAAGACGGCCGCGTCGCGGGCGTCTTCATTGCCCGCCAGCCACAGGTGCAGTTTGCGCATCTTTTCAATGCCGGGCGCATGCTCGTTCCCACCTTGGGGGCTTGCATCGGGCTCATCCCCGCGGTGATCGGCTTTTTCTTCCTTGGCCGCGGCATCACCAAAAAGACGGACGCGATGATCCAGGCCTTCCAGTCCATGCGGACGGGCAATCTTACCACCCGCCTGGCCGCCAGTGGCTTCGACGATCTGGCCTATGTGCAGACGGAGTTTAACAAAATGATCGAGCACGTCGCGCAGGAGGAGCAGCGGAAGCAGATGCTCATCGCTGAATTCGAGGGTGCCCGTCGTTCGGCCGAGAATGCCGCTGCCGCCAAGGGCGACTTCCTCGCGAATATGTCGCACGAGATCCGCACGCCCATGAACGGCATCATCGGCACCACCTCGCTGCTCATTGAAATGGGCCTCGAGCCCGAGCAGGAGGAGCTCGTCCGCATGATCCGCTCCTCCGGCGAATCGCTGCTCCACGTCATCAATGACATCCTCGACTTCTCGAAGCTGGAATCCGCCAAAATGGAGATCGAGTGCATCCCCGTGGATGTCGAAAAGCTCGTCGCCGAGACCATGGATGTCTTTTCGCATCGCGCGGCCGAGAAGAATCTGGAGATCAACGTGCATATCGATCCCGCGTTGCCGCGGAAGTTCGTCGGCGACTTCCAGCGCATCAAGCAGGTGCTCGTCAACCTCGTCGGCAATGCCATCAAATTCACCGAGAAGGGCGAAATCCTGCTTCTCGTCCGCCAGATCACCCGCAACAGCCCCGAGGGTGACCGCAACATGCTGCACTTCTCCGTGCGTGACACCGGCATCGGCATCCCGGCCGAAAAGGTGGCCATGCTCTTCCAGGCCTTTACCCAGGCGGATGCTTCCACCACGCGCAAATATGGCGGCACCGGCCTCGGTCTCGCTATCTCGAAGAAGCTCATCCGCCTCATGAAGGGCGAAATTTCCGTCGTCAGCGAGGCTGGCAAGGGCTCCGACTTCTTCTTCGAGCTGCCGCTCACCGTCGCGGCTGATGACGAAAACCGC
>Ga0154020_10007804_pt1 | contig 12460 bp, 7 predicted proteins | sample Klosneuvirus_201_FD_109709 | JGI IMG/M metagenome (GOLD analysis project Ga0154020, IMG submission 109709) | Active sludge microbial communities from wastewater, Klosterneuburg, Austria - Klosneuvirus_20160825_MG | ecosystem: Engineered > WWTP > Aerobic digester > Activated sludge | place... | reverse complement strand
TCATATTCTGCGCTCTTAACAATTCCCTTCACTCCTGTAAAATTCTGTCCGGAGGCATTCAGACACAAAAATATCAGAAGAAGAAGACAACAGTTGTCTCTGAAATGATAGTAAATAAAATTCATCCTGGAGGATAAAGTAATTTCAGTTGATGATTATTTTCCCAACGCTGATCCTGGAATTTGATGAAGAATTGATCCGTACAATGTAAGGCCCTTTTGCCAATTCAGGTACGCTGATCTCCGATTCGTTTCCGCTCAACTCTACTGAAAAAGCACGCTGTCCCAGTGAATTGTAAAGGCTCAGAGATTTGTTCCCGCCATCAAGTGAATGAAAAATTAATGTGTTGCTGGTTGAGCGATAGGAATAGGCGGTTTCAGAAGGATTGCCATGTTCAACAATTTTATTTGGATTAAAAATAAGGGACAAGTCATCGATAAACATGGTACTGTTCACAACAGAAATATAACCTGCACTCGAAGAAAGCGTGAACCTGGACAGGGTCGGACTTGCAGCAGATCTATAGACAATAGGAATAGAAAAATAGGTATACGTTGAAACAACAGCAGACGGTGTTGTAAAATCAGCAAAACCCACTGTGTCATTTGCGTTGTCGAGGAGTACGAAATCAACAAATCCGTTATCACCACCGGCTGGCGTATACATATACCACCCACTGATGCTATCGGGTCGCAATGTGTACGGAAGACCTCCGGTTATGGTCTGATTTTGTACATCAATTGTTCCGGTAGTTGCAATACCATTGGCAGTCTGTCCAAACACAGTTTTTGTTGTCAATTTAATTGCAAAAGATCCACTGTGAACATCCGGAGGATTTGCTTTCAATGCAGTGAGAACACCTACAAATGCGGTCGAAGGATTCAATGTATGCCAGTCATCAGGATCTTCATAATTTCCGGCCGAAGTCCAGTTTTCAAATCCCGGATTGGGCAATGCAATCTGTGCATTTATCCGAAGTACAACAAAACTCAGAGCCAGTACAAATAGTGATTTCTTCATTTAACGATTTATTTACAGGTAATAAAGTTATAAAAATCAACCACACTCAAACGGCTCTGAGGTAAGTTTACACAAACTTTCTGTTGAATATGTTAATATCGCATTTGCCATCACTGAAGCATTCATTGAATGCAGTTTGAAGGACAATACACATCTATGTTATTAAAATGGATTGGTTTGAAAAGCTGAGTCATGGCGGATAAATCTCTCAGCATATACAAAAGGACCAGTATGTTCGCAGATTTTTTATTCTTTTGCAAAAAGAATTTGATTATGGCGTGGCTTGAAAAAAATCTGATCATAAAAAAATCCGGCTTACCAGCAGCAGGAAAAGGCTTGTTTACAAAAGTTGACATTCCGAAAGGAACACGCATTGTAGAATACAAAGGCAGGCTTCAACCCTGGAAGGAATTAAAAAAAGAAGACGGGCACAATGCGTATATCTTCCGGATTAATAACAGAATTGCAATCAATGCCCTTCCTTATACAAAAGCACTGGGCCGTTATGCAAATGATGCAAAGGGTTTAACAAGAGTTTCCGGTTTGCGGAACAATTCTGAATACAATGTGGAAGGATCCAAATGTTATATTGATTCGACTCGGAAAATCCTGAAAGGGGAAGAGATCTTTGTAGAGTACGGAACGGAATTCTGGAATCTTATCCGGAAAATACAATCAACTAAAACAAGTAAGGAAAAAAGAAAGGAGAAGTAAAATAACGAAGCTCTATTTTTTTAAGTATGAAAGCCATTCAGTACAAAACAAGAATTTTGAAATTCAAGAAGCATGGTGAAAAAACCGGCTGGACTTACATTGTCATACCGGCTGACATTGCTCAAAAGCTTTCTCCGGGTAATAAAAAATCGTTTCGGGTGAAGGGAAAGTTGGATGATGTTGCAATAAAAGGCATGGCCCTTATTCCAATGGGGAAAGGGGAGTTTATCATGGCCCTGAATGCAGGTCTTCGCAAAGAGTTGGGGAAACGAGAAGGAGCTATGCTCAATGTAGAGCTGCTTGCCGACAAATCAGAAAGAAAACTTGATACTGAATTTCAAGAGTGTCTTGAAGAAGATCCGGAAGCGTGCGCGTTTTTCAAAACACTTGCTTTATCCCATCAGCATTATTTTTCGAAGTGGATTGCGGATGCAAAGTCGGTTGAAACCAAAGCCCGCAGAATCGCCCGTACCTTGAACGCATTATCTAAAAAAATGGGCTACCCAGAAATGCTGAGGGCTGAGCGTGCAGAAAAACTAAAGTTCACGGATGGGAAGTAGTCCTTTAAATGCAGGTTACTTGCGGTACTTCATGAATTTTGCTTTTCCATTGAGTTCATCCGAATCTATCTTCAGATAATAGACTCCTTCCGGAAGATGCTTAATTTGAATGTCAGAATGAATGATTCCTTTGTGAAATTCTTTGTGTTCTTCCACGACTACATTTCCCAAAACATCCAAAATCTGAACAGTAGTTTTCCCTGTGCGATCCATCTCAAAATCAAATTGTAGAATTTCATTCGCAGGATTTGGGAAAATATGAATTTCTCCCAATGTCCCTGTAATTCGCACTGCAATAATTTCGGAATAACTGAATGCACCATCAAAATCAACCTGCTTCAAACGGTAATAGGAGAGACCATTGAAAGGCTCTTTATCCAGGTATGAGTAAGATTTGATTTCTGTTGAATTGCCTGCACCATCTACCATTCCTGTTGTTTCAAAGTGAACCCCATCTGTACTTTTTTCAACCAGAAAATAATCATTGTTTGTTTCCGTAGCGGTTTTCCAAATGGAAAGGACCCCCTGCTGAGTCACACTTGCATCAAAGATCAACAATTCGATCGGCAATGGGGAGGTGCTTTGAACAGTTGCGAAATCTCCCAGATCATTCATTCCTGTTCGTTGTGTTGCAGTTAATGTACTGGTTAAGACACAGGAACCATCCAGTGCCCATGGACCGGAACCTGCAGGCAAACGTTTCATCACACTCCAACCACCCGGAGAAGCCGCATTGGTATATGATCGGTTAAAAAGAGTGAGATCATACAATCCGGAATTTGATTCATCCGATGCAATCATGGTCCAAAAACCATTGTTGAGTGCCGGGTAGAGAGAATAGTTGGCCAAAACACATTCACTTGAAACCGGACCATTGGGTACACTTGGCCATGAAGTAAAGGTGGCTATAATATCAGGAATTTTTGTTGGAACAGTGAAATCCATGCGAGCTAACTGGTAACCTTTCGCAGCATTCCCTACAGGAAAATCATAAATACCTGTAGCATTTGGGTTTAAAAATCTGCGCAAATTTCCTTCCACATAACTATTTATATTTCCTGCTGTAACTGCCGCATTTGCAGGATTACTGACAACAACTTCTCTTGCACCTGTGATTATTTTTCCATTCGTGAGACTCAGATTTCCAGCGACATTTAAATTGTTGAATGATCCGGCTCCCAATGTAAGTGAGGAAGCGGCAGTTTGAACCATTTGAACATTATCGAAAATAATTTCATCTATCAAATTGGTGTAATTTTGATTTACTGTTCCGGCAAAAATATAAGTAGTTCCTGTAGCCGGACTTAAATGAGTTGATGTGCCTCCGGAATTGTATAAATTTCTCCCGATCCGGATTGTATTTACACCGGGATCGAAAAATCCGGTTTTCAGAGAATCGTTTTCTTTGATGTAAATGTTTGAGTTAATAACCAAAGTTCCTGAAGGTTTTTCCATTGTAAAATTGGCAAAACCGTTCACGCCCGTCAGATTTCCACTTACTACCTGTGTTCCGGATCCAACAAATTTCACTGTAGATCCTGCACCGGTGATAAGAGATCCGTTATTGGTAAAATCCCCACACACTGAAAGTGTGATATTGGGATTAATAGTAAGCGATGCTCCTGCATTAATGACAATGCTGTTCACAGTTTGATTAGCAAGGACTGCAGGCTGATTGATGGAAGTTGCATTAACAATTGCATCCACTGCGCAATTTGGAATGTTGCATGCTCCCCAGTTTCCTGTAACACCCCAGCTGGTATTCGTTCCTCCGAGCCAGGTCATTGTACCCGGACTAGCAGAATAATTCACCGGATCCGGAGAACCGGTAAAATTCAAAGTAAATCCGGAAGTGCTATTGGTGTAATTACTCACAACTAACAAGTAGACCTGCCCAGCGAGAGCATTGATACTGGATTCATAAGAGCCATTGAAACCCGGATAAATCCCCGGTGAATTCCCTGTTCCGCTGCATCCGGTTACTCCAAGTGCACTGTAATTACATCGAACAGGGGCCGTAGATCCAAGCTGCGAACACTGCAATCCACTGGCACCAATTTCCCAAATGGCAAAATCGTAATCAGTACTTGTTGTGCTGGGTGCGCCTAACCAATCATTCGGAACGATATCAAACTCGAGGGAACCATCCACACCAATTGGAATTGTATACCATGCTGAAGAACGCTCACCGGAATTCAAACAATTCAATCCATTCGAAAAGTCACATGAATTACCGAATGCATTGTATCCCGGATTACCAACGTTGATGCTGTTTTGACAAACAGGAGTAGGAGAAACGCATTCTTGTCCATACACCGCTGGGAGTCCTGTGATACCGTCTTCCGCAAGAATACCAAAAGTTCCAGTCATGTCATTCTCCCCATCGATGCGAATGTAATAGGTCGCACCGGCAGTAAGACCTGTAACATTGAGCTGTGAATTGTTGGTAGAGTTTGAACCACAGGTGATATCCTGATTGCACGAACTTCCGGTTGGAGCAACCTGTGTCAAACTGAAACACGAACCCTGATACAATGCAATTTGAGTATTTGAAAGAGTACCCAGGAAAGTTTTGATGACCAAAGTGGTCCCTGTTGGAACAACTTTGTACCAGACAGTATTTAATTCACCTCCGGTCCAACACGAAGGAATTGCAGGTTCCAGCAAGCCACTGGAACAGCTGTTGTTGCCATTGGTATTTACTCCTAATGGAAGGGTGAGGGCATTGCATGGAAAGTCATTCGGTGAAGTTGCTCCGGATGCGGCGATACTTAAATCAAAATTGACAGAACTGGGAGGATCCCACGAATCAACAATTATATAATAAGTTCCGGCCCCTGGTAAGGAAAAATTTCCCGCTACGTTACCGCCTCCAATATAACCGAGACAATTGGCACCAGCACTTCCCGGACAATTTTCATACAACAAAAATCCTGCTTGTGTTGAAGAAGTATTGCTCAATGTGATACGAATACATTCGGAACCAGTGGCCGTGTATGAAAAGACCATGTCTTCACCACTTTCATACAAGGAAGTACAAGATCCTGTACTTGCATTGGTGTAATCATTGCCTTTGCATTGTGTTGTTTGACCAGTGGTGGAAAAAGGCAAGGAGGGCACAGTAATCGCATTGGCACATGTTGAGCCGGGAGCACCACCCAGGGAAGGAGCGGAGATTGAGATGTTATAATTGTTCAGATTGCTTGCACTGTTTCTGTCAACAACCAGATAATAGGTGTGACCTGCGATAACATTTGCGCAAATAAATTGATTGCCGGAGTTGCTTTGTGAATATTCAACACACACTCCGCCTTGCCCAATAAACGGACAACCATCGTATAGCATCATACCCACATTGGAACTTCCACTGGTTAGACTGATTGACAAGTTTCCACTCACTGCAGGAGTGAAGACAAAGACTTCATCGAGACCCTGATAATAATTGCTGTTACCACAAACTACCGCGTTCGTTGCGGTGATGTCGTTTCCTCTGCCATTTGTTGTTCGACCAGTTGAAACATAGGGGAGAGAAGCAACATTCACAACACCTCCGCCCAAGCTTGCAGGACATGTGGGAATCACAGGAGAAGTGACACAAATACTGAATTCATAATCTCCGGGAGCGCCGGGATCATAATCATACACCCTGATGAAATAAGTATTTCCGGCAGTTAAATTGTTGAATGTAAGATTTTCAATTCCTCCATCCGTTGTTAAATCTGCACAAGCAAGATTGGATAGAGCTCCACAGTTTCCGCCAAGCAACTCTACAACTGCATTGAAATTGCTCGAACCATCAACAGTTATCACATGTGAAAGTTGAGTCGCGGTGAAGGAGAACCATACGTCATCGTTCGCTGTCCCGGAACAACCGGTAGCAGGGGAGGAAGCCGTTGCACCGAATACTCCCGCACAAATTGAGGAACAAGCTGCCCCGACGGCTCCTGGTGTTAATGGTGTTGCTGTTGCACAATTGTCATTTGTTGCGGCGGTGACCACATCAATGGTTCCATCCATGTCATTATTTGTTGATCCGGAATTGTAACGGATCACACGTATATAATATGTTGTTCCAATCGCAGTTGTAAAGGTCAGCGTTTCTGTAACACCATTTCCACCTGCATTCACACAACCAAGTTCGGTCATCGATCCACACGCACCTGAATAAACAGCCAATGCTACGTTTCGGTTGTTTTCAACGGTGGCAACAATGGAAGAAGTTGTAGCAGTGGCAACAAACCGGAACCAACCATCACGACGATTATTTGCGGAAGAAACACATGCTGTGTTATTGGAAACGTTTGATGTATTGTCAACACTCCAGGACTGATCAATTGAATAATCGGTAGAACCAGTACAAGGATTCACGGGCAATGTTGGAACACTGTTTTGAGGGCAAAGATTATTCGTCTGAGCAAGTGATTCGGTTGCCGCAAAAAGAAATGCAAAACTGTACAGGGTGAGGAAAAATTTAAAAGCGTTCATGGGGGTGGGTTGCGTTTTCGGTTATTTTGTAAGCATACTTTTGGATTAATTTATTATGGTTGAATGAAGAACTACTACTTCAAATTTTTTCCGAATCAAAGGAATGTCACGTGTGCTTAAAGCTTCCACAGTTGAATTGATTTCTTGCTGCCGGACTTTTTCCACAATGATGTTTTCATCCCCGATAATGTCACTGAGATAAGTAATGATCATTGTTCCGGTTTCATAACTCGCCTCAATTTTTTGAATACCATTCATAGTGCTCAATGCCTTTTCTATGATGCCGGCACTTTTATCAGATAACAAAGGCATTCTAAGCAATAACTCCTGTTGGTTTCGGGTAGTAGAAACAACAGAAACCTGTTGACCATTCGTGGATTGAATTGCCAAAAACAAAAAACACAAAATGAAAATTGAGTAAATTTTTTTCAAACGCATAAGTTTGGTTTTCTATCAAACGGCAAAAGATTAAAATCGATCTGATATAAATCATACAGATCTTACACTTTTCTTAATGTAAAATCCAGAATTGTATTTTTTGTAAAAATATAATAAAATCAAGGCTTTCAGCGGTTTTTTTTTCTTAAACCCGCGCCTATTGGGCGAAAGCGGGGATTTTCTTGGTAAAAGCTGCGCCAATTGGGCTTTTCTGGGGGAAAAGGCTGTTAATAAATTGTTTTTGTTAACAAAAAGATAATAGTTGAATCCATTCAGACCATCAAAATTTAAAGGTTTGGCCGCTGTTAAACTTTGATGTTTTCATAAAAGCAAGAGAACCTGACATCTTTAAGTAGCTCAGATTCAAAAAATAAAGGGGTGAGAAAATTTTCTCACCCCTTTTATTATTCAATGTGTTAGAATTATTTGCTTATCGCGAAACGAGTCATCCGTTTTTCTCTGCCGTTATCAACAGCGAGTGTATACATTCCTTTTGCGAATGATGTGAGCGTGATTACCTGATCATTTTCAGAAATCAAAGTCTGGAAGATTTCATGTCCGGTGATATCATAAATGTGTATCAATGCACCGTTGAAATCAGCACTTGTTTTCACATGCAGGATTTGTGAAGCCGGATTCGGATAGACAACCAAAGAGATTCCTGTACCGAGTGAAGAAATGCCGACTGAAGTAACTGTATAAACAGGGGATGTTCCTTCACAACCACTGGCATCTGTTACAACCACTGTATAATCACCAATTACTAATGGGAGCCAGGATGCATTTGTTGCTCCTGTTATAAGGGTACCATCAACATACCACTGATAAGAAACACCACCGGATGTAGTGAGATCGCTTCCGTTCATTGTAATCACCGGAGTTGGTAATGCATTGATGCCAACAGTAGTCATCGCAACAGAAGTACATCCATGTGCATCAGAGATCGTCACTGTAAAATCGGTAGTTCCGGATAATGTTGCGATTGGATTTGGATCTGTCGCAGAATTTAAACCGGTTGCAGGATCCCATACATATGTATAAGGAGTGGTGCCACCGCTTGCAGTGGGTGATCCACCGATAACAACTCCTGTTCCTTCGCATGCAGACACTGTTGTACCTGCATCTGCGATGAGTTCAGTAGGCTCGATAATGACTATTTGTGATGTCGTGCTGCATCCACCGTTATCAGTGATGGTAACATCGTATGTGCCTGCGCCAAGATTGCTCGCTGTCGCAGCAGAACCTCCGGAAGGTGACCATGCATAAGTGTAAGGACTGGTACCTCCGTTCGGAACAGCAGTTGCACTGCCATCATTTGCACCGAAGCAGGATATATCGGACGTCGAAACCGAAGCAGAAATTGCAGAGGATTGACCCACAAGAGCGCTTGCTGTTAAAGTGCAACCATACGCATCCGTTACTGTTACGTCATAAGTGCCTGCATCAAGTTGTGTTGCTGTAGCTCCTGTTTGTGATGGAACAGAATTCCATGCATAGGTATACGGAGAAACTCCTCCTGATGCATTCACTGTAGCAGTTCCATTTGCACTGCCGCAGCTTGCATCTGTAGCAGAAGTGTTAGCAGAGAGAACAGGTGGTTCAAAAATACTAACCGACGAAGTATGCGTACAACCAACAGCATCGGTAATTGTCACTGTATAATTCCCGCCACCCAAATTGGATGCAGTAGCTCCTGTTCCTCCGGATGGTGACCATGAATAAGTATAGGGAGCCGTTCCTCCACCTGCAACTACAGAAGCAGAACCATTGTTTGCGCCGTTACAATTAACGTCACTGCTGGTTGCAGTTCCTGTAACCGATGTAATTGACACAGCTAAAGTTCTGGCTGTGCTGCTTCCGCAAGTGTTGTTTGCAGTAACAGAAATGTCACCTGCATTTCCTGCTACAGCTGTAATCGAAGTGCTGGTCGAAGTTCCTGACCAACCTACGGGTAATGTCCATGTATAACTCGTTGCTGTTGCAACAGAAGCAATAGAATAGGTAACACTTGCACCGGTACAAACAGTTGTATTTCCTGTAATACTTCCCGGTTGAGCAGGTGAAGCACAGGATTGTTCAGCAAGTGCGAGTGTACCAGCATACACATAATCTCCACCTTCATCTCCTTGGTAATCTCCGGCTAAACCTGTAAAATAAAATGTAACTGCACCGGCACCTGCCGCTGGAGCAACCCAGTTAAAAATGAATGTGTGAGTGTTGGGTGTATGACCACCATCCAATTGTTGAACTACATTCGTTTTGCCTCCGGATGCCTTCAGTTGTGTTTCTGCTGAATTCGTGATCACCAATGTTCCGGAATTTGTATTTGAAGAATTCAAGGCTTCACAACCAAGTCCAAAAACAGTACTACCGGTTCTGGCAACAGTAATGCTCATGTTGTACGTTGTGCCCGGTGTGTAAACTCCTCCGCTGATACCGGAAATCGAAACGGATCCTCCACCACTGTTGAGTGCAAAATCCCCGTGACAACTTGTACAGGTACCTTCTCCAGGTGATCCTGTTTTTCCTGCTCGCCCATTGTCACTCATTTGTTCACTCGTAAGAAGTGCGATGCACGCGAGTGGCAATAAACTTAAAAGTAATTTTCTAATCAGGGCTGTTTAAATTATAGTTTAGTATTGGTCTTTATGGCCGTTCGAGAGGCTATTATTTCGGTTTCGAAGATGACTTAAGAAAAAAATTAATTAAATAAAAGAATAGGTTTGTCCTGCGAAGATACTCAGCTAAAGTCAATGGTGGTGCGGACTTTCATCATATCAGCTCCTGAAATTTATCATGTTCATTCCCGCTCCAGAATATCCTCATTAGAAGGATAAAAATTGAATTTAAGCGAATACAGAATAGCAATGATTATGAATTTTGGATATGGAATAGTGCTGTCTGGTGCTTTCGGAAATATTCTGTTCCTTACAATGGGTTTCTAATGCAACTTAATTAGAATCATTCAAAATAAGACACTATCATTTATCTAAATCAGCTCATGAAAATCCACTCCATCCGACTTTCGCCCGGCAATGATTTGAAGCATTCTCTCGACACTTTCGCTGCAGACAATAAATTGGATGCTGCAGCAATAGTAACTTGTGTGGGTAGTCTGACCGTTGCCAGCATCCGGTTCGCTGGAAAAGAGCAAACAGATTCTGTACCCGGACCCTTGGAAATCACTTCTCTCACCGGAACATTCTCAACACACGGATCCCATTTTCATATCACTGTTACTGATCAGAATGGGAAGGCAAGCGGAGGCCATCTTAAAGAGGGAGCCATTGTTCGTACCACTGCTGAAATTGTTATTCTGGAACCTGAAGATGTAATCTTCATGCGGGAAACAGATATACAAACAGGCTACAAGGAATTAAAAATTGTTCCAAAATAATTTCCGGGCTTTCAAATTCAGGAATGAATAAAAAACAAAACGCCGCCGGAATATCCGGCGGCGTTTTGTTTTAAAAATTTGGTATGGATTAATCAATCACAACTCTTCTTGATTGTGTCCCTTCATCAGTCATCAATCGGATAATATAAATTCCTTTTGGAAGATTGGCATCACGCACAGGGAAATAGATCTGGTTGCGGCCTTCCGGTTGTTCCATTTCATCCGCAACTTCATATACTAGTCTGCCGGATAAATCCAAAACGTCTATCTGAACCTGTGATGCTTTGTTCAAATTATAATCAATAGTAAGGTAGTCGCGCACCGGATTTGGAAATACTGACATTGGATCTGCAATCGGCACATTCTGATCGATCATTTCTGAACGTAAAGTCGGCGATGGTGTTCCGGTTTTCTGAATTGTAAACTGATCCCAGATTCCTCCTGTTGATGTGAGGAATTTTGTATCCATTCGGTCTCCCTGTACATCAATAACCATACTTCCATAGGTTGAAATGGAAGAAGCGTACATAGCATTGTGCGGATAACCGGATGTACTTGCTCCCACTTGTCCACCTACACCACAAACGAGATATACTGTTCCATAATAATTTGGAGCAGACTTAATGTAAGAGCTGGGGTAAATTCCGCTGCCCGAACTTACTGCCATAGTAGATGCACTGAAAGTTGTTTCCAATCCAAAGTGTCCGCGAATAAGCATGGAACGTTCATACGAGTGACTATGACCGGCCATTACCAGATCCACTTTTTTGCCCTCAAGAATAGGCATGATGTTGGTTCGCATCTGAATCAACTCTGTTTCGGTATCGGAATTGTGTGAGCCTTTTGAATAGGGTGGGTGATGGAAATAAACAACTGTCCATCGTTGAGTGTTTGCATTTAAATCATTCGTAAGCCATGTTGCCATTGCTCCACCCGTGGCACGGAAGGCAGCGTCGTACGATTCAAGACAAATGAAATGGATATTGGCATAATTAAATGAATAGTATGCTTCCGTACCGGAAGCCAAACCACCGGCTTCACCATTCTTTGGCATCGTGAAATTATCAAAGTAAGGCCCTGTCTGGTTGGTAGCATTTGCTGTATGCAAATCATGATTCCCGGAAGTCGGCCATACTACGAATTTCTTAAACTGAGAAGGGTACATATTAAATACCTTCGTCTGATATTCAGTATCGGTTCCATCGTTGTAAGCATTATCACCCAACCACAACCATACATTGGTATGCGTTGCACCGGTATAATTTCGATAGGCATCCCTTACCTGAGCTTGTGCATTGCTTGCTACTCCGAAATCACCAAAGGCCCAGATCCGAACCGGACCGGTGGAACCCACAGCAGGATTGGTCACAAAATAATTCCCCGTATCTCCCTGAAGTGTTGTCGTTGTTGAACCAACGGAATAATAATATTTTGTATTTGCAGCGAGTCCGGTCAATTGAAGAATGTGTTCTGTCGTTTGTACAGAATTCGAAACAGCCAGATTTAAATTTGATGCACTCGTTCCGTATTTAACCTTTGTATCACTTGCATTGTTTGTTCTCCAGCGAATGTAGATACTGCTGGGTGTTGACAATTGGAGATATGCACCTCTTGTAACGTATAAAGTGCCCGAAAGCGTTTGAAAAATTCCTGAGGCAGACCATGTGCCAGCTCCAGAAGCACAAACCGATTGCACCTGGAATTCATACCATGTGGATGAAACCAATGCACTCAATGCCTTGGATACTGTAGTGGAACTAACCGTTATCCAATTCCCGGAATACCGGACAGCATAGCGGATGTTGTAACTTGTTGCACCACTCACTGCGCGCCACCCTACTGTGGC
>Ga0154020_10007803_pt1 | contig 12461 bp, 10 predicted proteins | sample Klosneuvirus_201_FD_109709 | JGI IMG/M metagenome (GOLD analysis project Ga0154020, IMG submission 109709) | Active sludge microbial communities from wastewater, Klosterneuburg, Austria - Klosneuvirus_20160825_MG | ecosystem: Engineered > WWTP > Aerobic digester > Activated sludge | place... | reverse complement strand
GTCGAACTGCGGCCGCTCCGCTGCCAGGGCCGCGTGGGCAGCCAGGACGGTGTCCCCGCGCCCGCGGGCGATTTCGACTTCGACGCGGTAGGCGAGATCGGCGAGCAGACTCGACCCCTTGCCGAGCTCGCGATGGAGCCGGGCGGCCTCTTCCAGGTTGGCGATGGCCGCTTCGTTGCGGCGCAGTCGCAACTGGATCCGTCCCAGGAGCTGCTCGGCATCGGCGCGAGCCTCGCCGGGCGGCACCAGGCTGAGGGCGAAGTGCGCCTTGCGCGCCTCGGTCAGGGCCTGATCGGGTTGATCGAGGTGCAGGAAGTTCTCACCGACCGCCAGGCGGGCGATCGCTTCGCCGACGGTGTCGTCGCGGCCTTCGCGCAGGGCGAGCGCCCGGCGCAGGATCGGCGCGGCCCCGGCGAAGTCTCCCAGGCGGCTCATCGCCCGACCGACGCCGACCAGGGCGAAGGCCTCCTCGGCTTCGGACTTGTCCTGTGCGAGGAGCGCTCGCGCCTCTTCGAAGTAGGCGAGGCTGACCGGAAAGTTGCCCTGCGCGAGCGCCACGGCGCCCAACGCCGAGAGCGACTTGGCGACGCCGGTGCCCTTCTCGCGGCGCACCGCGAGCGCCTGGAGATGAAGCGCCATCGCTTCGTCGAGCCGGAACTCGTGGTACGCGATGTTGCCGAGGAAGAAGCGGCAGGTGGCGGCGAGGCCCTTCCTGCCCTGGTGCTCGGCCACCCCGAGGGTCTTCGCGAAGAGCTCCCCGGCTTCGGCGGTCTTGCCCTGACGGACGAGTACGCGGCCGAGCTCGAGGAGAAGCATCTCCTTGCGGCGGGCGTCGCCGCCTTTCTGGCCCGCCAGGGCCTGGCGCAGCACCCACTCGGCTTCGGTGTGACGCCCCGCCATCTGGGCGAGCTCGGCGCGGAGCTGGGCGATCGCGAGAAAGCGCGGGGGATTGTCGCGGGCAAGGTCGAAGCCGCGCTCGAGCGCTCCCGAAAGCTCGTGCAGGCGGCCCATGCGACGGGCAAGCGGCAGCAGGACCCAAAGCAGATCGATTTCGAGCTGCGGATCGCCGGTGCGGTCGCGGAGGGCGGCCAGCTCCTGCCGGAGAGCGGTGAAGAGCTGCTCGCGGGGGATCTTCGTCGGCGACGCCGCGGCGGCGAGCAGGGCGCGCGCGCCAGCCTCCGTGCCGCGCAGCAGCTCGTAGGCGGCCCAGAGCTCGTCGACCGAGCTCGAGCGGGCCGCGAGGAGCTCGCCGAGTCCGCTGCGCAGCGTCGCCGCCGCATCGGCGCGCAGGGTGTCGGAAAAGGCCATGCGCAGCGCCAGAGAGGCGAACCCGAGACCCTCTCCCCAGGGGCCTTCGCCGTCGACGAAGAGGCCGGCGGCGCGGAACGGCTCCTCCCACTGGCGGGGCAGATTCTGCGCTCCCAGGGCGAGCGCCGCGGACCGCAGCTCGCCGGCCGGCACCGGCGAGTCGATCTGGGCCAGGAGGCGCAGGGGCAGCACCGGACCGAGACGCTGGGCCTCCGCCTCGGCATGGGCGAGGTAGCGCCGACTGGGCTGGAAGCGCGTCTCGCCGCCGTCGGTGCCGCTGAAGAAGAATGAGCCGAAGACCTGCCGCAGCCGGCGGTCGCGAACCAGGAAGTGCAGCGCCTCTTCGAGGGCGAACGGGTTCCCTCCGGCGCCGGCCGCAAGCGTCGCGGCGACCGGCTCCGGCAGCGACAGGCCGCGGAAGAGCTGGGCGGCGCAGCGGCTCCAGGCCTCGCCGTCGAGAGACTGGAGCTTGATTTCCGGCGAGGCGGCGAGCGCTTCGGGCCACTCGGTCGCCGGTCGCGCGAGGAGCACCAGGCGGAGCTCGCTGCCGAGGCGGGGGTGTTTCTGGAGCTCCTCGATCTCGGCCCAGACCTGCGGCGGCGCCGCGTCGAGGTGGTCGTAGACGATCCAGACCGGCCGCGCCGGCTCGGTTTCGAGCTCGGTGACGATCGACGGCAACGCGCCGGGCTGGAGCGCGGCTAGCGCCGCGTTGCGCCAGATCGAGGGCTCGCCGGCGGCGCGCATCACCTCCCAGGCGAGGCGCGTCTTGCCGACCCCGAAGGGGCCGGTGAGCCGGACGATCGGCTCGGAGAGGCGCTCCGACAGCAGCTCCTCGATCTCCGGACGCGGCACCCATTTCGCGGCCCGGGAGAGCACCTCCGGGTTGCGCCAGGTGGGAATCGCCACCGCGCGGGGATGGACCGCCGCCAGCGGGATCAGCCGGCCGCCGCCGAAAGAGAGATTGCCGCTCGGCTCGACTGCCCACGAGCCTTCCAGATGGTGGGCGGCATGCGTCGTGAGCAGCACCTTGCCGCTTTCGATCGCCGGCCGTCGTTGGGCGATCTCGTCGAGGAGCGGCTCGGAGAGCAGGGAGACCCCCTCGCCCACGGCCGCCGCGGCCGGAGTCACGAGCAGGCTCACCGCGGCCGCCGTGCGGCCGGCGGCTGCGCCGCCGAGCGCGGTGCCCGCGAGAATGACGGCGCGATCGAAGATGGCGGCGTCGCCGGGCAGCGGCAGGATCAGCCACCGCCCCGGTCCGGCGGGGAAGACACCGCTGGCCTTCGCAGCGGCGTCCTGCAGGCGCTCCAGGGCGCCCTTGTCCTTCTCCGCCCAGACGTGGACGAGCGCCGCCGGCAGGACACGCTCGATCGGTTCCGATGGGGAAAACGGGCGCATGGGTTGGAGAGGTTGGATGGGAGAGGGGGAGCTGGGAGTCTGGGATCTCGGTTAGACAAGGAATCTACTACGGCGAGAGCGCGCTGCTCCGCCGCGGACCTGGAGGCGAGCGCGACGCTTTCGGCATACCGCTTGCAGCCGCCAGCCGGAGTGACTCGACCCGGTGCTCTCCGCCTTCGCCGCCTGCGCGGCGCCGGACGAGTCGGGTTGTTCTTCGCCATGCCCTTCGTGACCGTCCTGCCGGCACTACAGGCGCAACCAGCAGCGGGTGAGAAAGCCGCCTTGAAGCCGGCGGGATTCGACAGCGGCAAGGTGAATTTTTCGGTCTCCATGGCGGGAGTCGAGTCGATCTACCGCGTGTTCGGTTTCTACATCATGCCGGGAAGTCGGGTCGAAATCGCGACGCGCGCGGCCGGCGCCGCGGGGACCTTCCGGCTGGAATCCGCGGTCGAGACGACACCGTTCGGCGTCGGGCGCTGGCGGTTCGACGCTCCCCAGGTTCCCGGTCTGTATCCCATGACCGTCGTCCACGAGCCGGATCAGCAGACCATGGTCCTCCAGGTCTTCGTCCTGGTGCCCCTCTCCGCCGTCAGGGATGGCATGCTCGGCCAGTACCGCATCGGTGAATACCCCCAGGCGCCCTTGCGTGGCAACCCGGTCTACCTGCCACCGCGAGGGCTGGTGGAGGTGACGCCAGGCAACGCCGGCACCCGGGTGTCGCCGCATTTCACGCTCGGTCAATTCCTGTGCAAACAGGAGGGTTCGTTCCCGAAATACCTGGTGCTGCGCGAACAGCTCGCCCTGAAGCTCGAAATGTTGCTCGAGCGGTTCAACGAAGCGGGGTTCCGGGCCGACAGCTTCGGGTTCATCAGCGGCTATCGAACCCCCTACTACAACGCCCGCATCGAGAACGTGCTGTACAGCCGCCACACCTGGGGTGATGCCGCCGACATCTACCTGGACGGCGACGGCGACGGGCGGATGGACGACCTCGACGGCGACGGCCGGTCGGGGGCGGGCGACGCGATCGCCTTTCGCGACTTTGTCGAAGCGCTCTCTTCGAAGGCCTGGTATCGGCCTTTCGAAGGCGGACTCGGCGACTACAAACCCAACGCCGCGCATGGACCGTTCGTCCACATCGACTGCCGCGGCTTTCGCGCACGCTGGAGCGGGTAAATGAGAGCAGGCATTGTCGCCGCAGTCTGTTTCCTGTTCCTGGCCGCTTCGGGCGCGGTGAGCGCACGGGCCGCAGGGGCCCCGGGCAAGTCCGCCGAGCCGGACGCGACCGCGCTTCAGGTGTCGTTGCATCGCGCCGGTTTTTCGACCGGCGAGATCGACGGCAAGGCGGGAGCCAACACCCGGAAAGCGGTGGCGGCCTTCCAGGCCGCGAACGGCCTGCGGGCGACCGGGACCGCCGATGAGGCGACCCGGAAACTCCTGCTCGCCGAGGCCCCTGGCGATCCATTGACGGAGTACACCCTGACCTCCGAGGACGCGGCCGGTCCGTTTGTGGACAGGATTCCCGACGACATGATGGAGAAGTCAGCGCTGCCCGCGCTCGGCTTCACCTCGGTCGTCGAGATGCTCGGCGAGCGCTTTCACTGCGCTCCGGCGCTCCTGCGGCGCCTGAATCCCGGCGGCAGTTTCGCTTCCGGCGACGCCGTGCGAGTGCCCGACGTCGGGGCTCCGGCGCGCTCCGGGAAGGTGGCCAGCGTGACCGTTTCGAAGCGCCGCTCCGTCGTCGAGGCGAAGGACGAGTCGGGCCGGATCGTCTACTTCGCGCCGGTGACGGCCGGGAGCGACAAGGACCCGCTCCCGCTGGGTGCCTGGAAGGTGAAGGGCATCGCCGAACGGCCCACGTTTCACTACAACCCTGATCTGTTCTGGGACGCAGCCGCCGAGGATGCCAAGGCGACCCTGCCCGCCGGTCCCAACAACCCGGTGGGGGTGGTTTGGATCGACATCGACAAGGAGCACTACGGCCTGCACGGTACGGCCGAGCCGTCAAAGGTCGGCCACGCCGAGTCGCACGGCTGCGTGCGGCTGACCAATTGGGATGCCCAGGAGCTCGCCGGCAGGGTGAACGTCGGGACGCCGGTGCTGTTCGTCGAATGAACCTCAGTCGGAGGCTGTGGTGCCGCGCAGCAGAGGGAAGGGATTCAACGGCTCGCCTTCCCACCAGCGCCGGTCCGGTCCGAGCCTATAGATGGCGAAATGAAGGTGCGGCGTGTCGCGGGGCGCGTTTCCCGAGGTTCCGACGTAGCCGATGACGTCGCCGCGCCGCAGGATGTCGCCCTCCGAGAGGCCCCGGGCGTAGCGCTCGAGGTGGGCGTAGTAGTAGCAGTAGCGGCCCGCGGAGTCGAAGTGGTAGATCGTGATGCCGCCCGGAACGCTCTGCCAGAGTTTGGCGACGGTGCCGTCGGCCACTGCCAGGACGGGAGTGTCGCGTGGGGCAAGGATGTCGATCGCCTCGTGGGTTCGGCTGCCGCCGCGCTGCTCGCTGAAGTTGTCCCGCAAGTCCGCCGGATCGACGCCCTCGACGGGCATGAGCAGGGGTCGCGAAGCCTGCCCAGGGCGGTGAGCGGTCAGCGGGTCGGCCTCGCCCGTGGGGAGGGCCGCCGGCGCGGCCCGGGGCACTCGCACTCGAACGGCCCCTGCGGGAGCTTGCGGGGCACAGGCGCGCAGCCAGATCGCCGCCAGGGCCAGTCCGGCCGCCGCCACGGTCAGAATTCGGACCGGGATGCGCGCCCGGCGAAGTGCGATCGAGGACCAGAGGCGTCGGGGTTCCAGGGTCACCGGATCAGGAGGCGGCAGCAAAGTCGAAGTTGACGAGTGGCAGTGGAGAGCTCTTGGTGAAGCGTTCCCGGCGCATGTTGTGGTCGCCAATCTACTACTTCGGCCAGCCTTTCGCGCCCGGAAGACCGCCCTGCCGGCGAGCTCCGGAGGCTGCGGCGGGCGAGATTCGGCGCAGGATTTGATATAAGAGTCTGTTCGGAGGGACGAAAACCATGGCCTCACGCCGCCTGTTGAATCGGATCTACTACTTCACGGTCGAGGACGAAGGCATCCTCGGCGAGGCCTTTCCCAAGTTCGAGCAGCAGAGCTTCTGTCTCGCCTACAAGGTCCTGGGCACCGACGATGTCTTCGTCACTTCGGCCGAGACCAAGGAGGCGATGGACCGCCACGATGTGCCGTACAACCTCCTGGCGGAAGAGGAGGCCGGAAAGATCGCCCTGCTGCACACTCCGCAGTCGAAGGAGGAGCTGGCCGATCATGAGGACGCGCTCAAGTCGCTGATCCTCGCCCATCGGTCGATCGCCGCGGCCTGCGTCGGGGTCAACGGCGACGCCGACCTCGGGATCGCCCTCTCGGCGGGCGCCCAGGACTTCACCTACTTCACCGCTCCGGCCGGCCACACGTTCATCTTCCGGCTGTTCACCGACCGTAAAGAGGCCGTGCAGTTCATGAAGAAGCGCACCGGCAGCGACAAGAAGTCGGTCGAGTGGGCCGAAAGCATCCCGCTGGCTTCGGCCAAGGAGCTGCAGAGCTATCACTGATACCGAGCCGACCTACTCCGTCTCCCAGCTGGGCAGGGAGGTCAAGGACCTTCTGGCCGAGGCCTTTGCTTCGGTCTGGGTGGTCGGCGAGGTCCAGCGCTTCCGGCCGAGTGCCGCGGGCCACCAGTACTTCGATCTCGTGGAGAAGGGCGAGGGCGCGGCGCGCGACCAGGTCGTCGGCGTGCTGTCGGCAGTGATCTGGAAGGGCGAGTACCAGCGCCTGCGCCCGGTACTCGAGCGCGCCGGCGAGCGTCTCGCCGACGGCCTGCGCATCCGCTGCCGGGCGAGCGTCGACTTCTATCCGCCCGGCGGCCGCCTGCAGGTGCAGATCCGCGAGATCGACCCGACGTTCACGCTCGGCGATCTCGCGCAACGCCGCCAGGAGACCCTGCAGGCGCTCTCCGCGGCCGGACTGCTCGAGACGAACCGGGCCCTCCCGCTGCCCGCCCTGCCGATGTCGATCGCCCTCGTCACCTCGGCCGGGAGCGCTGCCTACCACGACTTTCTCGCCACCCTGAGAGAGAGCGGCTACGCCTTCCGCGTGCTCGTCGTGCACTCCGCGGTGCAGGGTGCCGAGGCCGAGCGCTCCTTGCCGTCGGCGCTGGCGCTCGCCGCCGGCACGAACTGCGATTGCATCGTGCTCATCCGCGGTGGCGGGTCGAAGAGCGACCTTGCCGTGTTCGACAGCCAGGCGGTGGCCGAGGCGGTGGCGCGGGCGGCGAAGCCGGTGCTGACCGGCCTCGGCCACGAGATCGACGAGTCGGTGGCGGACCTGGTCGCGCATGAGTCGTTCAAGACGCCGACCAAGGTGGCCGAGGAGCTCGTCGCCCGGATTTCCGGCGCCGAGCTCGCCGTCGCCCGGTTGCGCGAGCAGCTGATGCGTCAGGCGCGGCTGGCGATGGCGGAGGCCGGCGGGCGCCTGGCGCGCGCCGAGCGTCGCGCCGTCGCCGCTCGCCTGCGGCTTGCCCAGATCTCGCTGCGGCTGGCCGCGCTCGCGGAAGGGTTGCGGCGCGTGGCGATGCATCGCCTGCGCTCCGCCGACCAGCAACTCGCGAGCTGGGCGCGGCTGGTCGGCGAGCTTTCGCCCGCACGGACCCTGCGGCGCGGTTTCAGCATCACGCGCGACGCGACCGGCGCCGTCCTGCGCGATCCGGCCGCAGTTCCCGCCGGGACGACGATCGTGAGTGAGCTCGCCATGGGGCCGCTTCGCAGCCGGGTCGAAGCCGGGGGCAGCGGCCCGTCCGGCGCACTTTCCGGCAGGGAGAACAGATGAGCCAGAAGAAGGCGGACGGGGAAGGCAAGTCGGAGGCCGAACCGGGATTCACGGCGGCGATGCGCGAGCTCGAAACCATTCTGCAGCGGATCGAAGGCGACGAGCTCGACATCGATCGCCTCGCCGAGGAGCTCAAACGCGCCACCGTGCTGCTCGAGCTCTGCCGCGGCAAGATCCGCCGCGCCGAGCTCGAAGTCACCGAGATCGTCCAGAAGCTGGAACAGAGCTAGCTCGCGCTCGGTAGCGAGTCCGGGTCGTTCCGCTCTGCGCCGCTGCGCCGTCGGGAGGGCCGGCCGAGGAGCGCGAGCCCGACCAGCGCGAGCGCACTGAGCGCGCTGATCGCTGCCGTCGCCCGGCGCAGCGGGGTTGGACCGAAGCGCGCGCGCAGCTGGCGGTCGCCCGGCCGGACAGCGACCAGGATGCGTCCTCTGCCGGGTTCGGCGCGAATGTCCCGCATGGCGCCGTCCGCGGTCGCTCGCCAGCCCGGAAACCAGAACTGGTGCAGCGCGACCTCGCCCGCCTCCTCCACCGCGATTTCGGCGCGCACCTCCGGGTAGCCCCATGCGCTGGCGAGCACGCGGACTCCCTTCCCGAGCGCCTCCGCGGCGACCGTCGGCACCTCGCCGGTCGGTCCGGAAGGCAGCTGGGTCACGGTGCGCGGCAGGAACGCCTCCCCGGGGGAGCTGCTCCAGTGTTCCGACCGCACGCGGTCGAGGGTGACCCACTGCGCAGCCGGATGGAAGCGCGGGTCGCGCCGCGCCTGCTCGAGCTCGCCTGCGAGAACGGGGATCGGAAGTCCCGTCGTGCGGTCGATGAAGAAGTAGCGCACTTCGAGCCACGGTTGCGCGAGCAGCAGGGCGAGCGCGGTCACCAGCGCGGCGAAGAGCGGGCGCCATCGCGCCGGCGCCTGGACGACGACCCATCCGACGAGCGGGGCGGCGAGAACCGTGGCGAAGAGAAAGAGGCGGAACGGGAACTGGACGAAGCGCGCCAGGGGAAGCAGCCGCCAGAGCGGCTCCGACAGCTCGCTGGTCAGCAGGAGGGCGGACAAGCTCGCCGTGGCCAGGAGAACCGCGTGACCGCACGCGCGCGGCCGGCGCCAGATCGCGACGGCAAGGGCGCCGACCGTCGACAACAGCAGCAGCTCGCCCAAGCGGAACGGGAGACCGCTCGACGGTCCGATGGTGAACTGCAGGCTCGTTCGCCAGGGCAGCAGGTCGAGCGCGGCGACGAAGTGCCGCTGGTAGTCGAAGAAGCCCTTCGTCAGGTTGCTCTCGGACCAGAGCCAGCTCTTTTCGACCAGCGCCGGCAGCCAGTAGAAGACCGACAGCGCGAGGCCCAGCGCGACCCCCTCGAGACCGCGACGGCGTGCTCCGCGGGGTCCGAGGAGCGCCAGCAGCGCGCAGACCGGCGCCGCGATCAGCGATGTGATGTTGTGGGTCAGCACGAGGGCGGCTACGCCGAGCGCCGTGCCTGTCCGTGCCGCGGCTCCCGTCGAAGCCAGGGCGGCGAGCGTCCAGGGGAGCAGGGCGAGGGCCCCGAACTCGGCGATGCCGCAGCGCACGTAGGCGTCGACGAGCGTATAGGGGGCGAGGGCGAAGGCCGCGGCGGCCGGAATTCCCGCGCCGGCGCCGAAGCGGAGCCTGGCGGCTTGGGCTGCGCCGCCGGCGCCGACGATCCAGAAGAAGAGGTAGGTCAGCTTGTAGGCCAGCTCCGGACGACCGGTCAGCCCGCGAAAAAGCTCGACGACGCCGTAGCTCAGGGGCGAATAGAAGCTGGGCAGCGGTGTGCCGTGGCGATCGTAGAGGTCGGGCAACCAGGCCGGCAGGAGATCGCCGCCGGCCACCGCGGCATGAATCGCCTCCGACCGGATGCGGTCCGACATGGCGCTGTGGCCGGCGATGACCTCGGGCACGGCGAGCGGCAGCCAGGCGGCGACGAGGACGGCGGCGAGCGCGACCCAGGGAAGGAGCCGGCGGCGGCGACTGCCCGAAGCCGGCGGGCTCTCAGCCATGCACGGTCGGCGCGACGCCGGCATGGGCGGCAAGGTCGCGGTCGAGCTCGAGCCAGCCCTGAAAGCGCTCGGCGAGCGCGCTCGCCTCGACTTCGCGGCCGGCGAGGCGATAGAACAGCAGCCAATGGCGTTTTTCGGCGGGGCCGAGGTCGGCGAGCAGGCGGGCGACCTCGGGGTCGCTTTCGTGCACTACCTCGAGCAGCCGCGTAAAGCGTTCGCAGCTGCGCGCCTCGACGATCGCGCCGAAGAGCAACCGATCGACCTTCGTCCACGGCCCCTGCCGCGGCTCGATCCGGGCGCGCAGCGCCTGCACCCAGCGGTTGGTGCGCAGGCCGCCGGTCGCGAGGCTCCGGCGATTGAGGATGGCGACGACCCGGCGGAAATGCTGGATCTCCTCGGCAGCGAGATTCGCCGCCGCCTCCACGAGCTCGAAATCGTCCGGATACCAGCCGGCGAGCGCCAGGGCGTACTGCGCCACCTGCTGCTCGCAGACCGCATGGTCGGCGAGAAAGGCCGGCAGGTTGTCGGCGGCGAGTCGGGCCCACGCCGGCGAGGTCGCGACGAGGAGAGGCAGCTCGCTCGCGACCTCGTCGTAGGAGACCCCCGGGAGCGGTCGCAAGCTACTGCTTTCGCGCCGCGTCGACTTCGAAGGCGATCGGCCGCGAGGCCTTCCCGTCCGGGTGCGCAACGCCGTCTTCGCGCAGGTCCTCGCGGATCAACAGCTCGAGGAAGAGCTCGCGAACTCCGGTCCGCCCGCGCTGCTTGAAGATGCGGCGGATCTCGCGCGGCGTCACGCGGATACCGGTCATGGCGCGCAGGTACTGGCTGAACACCCGCGGTCGCGAGGCGAAGCTCACCACCAGCAGGAGGAGCAGGATGACGGCGCAGCCGAGCAGGATGAAGGTGGGGTTGGCGAGCATCGTGGGCATCGTTCCGGCGATCCTAGCGCTTTCGCGGCGGCGGATGCCGCGCGAGCGCCAGCGAGGTAGCATCGACGGGATGTCGCCACTCTCCGCCGACGGGCTGCGCCGGTACGCCCGGCACCTGTCGCTACCCGAGGTCGGGATCGCCGGCCAGGAGCGTCTGGCGGCGGCGAGCGCTCTCGTCGTCGGCGTGGGCGGGCTCGGATCTCCGGCCGCGCTCTATCTCGCGGCGGCGGGCGTCGGCAGACTCGGCCTGGTCGACTTCGACGTCGTCGATCTGTCGAATCTCCAGCGCCAGGTGCTCTACGCGGAGGCGGACGTCGGCCGGGAGAAGCTCGCGGCTGCAGCCGGGCGGCTGCGGGCGGCCAATTCCGGGCTCGAGCTCGAGCTTCATGGCGCCCGGTTCGGCGCCGGAAACGCCCGCGATCTGGTCGCCAGCTACGACGTTGTCGTCGACGGCACCGACAATTTCCCGACGCGCTACCTGGTCCACGATGCCTGCTACTTCGCAGACCGGCCCTACGTCTACGGCTCGATCTTCCGTTTCGAGGGCCAGGCTTCGGTTTTTGCGCGCGGCCGCGGTCCGTGCTACCGCTGCCTGTTTCCCGAGCCTCCTCCTGCGGGCTCCGTGCCTTCCTGCGCCGAGGCCGGAGTGCTGGGAGTGCTGCCCGGCATCATCGGATCGATCCAGGCCAACGAGGCGCTCAAACTGCTGCTCGGCGTGGGCGAGCCGCTGCTCGGCCGGCTGCTGCTGTTCGACGCCCTGGCGATGAGCTTTCGCGAGCTCAAGCTCCGGCGGGATTCCGAGTGCCCACTGTGCGGCGATCGGCCGACACAGCACGGGCTCGTCGAGTACGACGACGCCTGCGCCGCGCCGGGTCCGGATCCCGATCGAGTGCCCTTGTCCGGGATCCCCTTCGATATCGGGGTGGCCGAAGTCGCGCGCCGCGCCGCGGCCGCCGAACTGTTCACCCTGCTCGACGTGCGGCTCGAGCACGAGCTCCGCCTGGCGCGCCTTCCGGGGGCACTCTGGATTCCGCTCCACGAGTTGCCCGAGCGCCTGGCAGAGGTGCCGCGCGACCGACCGGTCTTTTCAATCTGCCACTTGGGGATGCGATCCGCTGCGGCCACGAAGCTGCTGCGCGAGCAAGGCCACGCCGCGGCGCGCAACATCGCCGGCGGCATCGACGCCTGGAGCCGCGAGGTCGATCCGGGCCTGCCGCGATACTAGTGCGGGCCGACGCGCCCACCGGGGAGAACTTTCCCCGCCAGTCGTCGTATCCTCGTCAGGGCGCGGGGACTCCTGCGCACGGATGACTTCACTCCCCCGGATGGTGCGAGAAATGAGACTACGTGAGAGGTTCGCAGTCGCGGTCGGTAGCCGGGTCGTGCCGGCCCTTGTGGCCGTTCTGGCTGTGCTGGCGCTGGTAGCCCCATTCGCCGCTGCGGCGCGGGCGGAGCAGAAGGCCGAGGTGCCGGTCGACGAGTTCACGCTCGGGAACGGCATGCGGTTCCTGGTCGTTTCCCGGCCGGCGCAGGCGACGGTCATGGGCGGTTGGGTAGCGCACGTCGGCTCGGCCAATGAGCGCCCCGGCATCACCGGCGTCGCCCACTTCTTCGAGCACATGATGTTCAAGGGCAGCCGGATCATCGGCACCACCGACGCGGTGCGCGACCAGGAGATCATGAACGAGCAGGAGAAGCTCCAGGAGCAGATCCGCACGGAGTACGCCCGCCAGCGGGCGCGCTTCCGCAAGGGCGAGATCGATGATCCGTTCGCCGCCGCCAACCGCACGCCCGAGCTCGAGAAGCTCGAGGCCGGCTTCCAAAAGCTGGTCGAAGAGCAGCGCGCGCTGATGGTGAAGGACGAATTCGACAAGATCTATACCGAGGCCGGCGCGTCGGGCATGAACGCCACGACCAACTCCGACTCGACGATCTACTTCATCACCGTGCCGGCCAACAAGATCGAGCTCTGGTTCTGGATGGAG
>Ga0154020_10007802_pt1 | contig 12462 bp, 8 predicted proteins | sample Klosneuvirus_201_FD_109709 | JGI IMG/M metagenome (GOLD analysis project Ga0154020, IMG submission 109709) | Active sludge microbial communities from wastewater, Klosterneuburg, Austria - Klosneuvirus_20160825_MG | ecosystem: Engineered > WWTP > Aerobic digester > Activated sludge | place... | reverse complement strand
GCCCGGCGTCTGGCCGTGATAGATCTTCCCATCCACCACCAGACCTCCGCCCACGCCGCTGCCGAGATTGAAATAGAAAACTGGATTCCGTCCCGCACCCGCGCCACGCACCGCTTCCGCAAACGTCGCGGCATTCGAATCGTTCTCCACGATCACCGGAACGTTGGCGATTCCGCGAACCCATTCCGCCAGGTGAAAACCCGACCAGCCCTCCACTTGATGCGAGCGCGCGATGCAGCCGCTCCGCCAGTCCACCGGACCGCCGAACCCCACACCGATCGCCGCCGGCTTCCATTCCTTTAACAATGCGGGCAGCGCACTCGCGATCTGCTGGCGGATGCCCTCCGCCCCACTGCCGGGTGCCACGGAAAATCGTTCCCGCGCGAGAATGTTCGCCGATTCGTCGCCCACGACGATCTGCAACTTCGTCCCGCCAATCTCGATGCCAAGAACCTTGCTCATGCGTGTGCGCCCATCAAACACCGGCCGTGCCCGCAAATTCAAATTTCAAATTCCCGCGTTGCACGGTTCAATGCCGCCCTCGTGACCGCCGCCCGTCCGCCAGCCAAACGCAGCCGCCCGCGCAATCTGCTCGGCGTGCTCGCGTTTCTGAAGCGACATCCCGGCGGCGTGGCGCTCTGCATCGGCCTGCTGCTCGTCAACATCGCCATCGAAATGACGCTGCCGCAGGTGCTCGGCAACACCATCACCGGCCTGCGCAATCATCTCGCGTCCGGAAATGAATTCTCCATCTGGCCATTTGCCCTGCTCTACCTCGGGCTCATCAGCGTGCGCGCCGCGGTCGGATTCATCCTCGGCCCGATCCGCAACCGCACCATCCAAAGCACTCTTTCGGATCTCCGTTCCGCCGTTTACAACGCGCTCCAGCGCCTCGCCTTCACCTACCACGATCGCGCGAACTCTGGAGAACTCATCTCCCGCGCCACAACGGACGTCTGGCGTCTCCAAGACTTCCTCTTCGCCTGCCTGCTGCTCAGCGTGGACATCGCCGTGTCGCTCGTCGCCACCACCACCTTGATCTTTCTCATCAGCCCGGCGCTCGGCTTCGTCGCACTCGGCACCATGCTGCCCACCATCGCGTTGATTGCCTTCTTCGCGAGCAAGCTGCAGCCGCAGTGGCGTCACGTCCACGATCAACACGGCGCGATGACCACGGTAATTCAGGAAAACATCGCCGGCGTGCGCGTGGTGAAGGCCTTCGCCCGCGAGCAATCCGAGATCTCCAAGTTCCGCGACAAGAAGGAGACGTACATGAACACGCTCCTCAACACCGTGAACTATTGGGCGTCCCGCGTGCCGCGCGCGCAGTTCCTCTACGGGCTCAGCACGCCGCTGGCGTTGTGGATCGGCGGACGCGAAGTCATTCAAGGCAACATGCCGATCGGCGATCTCGCCAAGGTCGTCTTCTACCTCATGGCCATCGGGCATCGCGTCGGCATGATCGGGCAGTTCACCAACATCATGCAGAACGCCAGCGCCAGCGCGGAACGCGTGCTGGAGATTCTCGACGAGCCGACCGTTCTCCCGAGCGGCACGCGCCCGATGCCGCCCGGCCGCGGCGAAGTGACGTTCGACAACGTGAGCTTTCAATACGCGCGCGAGAAAGTCCTGAAGACCGGTGGCAAGGCCAAGGTGGAAGACAAGCCGGAGCCGAGCATACCTCGGCCCGTTCTCCACAACGTCAGCTTCACCGCGCATCAGGGACAAACCATCGCCGTCATCGGCCCGACCGGTGCTGGCAAGACCACGCTGGTGAACCTGGTTCCGCGCTTCTACGACCCTACCGAAGGACGCGTAATCATAGACGGCGTGGATGTGCGCGAGCTGGACATTCCGCAGCTTCGCCGATCCGTCGGCGTGATTTTCCAGGAGACGTTTCTCTTCAGCGCATCCGTGGCGGAGAACATCGCCTACGGTCGGCCCCAGGCGACCCGCGCGGAGATCGAGGAATGCGCCCGCGCGGCCCAGGCGCATGAATTCATCAGCGAACTCGCCGAAGGCTACGACACGATCATCGGCGAACGCGGCATCTCGCTCAGCGGCGGCCAGCGCCAGCGCATCGCGATTGCGCGGGCGTTCCTCATGGACCCAAGGGTGCTGATTCTCGACGACGCGACGGCGAGTGTGGATTCCAAGACGGAACGATTGATTCAAGAGGCGATGAAGAAGCTCTGCGAAGGGCGCACGACGTTTGTGATCGCGCAACGTCTCTCCACGTTGCAGCACGCCGATCAGATCCTCGTGTTGCAAGCCGGGCGCATTGTCGCCTCGGGAAAACACGAGCAATTGGCGAAGGAAAGCGCGCTGTATCGCGAGCTGTTCAATCAGGCGGACGCCCGATAGCGATACCTCACGGTCGACGCGGCGTGACGACGCGATAGAAGATCGAACCGCCGTCGAAAGTCGCGTTGGTGTCCGTGACCTGAACCAATCGGTTGGTCGACGTCGCCACAACATCCGCCACTCGCCGCCATCCTTCGCTCCAGTCGCCGGTCTGCTTCTCCACAGTGTAGGTGCGATTCGAACTCGCCGCGAACGTCAGCGTCACTCCCTCGGCTAATCGTTCGGCACTGAGAATCGCCAGCCGGCTCAGCGCATTGGTGGGATTCGTTCCCGCGAAGTATTCGTCGCGATCCGACAGTCCGTCGCCATCGACGTCTGCCGATCCGCTCTGCGCAAGATTCGTCGGATAACCAAACGCCTTCTCCCAGAGATCGGGCAGCCCGTCCTGATCCGCATCCGGCAGCAGCTTGATGGTGAAGGATCGCCGCGTTCCAGAGGGGCTCGCCGGATTTCGCACCGTCACGCGCCACGCGCCTGCGTGCTCCGCCCGGACATTCGGCAGTGTGAAGAAACTCTCGCCTCCCGTAACGACATTGCTGGCGAAGGTCGTTGAACCTTTCTGCCACTGCACGCTGAACGGTTCCGGATTGCCCGAGAATCCGACACTCAGGCTGAGAGTTCCGCCTGCCACCACCGATTGACTGAGCGGCGGAATGGTAATCACAGGCTTCACCAACACCGTCAGAAAGGCCGGAGCGCTCGTCACTGCACCAAAGGCATTCGACGCGACGTAGGAGTATTCGCCCTCGTTCGCGAGCAAAGCCTTCTTGAGCTTCAACGTCGCATTGGTGGCGCCCACCAACGGCGTTCCATCAAAATGCCATTGGAAACGAATGGGCTTCGGACCTTCAACCTTCGCGTCGAAGCGAGCCGCCGATCCCGACCGTACCGACTTCGGCGCAAGTTCGCTGACAATGCGAAGAGGCTCGATCGTCACGGTGGCCACCTGACTGGTGGCGACGCCGTGGAGATTTGAAACCGTCAACCAGTAGTCGCCCGCTGCGGTCAGGCCCACTCGTTCCATGGCTAGTGAGAGATTCGTCGCACCCGGAAGCGATTCACCATCGCGAAACCATTGCACGGTGCGCGGATGCTGGCCATACGCGGAGGCGTCCAGCACCAGCTGATTGCTCAACACGACCGACTGCGCCACCGGGTGCTGAATGAATCGCGGCGGCCCAACGGCAATCAAGGAATGCTCCAGTGCGCGCGCGATGTTTAGGCGTCCGTTCGAAACCAGTTTTCCCGCCAGCGCCGGCAGTCGATCCGCAGAGTCGATCAAGGCCCGCCGAAGTTCCGCGGGACTCGCCGCCGGATTCACCGAGAGCAGCAAAGCCGCGGCTCCAGCGACGTGCGGGGTCGCGGCGGACGTGCCGAAGAACGCCGAGTCGTAGTCGTTGGCATCCGGTCCGAAGGTGGACACGATGTTCAGTCCGGGCGCCGCAAGATCGACATTGGTGCGGCCGTAGTGCGACTTTCCATTGAAAGGAAAGTTGGCCAACTCGCCCTTTTGGTTCACCGCAGCGACCGCGATCAAGCCGTCGAGCGAATGACTGGCCGGATAGAACGGAGAGGTGTCGTTGTTTCGTCTCTGATTTCCCGCCGCCGCGCAAACAACGATCCCTTGCTGGATCAACGCCTCAATCGCGTCCTTCTCGGCGTGCGAAAAAGGAATGCCGCCGTAGCTCATGTTCACGACGCGGATATTCACTCCGCTCAGTTTCATATCCAGCACGTACGAGAGCGCTTCCAGTTCGTCCGCCAACGAGATGGTGTTCGACGCGCGGATGGCCCGAACCGTCATCAGCTTCACCGCGTGATTCACACCGGTGATTCCGATGCCGTTCGAAGCTCGAGCGCCAATGATCCCGGCCACCGCTGTTCCGTGATAGTAACCGTTCGCACCAGCATCGAACGGATCGCTGTCGTTCCCGTTCGCGTCGTCGGCGACGTCGATTCCAAAGACGTCGTCAATGTAGCCATTCGCATCGTCATCGATGTGATTGCCCGCAATCTCCCCGGGGTTCCGCCACAGATTCTCGATCAAATCCTCGTGGTGGTAATTGATTCCAGAATCGATGACGACCACGACCGTGTCCGCAGTTCCGGTGGTGATTAGCCACGCGACAGGCGCAGCGATATTCGTGAGCGCCCATTGAGCGGACCGCAATGGATCTGCAGAGCTCAGCGCAAACGCACGCTCGGTGGTGGAATCTGCAACGACGGGTTCCGGGAGCGTTGGCAACGCGGAGACAAGGTAGTTGGGTTCCACGGCGAGAACGGCTGGATCGCGCCGGAGCATTTCGAGTTTTTCAGAAACGTCTCCCACGTTCAGGCGAATCCGTTGCCAGCCCAGGCGACGGAGGGTTCGGCTCGCGGCGGTTTGAGGATTTTGGGATGCCGCCTTCAGCTGAGGCGCCGCGCCGTCGCGGAGCTTGACGAGAAACTCACCATCAATGGATGTCGCAGCAGTCGCATTCTTTACCGCGCCAAGAAACATCGTGACGAACAGAAGCATCCACGCCGCAGGAGATCTTCTCGCGATGGCGAATGACTGAAGTCGACGAATGGAACACATCATTGAACGGGCAGCATGGAGTCAAATCCCCATCGCGCTGGCAAGGCGATTTAGGTGCATTCGCTTGGAATGCCCAGCGCTCTTCGCCATGCTGCCGACGCGCGCAACGAACATGGCCAGCCAGATCGACATCGAGCTTGAAGAAGCCACCGCCCAGAAGCGGATGAGCCGCGCCATCTTCTCCCGGCTTGCAGCGTTCGTCCGTCCTTACCGCCGGATCTTCATCCTGAACCTGATCTTCACGCTGCTCGCCACGATTTCCCAGTTGCTCGGGCCGAAGTTCATCCAGATCGGAATCGATCGTTATCTGACCAACTTTCAAGACGCGTCTATCGCCGTCCGCGGGATACTTTTCGTCAGCCTCATTTACCTCGGCAACCTCCTCGTCGGCTGGTCGCTCTCCGTCGCGCAGGTGAAGAGCGCCATTCGCGTCGGCCAGGGCGCGATGAACGATCTGCGGCTCGCCGTCTTTGAGCACATCCAGAAACTTTCGCTGAACTACTTCGACAAGACCCACCAAGGCCGGATCATCGCGCGCGCCGACACCGACATCGATTCGCTCGATCGCATCATGACCTGGGGCGCGAACCAGATGCTCGCCAGTTCGCTGACGTTGATTGGTGTCGTCGTGTTGATGGTTCAATACGACTGGCGACTGTGCCTGGCGGTGACCGCCGTATTGCCACCGCTCTTTGTCGCAACGCGGTTGTTCCACAAGTTCGGTCTGGCCGCGCATCGCAAGGTGCGTGCGCAAACCTCCCGTCTCACGGCGGCCATGGCGGAGAACATCGCTGGCGTGCGGGTCGTCCAGGCGTTCTCGCGCGAGGAGGAGAACCTTGCGCGATTTCAGCAACTGCACGAGACACATAACGCGCTCGCGCTGGCCGCAGCCCGGGTGTTTCACACCTACATGCCGTTCCTCGGATTCGTGTCCGGCCTCGGCACATTGATCATTCTGGCCTACGGCGGAACGTTGGTCCTGCGACACGAGATCACGGTCGGCGAGCTGGCGGCGTTCGCGCTCTACATCGGGATGTTCTTCGGGCCCATCCAGACAATGGGCGATCTTTACAACGCGATCCTTTCCACCGCGGCGAGTGCGGAACGGATCTTCCAGTTACTTGATACGCAGCCGCAGGTGCGCAATCGCGACAACGCCGCGCCGCTGCCGGCGATTCGCGGCCACGTGGTGTTCGACGATGTTTGGTTTCGCTACGACACGACACCAGCGGACTCGTGGGTGTTGAAAGGCATTCAACTCGACGCGCGTCCCGGCCAGACCGTCGCGCTGGTTGGCCACACCGGTTCGGGGAAGACAAGCATCATCAGCCTCATCGCGCGCTTCTACGAAGCGCAGCGCGGACGCATCACGATTGACGGAATCGATCTCCAAGGCACCACCGTGGAGTCGTTACACGAACAGATCGGCATCGTGACGCAGGAGAACTTTCTCTTCACCGGCACCGTGATGGAGAACTTGAAATTCGGGAAACCAGGTGCCACCGACGAGGAGGTTATCGCCGCCGCGAAAACACTTGGCACGCATGACATCATCCTGCGACTCGCCGACGGATATCAGACGAAGGTCAGTGAACGCGGCGGTAACTTCAGCGCGGGCGAACGTCAGCTGCTGACCTTCACGCGGGCGATGGTCGCGCAGCCGCGCATTCTGATTTTGGATGAAGCCACCAGCGCGGTCGACGTGCAGACGGAGGGTGTGATTCAGAGAGCGCTGGAGGAGTTGTTCGCACGCCGGACGTGCTTCGTGGTCGCACACCGCCTGTCCACGGTGCGTCACGCGCACCAGATTCTAGTGCTGGATCACGGGGAGATTGTGGAACGCGGCACGCACGACGAATTGATCGCCCGGAACGCACACTACGCAAAGCTACATGCCGAGTTCGTCCGGCAATAGCGCGGCGACTGTCAGAAACTCTTCGTTGCGGCTTCCGCTCTGGACGTCACGGCTCTGGCTGGAGTCGGTTCGGCGGGTACTGTTTCGCGTGAGGATTCCTGCGCCACATACTTTTCGCCGCCGCTCGGAACCGGAGGTTCTCCCAGGATTCGATCCAGATCCTCGACAGCACCCTTGAGCTGGCCGGCGAGCACGTCGAGCTTTCCGGCAATCTCGCTGGTGTTGGAGGCGCTGCTGGCGGAGCTCTGAGTGATCTTGTCGATCTGGGAGACGGCGGTGTTGATCTGGGCGATGCCCTGGCTTTGTTCCTGGGACGCCGTCGCGATCTGGCCGACCAGATCGTCGACTTCACGAATCTTGGCGACGATGTCCCGGAGGCCCTCGCCCACTTTTGCGCTGCGCTCCACGCCGCGCTCGCCCTTCTCCATCGAGTCCTGAATCTTCTCCGCCGTTTCCCGGGCAGCGGCAGCGCTGCGCTGCGCGAGATTGCGAACCTCATCCGCCACCACGGCAAACCCCTGGCCCGCTTCTCCGGCGCGCGCGGCCTCGACCGCAGCGTTCAGCGCAAGGATGTTCGTCTGGAAGGCAATCTCGTCGATGACCTTGATGATCTTGGCGATGTTATCGTTGCCCGCCTTGATCTCGCTCATCGCCGCGCTCATTTCATCCATCGTCACCGCGTTGCTCTCCGCGGCATTGCGCGTTTCCGTGGCGAGATCCTTTGCGCGCCGGGCGTGCTCGGCATTGCGTTGCGTCATGCTGGCCATCTCTTCAATCGATGCGCTGGTTTCCTCGAGGGACGCCGCTTGGTCGCTGGCTCCGTTGGCGAGGGCGTGGCTGGCATGGGCAAGGTTTCCCGTGTGGCCGGCAATCGATGAGGACGCTTCGCGCAGCGTTTGAATGACGCTGCCCTGAGCCTGAATGAACTTCCCGAAGCGCGCGGCGATCAGGCAGGACGGAATGGTTTCCACCACCACGAACAACGCGTGCAGCAGCACGATACCGAAGGTCGCCTGGTAGTTGAAAACGCTGGCCGGCAGCAGGAAGAAGAATGCCACGTGATGCACGGCGATCGTCGCCGCCGCCGAGGCGATGACCAGCCAGTCCGCGAGCACGATCAACATGGCGATCGTGACGAAGACGTGGAAATGCAGCTCGATCATGCCGCGCCCGGAATGAATCAACAGCCCTGCGAAACATTGGGTCGCCACCGCGATGGCCACGGAGGTGACGCGCGCAGACGGATTCAGGAAGTACAGCAATCCGGGGCCGGCCAGCGCTAGGGCGCCAATCAGGGCCACAGGCAGTAGCGGAAGGTGGGAGGCGGACGCAACGCCGATGCAGACCGGGATGTTCAGGGCCAGAAAGATGAGGAACAGCCGGTGGGTTTTCTGGCGGTATTGTTTTTCGAACTCGTTCATAAGTCAGCGGGTGTATTTCAAGTGGAGAGGATCAAGTGCTTGGCGCAGCTGCTCGGAGGTTGCGCAACCAAAAGCTGGAAGCGCGGCGACGGATTGTCCGCTGCGGATTCGTTCCCAGATGGCGACGTCTTGAAAGACCACCCCATCGCGGGCGCGCACCGGAGCGTAACCGCCAGAGTAGGCGAGACTGCCATCGGGCCGGAACAGCAGGAGCCATGGTCCGCCCACGACGCCGTAATCGCGCTCCACGCCCGCCGGTTCAGCGGACTGCACTTCGAATCGTGTATTCCCAAGGAGAGCCCGGAGATCCGGCGCGTCCCCGATGAGCACAACGATTTCCGCAAGCCCGTCCTGCGTCCCTCGCGATTGCAAGTGGCGCGCGACGGAAAGCGAGCATCCACAATCCGCCGCGAGAAGATGCACGGCCTTCCATTCAGGACCGGCCGCCGGAAAAGTCTTGAGACTGTGATTCGTCGAAGACGGAACTGGAACGAGATGGTTCGCGGCCAGATACGCGAGTGGAACGTTGATCAGGATCGCCCAGACCGTGAAAACGACTAGACGGCCCTTCGCCCCCATCAAGAAACGGAGCGTCGGCGCTGAGGCAAGCTTCAGAATCCGGGCAACAGCTCCTCCGTCACGTATGAGAAGCGTGAGCGAAGAAGCAGGCGACGGCTCGTGAGAACGATATTTCTGCACCCATGGCTTTCGGGCGTTCTCTCCGACACTTTAGAGTCTGTCTGAAAATTCTGCGTGGGGCTGTTTCAGGACAACACGAAAAGAGATTGTCCTCCCAAAAATAAAAGCGCCCTCCGGCAAGCCAGAGGGCGTTTGAAAGAATCGTCGAAGGCGAACTACTTCTTCTCGACTGCGTTCGTGTTGAGAAGCAGGCCAGCCGCGTTCGTGGAAGCCGCGGTCGCGTTGGTTTTCGGCGCGGCAGTCGGAGCCACGAGGCTCAGTTTGTCTTCCGTAGAGAGCAGGTTGCGCGGATCGACGCCGCCGGTGCGCATCTGCTTGCCGAAGAGAATGGAGATGAGAAGCGTGAGCGCAAAGAAGATGCCCGCGGTGTACTTGGTCATCTTGGTGAGCGCGTTGCCGCTGCCCGCACCGAAGAGCGCGTCGGTGGCACCACCGCCGAAGGCCTGGCCCATGCCGGCTTCCTTCTTGGGCAATTGAATCAGCACCAGGAGGATCAAGACGAGGCAGTCAATGACCAGGGCGAAGGTAAGCAACCAGATGAAGATGTTCATAGCGTTCTTTCGGTAGATTAAATCGAGTTCTTGATGATGTCCGCGAAGCTGCGGTCTTCGAGCGAGGCGCCGCCGACCAGAGCGCCGTCCACGTCGGGCAGGCTCATCAGTTCGCGGGCGTTGGAGGATTTCACACTGCCGCCGTATTGGATGCGCACCTTGCGGGCGACGGTTTCATCGAACAGCTTCACGAGCAGCGCGCGGATGAAGGCGTGGGCGTCCTGAGCCTGTTGGGAGGAGGCGGTCTTGCCGGTCCCAATCGCCCAGACGGGTTCGTAGGCGATGATCGTTTCTTCCATCTGCTGCTTGGTCAGGCCGGCGAGGCTGCCGCGGACCTGGGTCGTGAGGACCACTTCCATCTGGCCGCCTTCACGTTCAGCGAGGGTTTCACCGACGCAGACGATGGGCTTGAGCGAGGCCGCGTGAGCTGCAGCTGCCTTCTTGGAAATGAGTTCGTCCGATTCCTTCTGATACTGACGGCGTTCGGAGTGACCGAGGATGACGTAGCGCGTGGAGAATTCCTTGAGCATGCCCGCCGCGATTTCGCCGGTGTAGGCGCCGGAGTTGTGCTCGCTCATATTCTGAGCGCCAAGACGGATGTTGGAATCCAGAATCGCCTTGGAAACTTCGCTGAGCGCGGTGAACGGAGGGCAGACGACAATGTCGACTTCCTTCACGTCCTTCACTTCACGTTTGATGCCGTTCACCAGGGCCACGCCCTCGGCGACGGTTTTGTTCATCTTCCAGTTACCGGCGATAATCAGTTTGCGCTCTTTGTCCATGAACGGAGTATCAAATCAACGTTGTCTGTCTGTTTGGGAAAACGCGGCTTACTTGTCTGAGAGGGCCGCCACACCGGGCAGCACCGAGCCTTCGAGGAATTCGAGGCTCGCACCGCCGCCGGTGCTCATGAAAGTCACTTTGTCACCGAGACCAGCCACGTTCAGCGCCTTCACGCTGTCGCCGCCGCCGATGATGCTCTTCGCGCCGTTCTTCTGCGTCGCGTCCACGACCGCACGCGCCACGACATTGGTGCCTTCGGCGAAACGCTTGTCTTCGAACATCCCCATCGGGCCGTTCCAAAGAATCGTCTTCGCGCCGCGAATGACGTCGGCATAAGTCGCAGCCGTGGCCGGACCGATGTCGAAACCTTCTTCAGCGTCCGGGATGTTCGCCTCGGCGAGCACTCGCGGGTTCGTGAACTCGAACACGGGCTTGCCCTTCTTGTTCACCTTACCGGAATCCACCGGGGTCGCGACGATGTTATCCGTCGGGAGCAAAAACTTCACGCCACGCTTGGCCGCCTTGGCTTCGGCGGATAGCGCCACGTCCTTCTTGTCGGGCTCAACCAGCGATTTGCCGGTCTTGAAACCTTTCGCGAGCTTGAACGTGTAGGCCATCGCGCCGCCGATGAGAATCGTGTCCGCCTTTTCCAGCAGGCGATCGATGACCTTGATCTTGTCCGACACCTTCGCGCCGCCGAGGATGACGACAAACGGGCGGGCCGGGCTTTCCAGCTCATCACCCAAAAACTTCAGCTCACGCTCCATCAACAGGCCGGCTGCGCATTTGCCACCACGCTTGGCCACGATGCGAGCCACGCCTTCCGTCGAGGCATGCGCGCGATGCGCCGCGCCGAACGCGTCGTTCACGTAGACGTCAGCCACCTTCGCGAGCTTCTCGGCAAACGCGGCGTCATTGGCCTCTTCCTCGTTGTAGTAGCGAACGTTCTCGAGCAGTACGATTTGTCCGGGCTGCATCGCGTTGACAACCTTCTCAACTTTCTCACCGATGCAATCATCAACGAAGTTCACGTCGGTCCTGATCATCTCCGCCAGCTTGGCGGCGACAGGACGCAGGGACATCGAAGGTTCGCGTTGGCCTTTCGGGCGGCCGAGGTGGGCGGCGAGGATGATGCGGGCACCCTTGTTGATGAGCAGATCGAGCGTCGGCAGGGTCTCTTTGATGCGCGTGGCATCGTTGATGACCATCTTGCCGTCCTTCTCTTCCATCGGGACGTTGTAATCGACACGGACGAACACGCGCTTGCCGCGCACATCCAAATCATTGACCGTCAGCTTCGCCATAATTCAACAAGGGGGCAGAGGATAGCCAAGGCGCGCCTTGAGTCAAAGGTAAATAGCGGACGGATTCGGTGCCTAAAACCGCCATCCATGGGCGCCTTTCCAACGCGCCGGCCACTTCGCACGTTCACGCTAACGCCAGCCGTCAGCGAGGTGCTTTTTCGAAATGCTCAATCATCTGTCTGGCGACGGACTCGATGATGCCGCGCTCGTAAGCGTGGTCGGTCGTAAACGTCACCAAAACGAAGCGAGCGCCGTTCGGCAGATCGACATGTGCTGCGTCGTGCCGCGTCTGGCTGGTCCAGCCGGCCTTGGACCACAGCTTCGCGCCCGGCCGATCCCGCAACGCCAGTCCCGTGAAGGCGTTCCCCTGATCCGGCTCGCTCCCTTCCTCGATCTTCTTGAACGGGTCGCGCTTCATCAGCTCCAGCATCTCCGCAGAACGCTTCGCCGTCACCGCCTCGCCGGCCACAATCTCTGTCAGCAACCGCGCTGTCGCATCCGTCGTCAGCATGTTGCGATTCGGTTTGTGCTTCCGGATCGCCTGGGATTCGCGACCGTACGGGCCTTCGCACCACGGCTTCTTGTTGGCATTGATGTTCGTGTAGCCGATCGAGCTCAAGTAACGGTTCACCGCGTTCCGCTTGTCGAACCACCGGTCAATCTCCGTCTCCGAAAGCTCCGGGCCGCTCGTCGTGTCCGTCAGCAAATCGATGATATAATGAGTCGCCTCGTTGTAGCTCTCCACGATCATGTCGCTCATCGCCCGACGCAGCTCCGGCGTGTCCTGCAGCTTGCCGTCCTCCATCCACCGGTGCGCGCCGGCGAGGTAAAACAACTTCACCACGCT
>Ga0154020_10007800_pt1 | contig 12465 bp, 9 predicted proteins | sample Klosneuvirus_201_FD_109709 | JGI IMG/M metagenome (GOLD analysis project Ga0154020, IMG submission 109709) | Active sludge microbial communities from wastewater, Klosterneuburg, Austria - Klosneuvirus_20160825_MG | ecosystem: Engineered > WWTP > Aerobic digester > Activated sludge | place... | reverse complement strand
TTATTCGGCGCATTGAATGTGATGACCAGACTGTCGCATCCCGCCAGTTTTTTACTAAGGCCGGAACGGCTGCAGGAAACAAGAAAAACTAACAGAAGCAGAAGAGTTGTTCGCAAGGGTGAAATTTTAGCCCCTAAGATATACAATCTGCCGGCCAAGTTTTTAAGTGGCATTTCTCAACCCGCCAAAAACTTAATATTACTTTATTGTTACCATTTTGTAACTTTCATGTTAAGGATCGGCCTTTGAAAACCAGGTACTTCATATTACCCCTGCTTGCTTTCTTGTGTTTACAGGCTCCCCGTGCTCAGCAGGCAAAATTGGATATTGATTTTTTTGGAGAAAAAATCCAGCTACCAGCACTGCCTTTAGTTAGTACTGCGGAAAACAGCCTGATTTCACCCGGGGCGATCACTGAATTTGTCAACCATCTCAATAACCAGGACTACAGTGCCCTGATTAACAGCCTGCTGGAACTGACGGACAAGTACCAGCTGGACAACTGGCTTTATTACCAGCTGATCCGTAAAACCGCCGGTACCATCAGTCCCAAACTGGACAATTACCCCCGCTATACCCTTTATAAATGGTTTTTACTGACCCGGTCAGGCTTTGATGCCACGATCAAAATATCTGATGAAAAGATTCTGTTTTATGTAAGGACTGATGATCAGGTGTACAATATTCCGGCCTATTATAAAGATGGCCGGCAATATGTTTGCCTGAATTATCATGACTATGGCAATCATATTGATTTCAATGCCGAGTCTTTTCGGGAACTGAATCTGACGGCTCCTGAAACCGGACAGCCCTTTTCCTATAAAGTAACCAAGTTGCCTGAGTTTAAAACGGCCGTGTATGAGGAAAAGGATATCCGTTTCAATTATTACCAGAACGATTATCATTTTACCATCAAACTGAATCCGGCTGTTAAAACCATCTTTGCCAGTTACCCGGTACTCGATTATGCTTCCTATTTCAATATCCCACTCAGCCAGGAAACCTATCGTTCACTGATACCCCTGCTCAAAAAAAACACCAGCGGCATGTCGGTGAAGAGCGGCGTGGATTATCTCATGCGCTTTACCCGTTATGCTTTTCTGTTTAAACCCGATGCAGAACATTTTGGTGCCGAAAAGCGCTTAAGCCCGGAACAAACATTGTTATATGGAGAAAGTGATTGTGAGGACAGGGCTGCTTTATTTTTTTTCCTGGTCAGGGAGATTTACAATCTGCCTATGATCGTACTGGCATATCCGCAGCATGTAACCATTGCCATCAAGTTTGATAAACCTATTGGCAAATCCATTCTTTACAATGGTGAAAAATATTCTGTATGCGATCCCACTCCGCAGCAGGAAGACCTTGCCCTGGGCCAGCTCCTCCCCTCCCTGGCCAAAACCGGTTTCGAAGTAGTATATGCCTATCAGCCATCCCGGTAATTTTCCGCTTCAGATTTAAATAACTTATACAGCTTTAAAACAAATACTGTTGACAGTATCATCATATCTATAGGCTACAAAAAAAAACGTTCCGGTGTTGGCCGGAACGTTGAGATTAAAATTATTTACTTTATTAATACACTGTATTCTGCGGATCCCAGTTACACCAGCCGCTGGTCCAGTTAGTGGTACCAAATGCACCACGGTAGGCGGTTGTGGTGAAGAAGGCATTCATACCTGTAAAGCTTGCCCCTGCAAGTGCAGGCGATCCCGTAGCCGGCAGGAAGTTAGGGGTAATTGAAAAGAAAGGACTTGTCAATTGAGCCGCTGCAGTATTGGCGAGCGTCACACAACCATCTGCTTCCGCCTTTGTCTGAACCTGTGTAGCTGTTGCAATAGCAGCATTACCTGAGCGATAGGTATTAGCTGTTGCAAAAATCAGGTTGTTCTTAAACTCTGATATATTGTTGACATAGTAGTCATTCAATGTAGCATCTGATTCCATCGAAAAGCCTGCATCCGGATGGCCGATAATCACTGAATTGCGCATTACAAACTGGGTAGCTCTTCTCCAGCGAAGCGAGTAATTATGGTTAGCCGCAGTACCCACTGCATCATTGGGTCCCACGATGGTGAAATTGCTTAACTGTGGTCTGGTTCTTGGAGTAGCCAATGTACCTGTTGCATCATTATCGCACTCAACCCCGTTTCCGGCATCGCCCGCATCCACAAAATCAGGCTTACGGCAGGAAACAGCAAACTGGATTTTACCGGTATAACCAAAGTCAAAATCAAAATCATCATCTGCTGTGGCAAATGCCACCAGGTTTTTGGCATTCACGGTACCACCAAAGAATTCGTAAGCATCATCATTTCCGTAAGAAACCTGTACGTTTTCAATGATTGTTCCGGAACCTACACCACCCAGGGTTAATCCATTGATTTCTGAACCTGGCTCGGCTGCGATACCAGCAAACTCAATCCGTACATACCGAAGGATTCCACTTTCATCCAGCGGATCTGTACCACCATACTGACGACCTACACCACCTTCAATTGTTGGTGCCGGATCCAGGGGTCTGTTAGTAGGTGCTTTACCGAGCAGAATGATACCACCCCAGTCGCCGGGAGCCCTTGAACCAACTGGTTTGCCGCTGGTAAATACAATCGGGTTACCCGCAGTACCCTGTGCGATAAGTTTAGCTCCTCTTTCTATAATCAGGGCTCCTTTCTCGGTTACATCACTCTGGATGATACAACCTGCCTCGAATGTAACAGTGGCGCCATTGGTTACATACACATACCCTTTCAGTATCCATTTTCCCTTTGCATAAAACTTACTGGAAGAAATCACACCAGTGATCACATTGCTGTTGGGATCAATGGTTCCACCCCCTCCGGTATCATCACCATCATCAAAATTCACTTTAACACAGGAAACCGCAGCAATAACCCATACCAGAGACACTGCGAGAAGCAACTTTTTCATACTTACGTTTTTTATTTTAAAATTTTTAAAGTCTTATTTCTTACCGAGAGAGAAATCATAGGTGAATCCAATCGTGATCGTGGAGCCCGGACGATAACTGTTAAACAACCGGTCATTACTTCCACTGTAAGCTTTTTTCGTATCTATATTCTCATAGAAATAATAAGCAGGGTTCAGGATATCAGCCCATGTTAGTTTGAGCTCCCCTTTTTCCTTCATGATTTTTTTGCTCAGCTGGAAGTCTGCCTGATCCCTCGGACGCTCATACACATCTGCAAAACCGAGATCAGTAATGCCAACGAGGGCCAGACGCTGTCCGATCCTGTTGTACAATAAGGATCCGGCCCAACCGCCTTTCTTGCTGTTGTACTGCAAGCCAATGTTGAGCAGATAAGGCGATTGCCCCTGTAAAGGCCTTGAAGTGGGAGCGGAGCCCTGTAAGGATACTTTGGAATAGATATAAGTCAAATTGGCAAACATGCTGAAATTGGTGAAACTGCTGTGAATAAAGTCGAGGTTCTTCCTCACTTCAAGTTCCGCGCCCAACGTATAGGCTTTATCAGCATTGGTATAGCTATAGTTTCTGCGATCCAGCACACTGGAAGGATCGAGGCGTAACTCAATGGGATCATCAAAGGATTTATAAAACACACCGGCCGTGATGGCTTCCCCACCCTTGGGATAAAATTCATAACGGATATCACCATTGAGAATAGAACTTCTTTTCAAACCGGTATTACCATTGACGCCGAAATTGGCTTCATAATCATAAAAGGAGAAAGGGGCAATTTCCCTGAACTCGGGACGGGCCACGGTGCGACTGCCGGACACCCGGATACTATGCTTCGCCCCAGGAGAATAGGTAAAGTTAAAGGAGGGAAGCAGGTCCCATTTATCCGTATCCACCACTACCCTTTTGGCTGTAACATCTCTTGTGGTGAGGAACTGTTGGAAATTCTCCACCCGGAGGCCCCATACCAGTCTGATATTCGTTCCGAATTTATTATCAAACATGCCAAACATGCCATTCAGCACAGATACTCCAAAATATTTATCCTGGTTATTGGTGAATTCATTCAATACAAATCCGTCGTTGCCAATATTGGACTCCGTAAAAATCTGATCAAAAGGCAGGAGCTCTTTTGCGTTGTTGAATGAAGTAGCAGAAGCAGGAACATACTGGAAAATCCGGCTTTTGAAATCACGGATACGGATCAGGGTGGACCCTCCGGCTTTAAAAGTCTGTTTGTTCTTGCCCAGTGTAAAAGGAATGGTAATGGCGCCATTGGCTCCATAACTATAATCCTTCAGGTCACTGAAAAAGCGCCGGGTATCATCATCGTTGTATTCAAAAGGATTATTGGTACCTGTTTCCCGGTTATAGGAAATCGTCCGGAGATCGGGTTGTGATTTCCAGTTGTAGGCAAAATTGCCATTCCACCGGAGTTTGATACCACTCTTCGTGATCTGGTGATCGCCTTCCAGTTGTCCGCTATACAATGAGCGTTGGTTCAGCACCGAAGAACGGAAGCTGATATCCTGGATACGATCCCGGTTGATACCACTGCGGACATAGTAATTATCTTCAAAGAGTTGATTGAAGAGATTCTTGAATGAAATCTTATGAGCCCCTTTCACATAAGTGATATTGGCAATAGCGCCGGCATTTACGCTGTATTTGTTCTGGCGATCTTCCAGTTCCACCAGGGTATTGCCATCCTGCTCGTGTAATCTCCTTTGTACATTGTACTGCAGCATACTGTTGCGGTATTGTATGGAGAAGATGGTTCCAAGAGTGGCCCCGTTTTTAAACCGGGTGCTTTTGCCCCAGGTGATATTATAGGTCTGGGTAGGAAGGGCCGTATTATTTTGTTCCGCATAATTATCACTGTTCAGAAGCCGGCTCCATTCAAGTCTTTGTGCCAGACTTCCCTTGCGGAAGTTTTGTGCTTTATCCGGAAAGGCGGCAGGCAGTCCGCGATTGCCATCATCAAATCCCAGAAAATCGGTGCCATTTCTTTTATTGCTGGTAAAATCATTAAAAACAGACTGTGTATTAAACCCCAGACTAATACCAACGCTGAGCATATCACGGGTGGGAACATCCTTGGTATTGATTTGCACCAATCCGCCTGCGAATTCGCCAGGCAGTTCAGGGGTGGCTGTTTTATTGATGATGATGTTATCAATCAGTGAAGAAGGGATCACATCAAAGGAAAATGCTTTTTTATCAGGCTCGGTACTGGGGAGCTGGGCATTGTTGATCACAGCAGCATTATAACGGTCACTCAGCCCGCGTACTACTACAAACTTATTATCCTGGATAGAGGCACCACTAACCCTTTTCAATACTTCACCGGTATTACGATCTGGAGTGCGGCGGATAAAATCGGCAGCCAACCCGCTGGATAATGCGGTGTTGCTGCGTTGAAAACTAAGAAGGGCTGCGGTATTTTCCTGGCGTCTTGTGGTCGTCTTCAGCACGACGCCTTCAAGATTTGATTTTGCGTTCTCTGATAGAACGATCTCGATATAATTGTCCTGGTTCAATGTAACATCTACTTCAGCCACCAGCTTGGATTCATAACCGGCATTGGAAACACGCAGGGTATATTTTTTCCCGGCATCCAGGCTGATATAAAATTTTCCCTCTACATCTGCTACCACCTGCCGGCTGGTGCCCTCTATGAGCACGGTCGCACCCGGAAGTGGTTCATTTTTGGTGTTCATTACCTTACCGGTAAGGCGGATGCCCTGTGCAGCAGTGATAACTGAAACCAGTGAAAAAAAGCTTATCAAAAACAGCAATCTCGCCCTCGGATACATAGTCGGTTTATTTGCCGCAAAGGTGTATCTCCCGGGTTACCCGCATGTTACCGCCATGTTAAGCAATCATGATGCTAATATTACCGGAATGTTAAGCCGGCTAAAAACGAAACTGAATCCTGCAGGTGAAAATATTGTCCTTGAGATCTGACTGAAAACCAGACAGGGTTGTTTTTTCATTCGTTACAAAATCGTAGTAAAAAATGAGTTTGGTCTGTGGGTTCAGGTGATGCAGGTATCCAATGCCAAGGGTGTGAAATTTTACATCCGCAGCCGTCAGATTGGATCCTGGTTTACCAATGGCCAGATCATGCACCCTGATATTAGGGTCGTACCAGTCATACTTGACCATCAGCTGGTGCCTGTTATTAATAATATTTTGAAGAAATAGCAGGAATACCCCATCGAAATGCCTCACATATGTTGGTACAGGTTGCCCGTTAGAATTGGGTAAAGTGCCTGGATTGGTGGTAGATGCCGCCGTTCCGGGCTGAGTACCAAACCAGTATTCCGCACGCCATTCCGTTTCACCCCATCCATGATGCAGTTTAAACTGTATATCGGCTCCATAATAATGACGGGGAGATGAAGTACCCAGATTCTTTTCAGCAGAGTCAACTACAAAAACCTGATCACCACTGTTTGATATTCCACTTCTGTAAACATATTTGGTTCCATTCTTCCAGCCACCACGTAAATAAGAAAGTCCGCCGGACAACTCTCCTTTACCAAGGGTATAGGGCTTAATAAATAATCTTGAAATAAGGTCTTTGTGATCATCAAAATCAGTGGTTCCTGACAAACCCTGACCGTTGAAAAAGCCTACATCAAACTTAATATGCGACAGCTTGTGATTTCTTTCCTGTGGTTCATAAGACACCATCAACCCGATATCCCGCTCGGAAGGCATCAGGATCTGCGACATACGACCTCTTTCAGGGGTTTCACGAAAGGCGGAAGAAAGATTGACCTCATATCCGAAAGGCCGGGCAAAAAGTCCTGTCGTCAGAGAGAAAACGTTCTTTTTGGTTTCAAACAGTTTCAGAAACATATCCCGTACAATCACTCCTCTTTCCGTGGCGTCAATCTGAAAGGAAAAGAGGGCTTTGGGGTAACGGCTTTTGGATGGCAGAACATAATCAATCTTCACCCTGGCCCGGCGGAGCATGAACCGGCTGCTGGAAAACTGAGAAAAATTACCGCCGGTATATGAGGGAGCACCATCTGACTGCGCTTTCTGGAATTGTGGCTGGATATACCCCGTAATCCGCAGGTTTTCAAATCGCTTGATTACCGGCCTGACGGTATCCTTGATAAAAAAAGATGAATCAATATCAGCCAGATACCGCTGTGCTAATAAGGTTTTGGGCTGAATGATCCCTGTAAAAACAAGGAAAACAAGTGTTAACCTAAAATTTTTCATTTAATAACAATGTGGTAATAATTATTTAATACCGGAGCGCAAGATAGCAGTAGCGATAAAAATTCTTTGTTACCTGAACATTATCGAATTATTATCTCTATATTAAATAATTATTAACTCTGCTTCTGTCGGGTGGATCACCTGGTTAAGCTGGTATTTTCGCAAACAAACCCGTTTTAAACGGAAAAAACTTAAACCAATGGCAGCATTGCAATCCTTTCTAAAGATCTTCATGCCGAAGAACAAAGTGTTTTATGAATTATTCGAAAAAGTAGCGGAAAATGTCGCCAAAATGGGATCCATGCTCCGTGATGTGGTGGCGGAACCTGATTTCGATAAAAGAGCACAACTCATTACACAGATTGAAGACCTGGAACATGCCAATGATGAACTGACCCATAGCCTCTTTACCGAGCTGGGGCGTAATTTCATCACCCCTTTCGATCGGGAGGATATACATTATCTCGCCACTTCCCTGGATGATATTGCCGATTATATTTATGCTTCTGCCAAGAAGATCAATTTCTATAAAGTAAACCCGAATGATATCGGGTTACAGAAATTCTCTGAACTGATTGAACAAGGCGCACACCAGGTTAAAATAGCTGTAACAGAACTCCGGGACATGAAGAATATGCGCAATATCACCGAAGCCCTGGTGAAGATCAACAGCATTGAGAACCAGGCAGACGATGTATTTGATTTCAGTATCGAACGCCTCTTTGAAACAGAACCGGATGCCAAAGAAGTGATCAAGAAAAGAGAGATCTACCAGGTAATGGAAATTGTGACCGACAAATGTGAGGATGCCAGTAATGTGATTGAATCCATTATTATCAAGTATGCTTAACCTTTTTTGCTAACGATCACATCCTGTTATGACTACTTTTCTGATCTCGATTATCGTTCTGGCATTGTTGTTTGATTACATCAATGGTTTTCATGATGCAGCCAATTCCATTGCCACGGTGGTATCTACCAAGGTACTGACCCCATTTCAGGCGGTATTATGGGCTGCCTTATTTAATTCAGTGGCCTTTTTTATTTTTAAAGATCATGGGGTAGCCGATACGGTTGCCAAAACGGTAAAACCGGCCATGATTGACCCCGCCGGAACTGACCCCGCCCATGCCAAGATGATGGTGGTGATTTTTGCCGGACTGATAGCAGCCATTGCCTGGAACCTGCTGACCTGGTGGCTGGGCATCCCTTCCTCCTCCTCCCATACCCTGATCGGTGGTTTTGCCGGTGCGGCGATTGCGGCAGGCGGATTTGGCGCTGTCAATTCATCCGTGATCATCAAAACGGCTTCCTTTATTTTTATAGCTCCGCTGATTGGGATGTTCATGGCCTTTGTAATGTCACTCTGGTTTCTCAGCTCCTTTAAGAAAGGATGGACCTCCAAGATTTTCTCAGTCATTGTAATCATATTTGTTGCGATATTCCTTTACAGCAGTCTTGAATTTAACCGGGAAGTACTCGCCAAAAAAACCCATTACGAAAGTTATATTACACAGGTTATCTTCTATTCCAAAAATTTCAAGTGGATCCTGCTGGCATTTATCCTGCTGGTAATGGCGGTTTTCTCGCTTTATCTGAGCAGCCTGAATGCCCATAAAGCCACACAATGGTTTAAAAAACTGCAGCTGGTTTCCTCTGCAGCATTCAGTATCGGACATGGTGGTAATGATGCACAAAAAGTAATGGGTATCATTACCGCTGCGCTGATCGCCGGTGGCCAGATCAGCAGTATCAAGGAAATGCCGAACTGGGTACCCATTTCCTGCTACCTGGCCATTGGTCTGGGTACCATGAGTGGCGGTTGGAAGATTGTAAAAACCATGGGAACCAAAATCACCAAAGTGACTCCTTTTGAAGGCGTGGCTGCAGAAACAGCGGGTGCCCTGACTCTTTTTATCACCGAAGCACTCAAGATCCCTGTCAGTACCACCCATACCATTACCGGTTCTATCATGGGTGTGGGTGCCACCAAAAGACTCTCCGCTGTTCGCTGGGGTGTTACCGTTAACCTGCTCTGGGCCTGGATCCTGACCATTCCTATCAGTGCACTGCTAGCCGCAGGTGTATATACCATTGCCCGGCTCTTCTTTTAACAACATCAATAGTATTATCATAAAAAATCCTGACTTTTGTCGGCCCACAGGGCTCCAGAAGGAGGATTTTTTATGAGTAAAATACTAGTTACAGGCGGCTGCGGATTCATCGGATCGCACACAATCGTTGACCTCGTTGAGAACGGGTTCGACGTGATTTCTATTGATAACAACTCCCGGTCCAGTGAAGTGATCATGAAAGGAGTAGAACAGATCACAAAGAAAAAGATCAAGAACTACAAAGTAGACCTCTGCAACTTCGACGACACTTTTGCCGTTTTCCAGGAAAATACTGATATCACCGGCATCATTCATTTTGCCGCTTTCAAAGCCGTTGGAGAATCAGTGGAAAAACCTTTGCTCTATTTTGAAAACAACCTGGTCTCCCTTATTAACCTACTGAAATGCGTACAGGAATTCAAAGTACCTCATTTTGTATTTTCTTCCTCCTGTACCGTGTATGGTGAACCCGATCAGGTTCCTGTTACCGAAGAAACGCCGCCCAAACCGGCCCAATCACCCTACGGTTACACCAAACAGATGGGTGAACAGATACTGAATGAATTTTGTAAAAGTTCGGAACTCCAATGTATCCTGCTCCGTTATTTCAATCCGGCAGGCGCCCACCCTTCCACCGCCATCGGTGAAATGCCATTGGGAAAACCACAGAACCTGGTGCCCGCTATCACCCAAACCGCTATCGGCCGCATACCCAAATTACAGGTCAATGGTAACGATTACCCCACCCGGGATGGTTCTAATATCCGTGACTATATACATATCTGTGATTTAGCCAGTGCCCATACCCTGGCATTGCAATACCTGGAACAGGGAAAAAATAAAAAGGCTTGTGAAGTCTTCAACCTGGGTAGTGGTGAAGGAGTGACCGTGCTGGAAGCCATTCTGGCCTTTGAAAAAGTGAGCGGGAAAAAACTGAATTATGTAATTGGTCCCCGGCGCCCGGGAGATGTGGTAGCCGTTTATGCCAATAACCAGCTGGCTAAAGATGTGTTGGGATGGACACCCAAATTCAGTATTGAGGACATCATGGATTCGGCCTGGAAATGGGAGGTTCGCCTGAAAGCAGATGCCACGGTTTTTGGCAGTATTCCCGGAGAATTGAATTGATTTTATCCCCTCCCCGGCAGGATCAGTCCCTATTCAATTCGATCCCCTACTTTTGCGGCACAAATCGTTTATCATGGCTTTAAAAGATATTCAGTCCACCGGCAGTAAAGATACCCGCAGCGGTTTCGGTGATGGGATTGTGGAAGCAGCCCGCAGCAATCCCAATATCATTGCATTGACAGCAGACCTGCTGGGTTCCATGAAGCTGAACCAGTTTATCAAGGAATTTCCTGAGCGCTTTATTCAGGTTGGTATTGCCGAAGCCAATATGATTGGTATTGCAGCCGGTCTCACCATTGGCGGCAAGATTCCTTTTACCACCACATTTGCGAATTTCTCCACCGGCAGGGTCTATGACCAGATCCGCCAGTCTGTTGCTTACAGTGGCAAGAATGTAAAAATTTGCGCCTCCCACGCAGGATTAACCCTTGGTGAAGATGGTGCCACGCACCAGATACTCGAAGATATCGGACTAATGAAAATGCTCCCGGGTATGACGGTTATCGTGCCCTGTGATTATGCACAGACAAAAGCAGCCACCATGGCCATTGCCGATTACCAGGGACCAGTGTACCTCCGTTTCGGTCGCCCCTCATGGCCTATTTTTACAACAGAGCGTCCATTTGAAATCGGCAAAGCCCAGCAATTCTCCGAAGGAACAGATGTAACCATTTTTGCCTGCGGACACCTGGTATGGAATGCCATCCAGGCCGGCGCTGCCCTGGAAGAAAAAGGAATCAGTGTGGAAGTGATCAATATCCATACGATCAAGCCACTGGATGAAGCAGCGGTGATCCAATCGCTCCGCAAAACAAAATGTGCTGTTACAGCAGAAGAACATAATATCATCGGCGGACTGGGAGATGCAATTGCCCAGGTTGCAGCCAAACATTGTCCGGTACCCATTGAATATGTAGGAACCAAGGATACTTTTGGCGAAAGCGGTACCCCGGCCCAGCTGTTGAAGAAGTACGGACTGGATGTTCCGGACATTATTGCCGCAGCCGAAAAGGTGATGGCCAGAAAAAACAGTTAAAAACCCCGGAAATAAACTTATTTAAGCAGGTTCTTTTAAAAATGGACCTGCTTTTTTACTTTTAAGTAAGTTTACTATTTAAACATATCCGGTTTCCAATATTCTAACCTACTCAAAGCCCCTGACGAATGTCCTTAACCCAAACCAGCGATAGCGAATTGCTCGTTCAATTTCGTAACCCCGTTACGAAGGAAAAAGCATATACCAGCCTGATCCGTAAGTACCAGGAGAAATTATACTGGCATATCCGCCGGATGGTGGTGGATCATGATGATGCCAATGATGTGCTCCAGAATGTACTGATCCGGGTTTGGAACGGACTGGAGAATTTCCGGGAAGACAGCCAGCTCTATACCTGGTTATACCGGGTGGCCACCAATGAGTGCCTGACCTACCTGGAACAAATGAAGAAAAGAGCTTCCGTGAGCCTGAGCGATGTGGAAAGCGGACTGAGCAATAAAATCAAGGCCGACAAGCATTTTGATGCCAACAAACTGGAATGGAAATTGCAAGTAGCAATTCAGCAACTGCCTGATAAACAAAGAGTTGTATTTAGTTTAAGGTATTATGACGAGATGCCTTATGAAGAAATGAGCCGGGTATTGGAAACCAGTGAGGGCGCCCTGAAAGCGAGTTATCATCATGCTGTTAAAAAAATTGAGGATTACATGCTGAATCATTAAACTTTGATTATTGAAAACCATCTTACTATTGCAGGTATCTGCGAAAAAAGGATGAAAGCCCGGGAAACCGGGACCCGATCATGACAGAAAAAGACAACATATTACAGGAACTGAAAGAGCTGAACAGCCGGTTGGCCGGTTACCAGTCTGGTCAAACCTATACTGTACCCGCCGGGTATTTTGACGGGTTGATCGGTCAGGTGATGCAGCGAATCAGGGCCCTGGAAACAGCCAATGCTTCGGAAGAGCTGGAACTGCTCTCCCCGGTATTGAGCCGGTTGTCCAAATCAATGCCCTATACAGTACCCACCGGTTATTTTGAGC
>Ga0154020_10007799_pt1 | contig 12467 bp, 13 predicted proteins | sample Klosneuvirus_201_FD_109709 | JGI IMG/M metagenome (GOLD analysis project Ga0154020, IMG submission 109709) | Active sludge microbial communities from wastewater, Klosterneuburg, Austria - Klosneuvirus_20160825_MG | ecosystem: Engineered > WWTP > Aerobic digester > Activated sludge | place... | reverse complement strand
TGGATTAACGCTTTCTACTTCGGTAGGTGGCATCTTCCACCTCGACGTGAACTTTCCTCCTGACTATCCCTTCAAGGCTCCGATCGTCCGCCCCGTTCTCACTTCGAATCTCCCGTTGTTGGCATTACCTTCTTCATTCTCTAGGTCGTTTTCACGACTCGGGTCTACCATTGCAATATCAATTCAAAAGGGCAAATTTGTCTGGACATTCTGAAGGAGCAATGGGCTCCTGCGCTTACTTTGGTCCTTTTCTTGTCTTCTTCTTGTCGTCTTTGTATTTCTCGACGGGTTTCTGCTTTTTCAGATCAAGGTCCTGCTGTCCATCTCTTCCCTCCTGACGGACTGCAATCCCTCGAGCCCTTTGGATGGCAGCATCGCCTCCGTCTACCTCAATGACCGCAAGAAACACGACAAGACCGCGCGCGAATGGACCGACCTCTACGCCAAGCCCAAGAAGCTCAAGGCTGATAAGAAGTGATTCATTTTCTCAAGCGTCTCACTTTGTGAATTGCAAGATAAGTTATTTTACCATTCCTTCAAATCTCTCCCTGTCAATGATTTCCCTTGTCCCTCGCCTCTGCGCAATATAAAGTACTTGTCCTTCCAGCCATTCTCACTTCAGAGTTGAAAGGAAACATCAGGATCGTATACAAAGAAGCTCTGGCTCTTCTCACTCTTGTTCTTCATGTCGAATTTGATCGGCTTGGTGGCGGCGCCATTGCCGACCTTCGAAGGCGGTTTCACTTCCCGGAAAGCATCCGTCGAGAAATCGATCAGGAGCTTGTCCTCACTCCAATCCTCTGCTAGCTCCGGACGTTGCTGTCTTTCATAGAGCCGAGTCCCTCTTGAAAAGAGGATTCGTTGGCGACTCTTATCGTGAAAGGACCAGTCGCCAAGCTTGAGATGTTGATATTTCTGGCCGCATGGTCCATCGGCTCCATAAAAGGATTGGACATTCACGTACTCGGCGCTCACGGTTGACGGCCAGTACAAAGGACGGCCCGTCGATGTGAAATAGTTAGGTGTTTCATAAAGTTCAACGTCCCTACAACTTTAACAAAAATAAAAAGCGGAGATTTTGGGAGAGAATGACGGACATACCTGGGGGATCGGAAGCGACCACCGCCGTGGAACGTCCACTTGGGGTACTCGATCACTCCACTCGCCGTGAAAAACGGTGGTCTTGACATTGCTGTGTATGCGTTTCTTCTCATGGTATGGGGAACTAAGAAAGCCAACGTGAGCGAACTCCTTGGACAGCGAGAAAGTATTAAGGCAAGCGCACCAAAAAAGAGGAAGTAGGTGCCGTCAGGAGAAATCTCACACTCTCGCGGCCGAATAATTTCTCTCAGCCATTGTCCTTTCACAAATGTATCATCTTCCTATTAGCAATAGAGGACGATCAAATGAAGGCTGCAAAACACGAGCCAAGAGAAAGAAGGCGGCACCAAGTTCCATGATATCATCTCGAAAAGCTGCTTCTCCTTTCGGAAAAGCACCACCGCAATAGGCGCATTTTCGGCCACATAGAAGAACACCGAGCTAACGGTAAAATCATCGAAAAGGAGGATCATGTCAGCAACGAAACTACCGTTGCTGCTGTGGTGAGCGCTCAGAGGGCGTCAGGTCCTCCTTGGCAGCCTTCAATGCGGTCATGGCGATCTCAAACCAATTCACTCCACCTTCTTCATATTTAGTATAGTCCCTTCTCAATATAAAATAATGAAATGAAGAATCAGAAAGGGAGCGAGGGGGGTAAGAACCTCATCTTGATGAGCGGCTCAAGCTTCTTGGGCGTCCAGCGCGAACAGCAGATGGCCCTCCAAAGGTTTTGAGAATTTAATAAGATTTTGATTCGAATTCTATTGTTCGTCAACGCGAAAGAGACAACGTCACCGATGGTCCTCTCGGCGACAAAGAACAGGATCTATGCCATAAAGAGGGTCAAGCAGACACCGAAACAACTAAAGATAAAATATTGAAAAAAAAAAAGTTTTTTAACAATAAAAAAAATGAAGCTGAGAAAGAAGGCAGGAGGGACCTGGTGGAGACAATCGAGGTCGAGGTCGAGGATCGAGCCCGACGGCGAAGGTTCGTCTTTCCCCTCCTCCATCACAACTTCCTGGTCTCACGATCTACATAAAAAGCATCACTGATTCAATATCAAACCATGCCGTCTAACGCCAGGCTTCTGAAGGGAACCAGAAAAGGGAGGGAAGGCGGCAGAGAACTCCGAAAATCAGACCGGAAGAAAACCTCGCACTGCCAGTCATTATCAAAACACTAAACATTTATTGCGGATTTATTGGCAATGTCATGCCACGAGATTGGTCGAAGAATACGGGTTCAATGATAGACGACGAGCTCCCTTCTCAAAGACTGTGACCCTCTGCCAACTGAGAAACACGATGAGAAACGGACGAGAACTGCCGGACTCCGAGCCCGCACTCTTCTTGTCCCATTCGGTGAGCCCTCCAGCCTGGCATGTTGACCCCCTGTCCAGTCAGAGGTGCTCCAATGTCCAATTGCATTACCGATATGTTCGACATCTCGCTATCCAAGCCGAAGACCCGAGTTCGATTCTCGGCGATAGCTGAAAAGTTGTTGTGGCGCAATGGCAGCGCAGCGTAAGAGATTGTCGGATGCTGGTCCCTGGCCCACTCTACTCTCAAAACCGGTCACCAGGGTACCAAGGACTGAGAAGGGACTCTAACCCCCTCCTTTCAGGCCGTAGGTTCTGCTCGGACTCAATCACCTTTTTTGCTCAGTCGCTGCCAATTACTTTCGCCGCAGCCATCTAAGCCTCATATGCGGGAGGTCCTTGGTTCGATTCCAAGTGGAGCTAGTTCCGACCTTGCCGAGGTCATAAAGCTCCATAGCTCAGTGGTAGAGTGCCTAAAAACGGTGGCTGCGGCTCCTAGTGACCTCGATCTCAACTTGAGGCTCTCTGGGAAGTGTTGCCCGGACTCAACCACCCTTTTCCCCTTTTTTATTGTCTCAAATTATTAGACACTGCCACCACCCGTTTCCCCCTTTTTTATGTCGCAAATAGATACTGGATGGACAATATCGATACCATTCATGACACAGTATGTTGGAATCGCTTTGGAATGCTATTACATTCATAGCGTAGCTTGGTAAATAAAATCGCGTTGGGCGTCCTGTCCAACTTGGAAGATGTGCTCGCCCACCTTCTCAAACCCAAATTTCGCGTAGAACTTCTTGGCGCGCTCATTGCCCTCCCATACGCCAAGCCACATTGTCTTGTATCCGAGGTCCTTTGCTTCTTTGATGCACCTCTCCATCAAGATTTTGCCAATCCCGAATGATATGAAGTTGGGAAAGACGTAGATACGCTGGAGCTCTATGGGGTCGGGGTCGCTCACACACTCCTTCGGTTCATGGAGGTGCAACTGTGCAAACCCGACCTCACCTTCATCGGGTAGCTCACAGATATATGTGATCATCTGGTCGTCCATGATCTCTTTGAGGTGATTCTCTTTTGTATATGTCGTCTCCAGGAATGTCTTCATGTCATCTTCTGGAGTGACATCTTTGAAGGTGAAGTAGAAGGACGCGCGAGCAATAGATCCAATCTGCATAAACAAAACGTCAACACGATGAGATGAAAATGTGTGTCGTCTTGATTCAACGAAGATTCGAAGGAAGGGGGCCAAGACTTAATAGCGGAGCTCGTCGAGGCTTTCTTCGAGTGGAACTGGTCAGACACGAACAGATATACAAACTCTTCCAATCGAAAATGGAAATAATATTAATTACATATTGAATTTTAATTGTCACGAGGAAGCGAAGGAAGAATCAGCAAGAATGGCGACGACAGCGTAGGTGGACCTTCTCGGCGTCCTCGGGCTTGGCTCGCCGAATGATAGCTCCGGCGGGTAAACTCACTACAAAAGAAAAATTAAGTAACTGTGATTGAAAATAGATACATTAGTATATTCTTGCAAGGTATAATCACTGAGGAGGGAGGGGAATCATAGGAGGGGCCGAGGACGGGAGCAGCCACCACAGCCAACTCTAGAGGCAGGAACCACTGAGGTCGCCCGGAAGTAATAATAAGAATTGCTCGATGCGATAGATATAATTTTTAAATAATAAGAATTCCAGGAGCATCTGAAAGTACTTGACAAGACAAACTCCTTCAGTTGGCGGAAAGATAATACCGTACCTGTCAGAGCCAAGTGGAGTTGCGAAATCAAATTTTAATAAACTTTGTCGCTCCAAATATATAAACACCCACAACACCTAAGATTGGGAGCCACTTTTGCGTGCTTCTTCTAAATAGGAAGCGAGTTGGGGTTTGCTCGTGGATTTGGAGTCTCCTTGAAGGAAGAGGTCGGGTCGCTGTTCGAGGATGGCCGCCAACAGCGGACCTCGGTTCTTCTGCCACCAAAATGGAACCGCAATCAATGTAATTCCATTCTTTCGAGATAGGAGCCATTTCTCTTCGTCCAACTTCATTCGATCTTGTGAGTTACCATAGGCGGTGAGCTGTTCGTAGTGCTGTTGACCTTGGTATTCGAAGCCGAGGCGGGCCGAAGGAACATATATGTCTAGCTCCATGGCGTCAAGACCCTCGGGGGAGTGGTTCTCGAAGACAAGCTCGCCTTGAAATATCTTCGCAACTAGAGTGAACAACCAACGTTGGCTCGCCTTCTTGTATCCTCGATTAGAAAAAAGCGCCGCGTCCCACTTCTGATTGGGGTACCTCTGGCTCAGTAGGTCGACCAGCTTGTAATCTTTTGACGTCATAATGCCACCGACACCAATGGAAGCAAGCTGCTCCTGTGTCACTCGGTACCAGTCAGACGGTTTCTGCAAATCGAGCTCCTTTTCCACGAATGCAAGCAACCCTTTAAGTGAATCTGGATCATTGAGCGCCTGGCCAGGTCTCCGTTCAAACTTCCATATGGCCCAATCGTGATCAGGATAGACTCTCGTAAGCAAGTCAGGAAGAGAGTTTTTGTAGAGTGCTAGAAGGCCTGAGCCGCCATTATCATGGAAGACCTTGTGCGAGACCTTGTACCACCGATCTATATCACCGTCCTGGAATCCAAGCTTCCTTCCAAGATCAGCCATAAACACCTTCTGGTTTTCTAAAGAGGTCCAAAACTTATTCGGGGCTCGTTTGAATTTCAGTCGGTCCCACGGGTAATCGGCAAAGACGTTTTCTAGTACGGTCGAGATGGAATCATTATATAACCGTAAAATGGCGCGTCCTCCGTTATCAATCAAGGTCCGATTGGTGACCTTGTACCAGCCCTCCCTTTCTCCCTCCTTCATTCCTAATTTCTTCCCTAACTCATCCATGAAAATGCGCTGGTGTTCTTTGACTGCCCAGTGATTTCGAGGGCTGCGCTTGAATTTCACCGGATTCCAGTCCACATCGGGGTATGCAGCAAAGAGCATGGACGAGATGGAATCATCGTATTTTCGGAGCAGCGCAGCGCCTCCATTATCGATCAGCGTTTGAGAAGACACTTGATACCATCCGGCTCCTCCTCCTTTTTCGATGCCTAGTTTCTCAGCGAGCTCGTCCAGATAGCGGCGCTGGTTCTCCAAAGACTCCCAATAGTTTCGAGGGACGCGCGTAAACTTCCGCAAGTCCCATTTGAAATTCGGATATATCGTTGTCAGCAGATTGTAGATGGAGCCTTTGTACTGTTGGAGGAGAAGATGGCCACCAGCGTCCGACAGCTTCTTGGCGGTGATCTTGTACCAAAGCTCAAGGTCCCCCTTCTCTTTGACGCCGAGGAAGGGTGTTATGGATTCTAAGAATGCGCGCTGCTCGTCTATTGACTTCGAAACTCGATAACTAGATATCCATAGAGAGGTGAGATTAAGCTGGGAAGTAGGCGAGACAATACGAACCTTGGGAGGGCGCCAATGGAGGACATGGGTCCAACTGAATCCATTTCTTCTATATTAAAACAAAATCAAATTTAGGGTCTCCATGAATACAATCAGAAATTAGAAATCAGTCCTTCTGGAGTAAGGGATAAGGACTAAGGGAGGGGAAACGAGAAGGGACGAACCTCGCCGTTCGTGAGCTCGCTCAGTGTCAAGGGCGCCTTTTGACTCCACCCTGCCCATCTTTCTCGCCTAAACATTTATTATTATCAAAATTCCATAGAATCTTCGTCTTGTAAAACCGAAATGAAAACGGAGGCGATCTGGACAGAGGCCATCGACCTCAAGAGAGAGCTCGAGCTCGATGGATGGGGCGATATGCCCCCGTGTTCCCCGAGCCGAGACATATCTTCAATATCTATTTCATTTCCTCGATGGAAGATATTTTATTAAGAGGGAGAAAGAGGAGAGGACCTTCTTAGGTGAGAACGAGGCGTGGAGGAGGCGCGAGGCCAGTGGCGGTCGATGGCGGGACGTCTGCACGCGGAACCGCCGCATCGCGTTTGAAAAAAGGGGGAACCAGGGATTTATTGGATTCAAGCAGAAAATGAAATCCAATGGCAACACCGACCTTTCCTAGGCCTGATCGGCGGAGAAAAAGAAAACGTCAGAAGAATCCTGTACCAACCTCGCTCTAGACAAAGAGGAAACCGAATGCTCCGATCAGAGCATACTCTCTATTTTTTTTATAATAGTTATCTCGCTTTGCGGTCTTCAGTCCGAATGGCGAACTCTCCGCAGAGCAAGGAGTCTAGAAATACTAGTATGATGAGCTTATGTGAATATATGTCTTTAATACTCCGTCGGCCGACGATTCATGAACGGCTTCGAAGAGGCTTCCTGTCCCTGCCCCGGCTGCTTTTTCTCCTCCTCCTGGTCCTCCATTACTTTGTTGTGAACGTCATATTGTTTTATTTGTCTTTGAGGTCGCCCTTACAACATGATGGAACAATTGTTGTATTTTTGCCGTCCCGTTCTTGAAACATCGAGCCCAAAATTGTTCACGTGTCAGACTGGTTTTATCGATCCGTTGGTGATATTGACGATATTTGTCAATAAAAACAACGTGAGAAATTATTTAATCTCATTCCACTCTATCTGGTGAAGCAGGGAGTCCTCCTTCCGCTGTCAAATCTCCCAAGCGCAGCGAGACCAGCTCGCCGAAAACGGCCAACTCGCCAGGAGAGTCGACCTCTGGAAATCGCTCCGAAAAGAGGCGGCACGTCGAACGAGAAAAGAGCAAAGATACCAAAGAGAAGGATAAAGAGAAAGAGAAAGAGAAAGAGAAGAAATGGAAGGAGAAGGACAAAGAGAAAGAGAAGTTGCCTCGGAGGCGTTCTCGCTCGGCGGGCTCTCGAGACGAAGCGACACTCTCCGACGGTTTTATGAAATCTTCGGGGTTAGCTACGCGCTCTGTCATCAAAGACCACCTCAAGATTGACATGGAGTTCGACTTCAAGCCCCTCGTCGCTGCCACGTCCGATTGGTTTGTCGAAGAGCCGGCAGCAAGCTTTCCTGCGACCATCTCCTTGGTCAAGTTCCCAGTGCGCTCCTGCGGTTGCATCTTGTTCCATCGTCCACCTTTTAATATCTGTTGGATTACTTAGCACAAGTATGCCGAGAGTTTCTATCGCAAGCCGCACGTGAATCTCATCTTCACGCGGGAGATTGATGGTGGCGTCAGAAGAGCCATTTCTGCACTTTGATACACTCTCATATGATTTTTAACTTTCAGGAGCTGGTAAGGCCGTTCTAACAGTCCTTCGGAAGCCAGAGAAGCTGAAGTTGAACGATCTGCTTTACGCAGGCAACTCACATCAATACTTGGTCCAGAATGAAGCCGGTATTGACCATCCTATATGAAGAAAGTTGCACCTTGTGACCTCGATTTGGATGGCAGGTTTCGAGGAGGGCATCTTGCACAATCTCCCAACGGCAGAGAATATCCCTGATGATGAATTTGCCACTCGCATCAGTCAGCAATTGCAAGGTAACTTGCCGCGGAAGGACCAAGGCCTCTACCCCATCATCGATAAAGAGGACGTCTTCAAGCAAGACCTCGTCAAGTTCGAGGAGAAACACGATCTTAACCTTAAGACCATGAAGGTAGATACAACTCTATTTCACTTTTTCAGGATTTTGTGTGTGTCATGTCGAACTCATTTTGATCCCATTGTAGATAGCGGTTTTGTATGTGAAGCCAGGGCAGACGGATATCCAAGAGATCTGGGAGAATAATCCTCCAGAGAGCTCTTGCTTCTACACTTTTCTGAACCACATCGCCGATAAGGTCACTCTTGATAGCAAATGGACTGGTTATCGTGGCGAGATTGGTAACTTGTCTCCCTTTGTGGATATATACTGGAGGTGGTCATCCTGCTCGGGCGACTCAGAAGCTTGTTTTCTCTATTAAAGGCGAGCAGAGTGCTGACGCCAACCTCAAGGCTTACTACAAGAATTGGAAAGGGATTGAGGTACTCTAACATCTTGATGTTGTTGCTTTGTTTTTGTTGCATAATGCTGAAGAGTATTTTAGATTATCTTCCACATCGGCCCATGGATGGATGAAGAACAGAGGCGTCGCCTTTGCGGCAATGATCTCGGTTCGAGTTTCTCGCTATTTCGATATCTTTCCAGAGTTACTCATCTTGGTAATCGTCTTGTGTTTTAATTATAGGTGTTCTGATATATTACGATTGCTATCTCGAGAAGGAGAGGGCATCCACAGCACTTAAGGTCTCAACAGTCTTTTTCACTGCCCTTTGCTTCTTCTTCTGTATTGTGTGAGATTAATATGATAGGTTCAATTCGATAAAGCGCTCATCTCCAATGTGGTCAATATGCTGGTGGCCACGGAGACGCATATGTTCCAGGAGTTCTCCAAGTACCAGTCCCTCACGGACCTTTTGAAGATTCACAAGTTCCTACCTATGGAATCCCTCACAGTTCTCATCTTTTAGGAATTTTTTCCAAAAGCTGCAAGAGACAATACCTAAAGTCATCCCGCTATTTGAAGTGTCCATGGGCATGGTGACGCCGAGCAAGATGGCCGCATTGGTCACCAAGGTCCTCCGCTTTTGTCAGATGGTTGCCGAGGACGATCCCTCCTTATCACAGAGCACTTTCACAGCAAAGAGTATGACTTATCTCATTCTGCTTTTTAGTCTCCTGGTATGTGATTAATGTTCGACCTTTTTTGTGCAGGCAATTTCTATAATTTTTTGGGAATCGAGGAACTGGATTTTGAGATGTTTAGCAAGTGTCTCATATCGGCGATCAAGGACTGCCTCGGCTCTACCATTGTGCTGATACTTCTTCACACTCTTTGAAATCAAAAATCTTCATTTCGTATTTTCAGTTTACACCTCAGAAAGAAGAGGCATGGAAGACCCACCTGAGGTCCATGGCGACCGTTATGTTGGGGAAGTCTGAATACTATCCGCGCAACCCACGCCACTTCACGCCTTTCCACCCCACTGCCCTGGGTGCGCTTACAAAATCGACCTTGATCCCTCCAATGTGCGTGACGATTGATATGATAATTACTGTAATCGCAGGTTCGGTCCCGCAGATATTTGCTGTGGCGGAGCAACATCCTTCACAGCACTCCCTCTTTCGGCTCGGCTTCTTCCAGCGCCTGGCGATAGGAACCTTTGACCCTCCCACTCCTCCTTCCACGTGCGAACGGCTTCATCTCTCAAAATAATCATTCGTGAAAGATATTTGGCACGACTTCTTCTTGCCAGGTATTACGTTCCATTGAATTTGGTAGGCGACTACCTGTTCAGTCGCTTTCACAATGGTCTACTGAAGGCTTATGAGGTTCCACCGTTGGATCGTCTATTTACTATACCTCGCCTTGACGCCATTCAACAGCTCGCAGATAAATATCCTATTAAGTACTCAATTACTTCAACTTTCATTGAGTCGAAACTGAAATCCTCTGATTCCGATGCTGTCCCTCCAGACTGACTAAGAAGAAAAGCACGAAGGACGACAGCCCCGAGTCGAATAGCTCGAAGTTTATCAAGAAGCACTAAGAACGTTTTGAACTCTTCTGATGGACAATCTATGTCCAGATCATCTGATGGTGCGTTGTGTTCGACGAATATGCTATTCTATTACAAATGTACAACGGATGTGGGGGCCAGATTCTAGCTCTCAGGTTCCACGCCCTCTTCGTCCTCCTCCTTGATTGCGTAGGCGTTCGGTCGCGTCCGCGCTGACAACGGCGGTTTTTTTGCTCTCCTGGGGGACTCGAGCTCGGCAGCTGCCTCTTTGGCTTCCTTTTCCCGCGCCTTGAGCATTGCCCGCTTCTTAAGGTCATCCTCCGTTGGGTCGTCCCAGTCATCTCGAGGAATTAAGAAGATAACGATGACACTGAGATTGTCAGTGCTACCGCGCTTCAGGGCCTAAGTGGAATGGTAAGAAGAGAATGAGTTCACAACGGGGGATGGCAGGTAGAACATACCTCATTTGTCAGATGCTTGGCGGCAGACAATGGATCCTTAGTCTTGTACACCACGTCTACGGCATCCTAACAAGATGGTGTCAGAGAGTAACACCAAAATATGGAAATTAATAGACCGGTACCTCATCAGGAATGACATCCCAAACGCCATCACAGGCCATGACTATAAAACATGAGTCCATGTCGCCCTTGTGGTGGTTCGCTGGAAAATTACATATTAGAACATTACTCCAAATAATCACAGTTGCAATGTATCGGTACGATGCGAATGGTGATGATGGCCACGTGGGCTCAGTGGAGAACGAGGGCCGGCAGTGGCAGCGCCGACTGATGAGCGCCGCCGCGGCGGCCGAGGAAGAGGAATTGTAAAGATCTCCGGGATCTCAGTCACAAACGGTTTCAATTGAATATCGCCCAGGGAGCGACAAACGCTAATATCACCTATAATATGTGCAATGAAAAAACAAGGGAAAATGCAAGAACAAGAGGGAATGAAGGGCAAACCAAGGACTCGATTGATGCCTCCAATATCCTGCACATTTCCTCCAAGTTGCTCGATTCTCGCTCGTTCAGAGGGTAAGTCGGGCTTGTGGTCAGTTGTGATTCTAAAAGAAGATGAAGAAGTCGGAACGGAATCCATCCAAAACGAAAATAAGGTGCGCGAGGACCTCCTGACGCGATTTCCTTTGAGGCCGAGAACTGCCCTGGAATCTCCCAGATTTGCAACATAGATCGTATGATCTAAGAGAAAAATATAGAATTGTGAGATATTGTGATACAGACGACACAAAAAAAAAAGATAGATGTACCCGTGACAAAGGTAACCAAGGCACAGGTACCGCAGCGCATGTTCTTCTGCACCATCATGGCATCGGTCTCTTTGAATGAGTCGGTAATGACCTACACATCCAAACAAGATGATCGAAAACGATGAGACGAGAGAAAGAGCAAGACGAATGTACCGTCTCCATTGTCGTATTGGGCGTCTTGAGTCGCAGATTTTTGTCTAGTTTTACATGAAGATTTTTCGCGGCCAGCACCGACGCCTCGGTTCCTGGAGAACGGAGGGAATGAGGAGGAAAGATGAAAGGGATGGAGAGAGGAGATACCAGAGTGGCCATCGAATATAGCATAGTAGTCTTCTGTAGCGAGCTGTCGAGGTCCCATACCCAAAACAACGATTTCATCTTCCTGAACACGAAGGATACAATCAGAAGAACCAATAAGTTCGACGAGCATAGAGCGAAGCCCACCATGGTCTTTCGCCGGCCGATATTGTCGTAGAAGCCCACAGCAAAGCGAGTCGATCCGCATTGCTCAATCACAGCGCGAGAAAGCTTCGGCTCGCCCAGGCATGGCAGCTTTGCAACCGCAGCTAAGCAAACGAGAACCATGAGTCGAAGAGGAATCGTCTCCCCCGAGATCAAATATCACGCACCAATTTCTTTCGCAATTTCTTTTTCCTCCTTTATAATTATGTCTAAAATGGTCTTCAAGAGCCCTAGAGATCGCATGAAACAGGTTCGAAATGGAGAAGAGAAGAAATGAAAGGCAACGCACCGACGTCAGGATTCGGATAATCAAACGACGTTGGCGAGCTGAGGTCGAAACCGCAACTCAACACCAATTCCGACGCTAAAATAACGTACTTTAGCAAGAAATAACAAAAACATTCGATTGGGCAGCGCCAGATTCCCAAAGCAGTAACAACACAATACGACGTCAACTCGAAAGACCTTGGGCTCCACAAACAGGACGACTCACGGCTCTAAACCCATATGAACCTCCGAAAAACAGATATTCCCGTTGGGATAAAATAATGGTATATAAAATAGAGGTGAAGAGAAGAATCAATTCGAGACGCGGCGGCGAACAATGTTTCGCAGCCCCGATTTTCCATTGATAGTTAGGGTTCGTCGTGAGGATCTTGCGGAACTTGGGGTCGCTCGGGGTCTACAACGAGAATATGAGTAATAGCTAGATAAACACTTAGATTTAAGCGCGAATGTTCTCGGAATTGAAGGCGGAACATGAGGAACGCCGCGGACGAAAAATGAACAAAACG
>Ga0154020_10007798_pt1 | contig 12467 bp, 7 predicted proteins | sample Klosneuvirus_201_FD_109709 | JGI IMG/M metagenome (GOLD analysis project Ga0154020, IMG submission 109709) | Active sludge microbial communities from wastewater, Klosterneuburg, Austria - Klosneuvirus_20160825_MG | ecosystem: Engineered > WWTP > Aerobic digester > Activated sludge | place... | reverse complement strand
GCCGTTTTTCCTCGTGATTTTGCACGTTTTCGGTCTCGCAGTTGAATTGACGCATCTGTTTGCCGCCTGAATCCTTCAAAACGCTCGAATTTGCGGGAGTTAACGTGCGATTGCCCTGCCCCGGAGTCAGTGTCGGTTTTTTATGCATTGGGAACTCGTTTCATGTTTCCATACATGCTCCTGCCTATCGCTCTGATGTACCTCCCAGACGACGGTGTTTCCACAATCGATCAGTGGGCGGAATTTCTCGCGATCAGCCAATTTGAGTCACTTAGCGGTGAAGTTGAGCGAACGGTCGATGAATTCGGCAGCCCCGAAATTCTTGCAGCACTGAACGGGTACGATCATTGAAGCCAGACATCCAGTTCGGCGGGCAAAGTGGTGCGAAAATTCATCGTCGAAGCTGGACTTGCCAGGCGATTGGCTCATAATGCGGCGGGAGAACAAACATGCCAATACATGACTGGAGCCATGTCGAAGCGGGGATTTTTCACGACTTTCACCATGCGTGGATCGAGGAAATCAAGCGGTCGCTGAATACAGGCCTGCTTCCGGATGATTTCTATGCGCTGGCCGAACAACAATCCGGGCCGTTTGGCCCTGACGTACTGACACTGCAGACGAGTGAGAAATCAGGAACTACTGCAGAAACAGATGTCGATCGTGAAAATATTGATGGGCCTGCGGCAGGCAATGTCCTTCTGGCACCGCCGACAGTGTCTCTGACAGCTGAAGCCGATCTGGAGTTCTACCGTCGTAAGCAAAACATGGTTGCAGTCCGACACGTGAGCGGTGATGAAATTGTCGCGGTGGTCGAAATCATTTCCCGCGGCAACAAGTCCAGCAACCTGGCGATGCGAGCCCTGATCGACAAAGCGGCGGAACTGTTGTTTCAGGGAGTCCATTTGCTGCTGATCGATCTTCATTCTCCTGGACCTCGCGATCCGGGCGGCATTCACGCGACACTTTGGAATGAAATGACGGCACAGGTTTACCCGTTACCTGAAAAGCCACTGACGCTGGTGGCGTATGAAGCGAGTCCCATTGGTGCGACGCGCGCGTATGTCCAACCGATGGCAGTTGGAGATTTACTGCCGGACATGCCACTCTTCCTGCGACCGGGTGCCCACATTGCATTACCGCTTCAACCTACCTACGATCTCGCCTTTGCTGCGATTCCGAAACGGTGGCGTCGTGTCATTGATAATTAATTCCCCTGCTGTATTTCCGATTCACCATACTTTTCGAATTGTACGGAGCTGATGCGATGCGTCTTTCTGTGTTGAATGTTGGCATGATCATCACACTAATTGCCAGTCTGGCCAGGGCTGATGAGCCCGCGAAGCCGACGCGGATCGGCATGATCGGACTGGATACGTCCCACTGTCTCGCGTTCGCCGAGCTGCTGAACAAAAAAGAACCGGAACCCGAACTCGCGGGCTTTCGAGTTGTGTTGGTTTATCCGAAGGGCAGTCCGGATATCGAAAGTAGTGTCAAGCGGGTGCCGGAATATACAGAGAAGATCAAGGCTCTGGGCGTTGAGATCTGTGATGATCTGGACGCGATGATCTCGCAGGTCGATTGCGTCCTCCTTGAAACCAACGACGGACGACCGCATCTTGAGCAGGTCCTTCCGGTCCTCAAGGCGCGCAAGCCGGTTTTTATTGACAAGCCAATCGCTGGTTCACTCGTCGATGCGATTGCGATCTTAGAATTGGCAAAGCACTACAACACGCCGATCTTCAGTTCCTCATCGCTGCGGTTCTCGACAGAAGTCCAGAAGATTCGCAACGGCTCGATCGGTCAGGTCACGGGATGTGATGCGTATTCGCCGTGTTCGCTTGAGGCCACTCATCCGGATCTGTTCTGGTATGGAATTCATGGCTGCGAAATGCTGTTTACGGCAATGGGACCTGGCTGCGAATCTGTGGTTCGGACATCGACTCCGAACTACGATCAGGTGACAGGCGTTTGGGCGGACGGTCGCATCGGGACGTTTCGCGGAATTCGCGCGGGCAGTTCGGGTTACGGCGGGACAGCCTTTGGGACCAAAGGCGTTGCCTCGCTGGGAAAATACGACGGATATCGCCCGCTGGTGTTCGAGATCGTGAAATTCTACAAGACGGGTGAGCCGCCTGTTTCCGCCGAAGAAACGATCGATCTGTACGCCTTCATGGAGGCCGCCGATGAAAGTAAGCGACAGGGATTTGTGCCGGTGACAGTGGCCGATGTCAAACTGAAGGCAGCCGAAGCAGCCGCAAAGATCGTCGCAACTCTGACGCAGAAGGCCGGGAGCGAGTGAAACGCGGTCCACCTGCCACTTCACCCGCTTATCGCAATGACATTATCGCAGGTTTTCTTGTCCAGAACGCGACGAATCGCGTGCGCCATCTCAGGCACCGAAAAGGGCTTGGACAGATAGCCCGCTGCGACAACACCCTCAACGCCGTCGAAAATACCTTCTTTATTGTAACCTGACATAAACAAGACGCGCAGGTTGGGGAGAACCATGCGAATTTTCTGCACCATTTCTTTCGCGCCCATGATCGGCATCACGACATCCGTAACAACAAGGTCGATTTCACTTCCATGAAGTTCGGCAAGTCTGACGGCGTCGGCCCCGTCCGTGGCTGCAAGAACTGTGTAACCGCACTTACTCAGAATTTTCTCGCTCAGCAGCCGCACTGTGGGCTCATCTTCAACCAGCAGAATAGTCTCTGTTCCATTCGGAAAAATTTTTAAGTCTGCTAACTCCCTTGGCGCTGCCGGAGTTGCCACGGCCGGAAGATAGATAATAAAGGATGTTCCCTGACCCACAATCGTTTCAAAGTCCATGTGTCCACCATTTTGCTTTGTGATTCCCCAGGCTGTCGCCAACCCTAACCCGGTGCCTTCTCCGGCCTCTTTTGTTGTGAAGAAGGGCTCAAAAATGCGGTGGCGGATTTCTTCCGGAATTCCTTCGCCATCGTCCTTCACTCTCAGGACCAAATACGCACCGGGAGCAAGGTCCGGAAAATCGTCCCTGCCTATTTGAGCATTTCCGGTTTCAATGATCAGACGACCTTGCTCCGGCATCGCATCGCGCGCGTTCAGAGACAGATTGAACAGGATCTGTTCAAACTGTCCCGGGTCGATACGGATGTTGCCAACATTGGGCTGAAGGCGCAGGTGTATCTGGATATTCTCACTGATCAGTCGCCGCAACATCTGGTTGCATCGCACGACTGCCTGATTCAGGTCAAGCACTTGTGGCTCAACCTGCCGCTGACGGCAAAATGTCATGAGTTGGCGCGTCAGTTGAGACGACCGTTGTCCAGCACTCTGAATCTCGCTCAGGTAACCGCTCCACGGATGATCTGCTCCGGCTGAGTCCATGAGTAGTGACGTGTAATTTAGAATGACAGTGAGCATGTTGTTGAAGTCATGCGCGATGCCGGCGGACAGTTGTCCAATCGCCTCCATCTTCTGTGCCTGGCGAAGCTGCTGCTCACTTTCACGGAGCTTTTGTTCCGCCTGATGCTTATAGAGCGCCATTTCAATGACGGTCCATAGTTCACGTTCATCAAACGGCTTCAGAATGTAGCCAAATGGTTCGGCAACGCGGGCGCGACTCACTGTTGCGTCATCGGCATGTGCTGTCAGGAAAATTACCGGCATGCTGAGTTGCTTGCGGATCGTTTCAGCGGCTTCGATGCCATCCATCGTTCCGCGAAGTCGAATATCCATCAGCACAAGATCCGGGCGATGTTCTCGCGCCAACTCAACGGCCACTTCACCGAAGCCAACCGTCTCCACGATATCATAGCCAAGCCGGGTCAACCGCTGGCGGAGATCGAGTGCCACAACTGCCTCATCTTCCACGATGAGAATTCGAGCCGGGGTCATGCTGTCATTTCCTGTTGAACATCCATGGGAAAGGAAATACTGAATTGAAGTTGGGGTGATTCAACCACAGTCAGTGTTCCCAACAACTGTTGAATCAGGTCGTGAACGAGTTGAAGCCCCAGCGTCCGAAGTGCCTTAAGGTTGAGCGGCTCCGGCAGTCCGATTCCGTCATCTGCGATCACAAACGTGTGGAAATGCTCCCGTATGGATCGCTGCTGAATACTAATCTCGCCACTTCGATTGCCGGGGAAGGCATACTTTAGCGAATTGCTGATCAGTTCATTGATGATAAGTCCAAATGGTATGGCCTGATGAAGGTCGAGTGACAGATCGTCGATATCAATCCGAATCTGGATTCTTGATGAATCCACACCATAGGAGCGGAAGAGGTATTTGACAAGGGAATCCAGATAATCTCTCATGTCGATGCGAGCCAGATTTTCTGATTGATAGAGGGTCTCATGCACCAGAGACATCGACCGCACGCGATTCTGGCTTTCTCGCAGAACCCCCAAAGCCGCCAGATCGCCGGTCTGTCCCGCCTGGAGATTCAACAGGCTCATGATAATTTGAAGGTTGTTTTTCACACGATGATGAATCTCCTTCAGCATCGCTGTTTTTTCCGAAAGTGAAGTCCGCAGCCGCTCTTCTATCCGAAGACGTTCGGTAATGTCGATCGCCAACACCAGATCGGCGAGACGGCCATCAAGGTGCAGTGAATGAGAGGTGATTTCGACATTGATAAGTGCGCCAGAGCGCAGGCGATGACGCCAGATTCCGGCTTTGTCAATCCCTGCGGGTATATGTTTAATAGACTCAAGCAGAGCGGGGATATCCTCTGGCGGACGGATATCCTTAATCGTCATGGCCAGAAACTCCTCGCGCGTGTATCCATAGTGCTGGATCGCCGCACCATTCACGGCCAAAAACGCCAGCGTCTCCAAATCGTACACCCACATCGGCTGTGGATTCGAATCGAATAGCTGCCGATAGCGAGCGTCGCTGGCGCGAAGTTCGTTCTCGGCGATCTTCCGCTGCGTCATGTCACGAGTGACCGCAAGCTGGCCAATAATGCGACCTTCGTTATCGCGATACGGAACGGCATGAGACTCCAGCCAAAGCTGACGACCATCGAGAGTGTATGCCGGAAATTCATAGGTCACACTCGCTCCCGCCAATACCTGCCTGTGCATGTGATAAAACATGGCACGATGACTTTCTGCAATCATTTCCGCCATGCAGGCACCGGCCACCTGGTCCAGCGATTCGGCTTGAATCATGGCAAGCCCCGCCGGATTCATTTCCATCAGTCTCCCTTCCGAGTCCAGAATCTTAACGCATTCTGGTTCCAGGTTGAGGATGGTTTGAAGTCGCGACTCACTTTGACACATCGCGAGTTCGGCCACCTTCCGAATGGTGACATCTCGCTGGATGCAAAGAAAACCGTCTTGATCACCGTGAGAGCTCGACAGAGGCATCACGATAACAGCATTCCAAAAGTCTGTTCCATCTTTACGACGATCAAGGAATTCCGCATCGATGTTTCCAGCTGCGTTGATGTCAAGCTCCAATGATTCCGAGCTCAAAGGATCGGCATCTTTGGCGTCCATTTCACCCGTTTTACCAAGCCTCTTGCCGATCATCTCTCTCTCAGTAAAGCCCGTCAGACGAGTAAAGCCAGCGTTGACGTAGGTGACATGCCTCTCACTGTCGGTGAGCAAAACACCCATTGAAGCTTCGCGGAGCGCCTCCTCCAGAATCAATTGAATATCGATTGCCTTCACTTGTGCAAAATGCAGCGAGGAAATCAGCCAGCCCAGCGTGATGGCAGTGGCAATGTAGGCAGCCAGCAGCAGCAATTGCTCAATCGGTTGCGCACGATAAAACATTCCTGTTTGATTTGCGGTTCCCCAGGCAGCCACCGTAGACAACAGCACGATGGCCAGCGACGTTCCGGTTGCTCCGAAACGCAGTGTGGCCCAGGCAATCAGGGGCAGGGGCACAAACGCCAGCGCCAGAGCAGGTTCTCCCACATTGTCATTGAATACGAAGACTCCCCATGTCACCGTGAGAGTCAGCGCAAACCAAAGTGCCAATTCGACCCATCGCCTTCGAATGCGGACAAACTCCGCTTTGCTCGCTGACAACACGAGCGGCGCGGCAATGATCACGCCAAGACTGTCGCCGATCCACCAGCACAACCAGGCGACAATTTCATTGCCGAAAGTGCCCCCAAAGAATTTGATCATCAAAATTCCGATAGTCGCAGAAATCAGCATTCCCAGCGGAGCGGCAATTGCCAGCAGGACAATGTCCTGCCAGCGCCGCAGAGTTGACTGAAACTTGATTCGATGCAGCAGCCACGCAGCCAATACGGGTGCCAGGGTGTTGCCGACTGCAATGGCCAGAGCCGTGACAACCGGCACGCCAGACGCAACGTCCAATGAAACTGATGCGATCGTAACAGTCGGCCAGAATTGGTATCCCCAGCGGTAGAGACAAGCCACTGCAATTCCAGTTGGCAGCCAAATCAAAGTGATCTGAGTGCCGACAGCTGGCAGTGACAGCCCCAAATATCCCGTCAGGAAATAGGCAACAAACAGCCACAAACAGAGCATCCATCGTTGCGACATTGCCGCTGACTTTCCATTCGCCGAATCTTATGACTGATCACTGCTGGTAAAGGAAACTCCAGCCTGTATCTCACGCTGACGGCCCCCGCCTTGTGACACTGCCAGATTGGCTGCCATTTGCGAAAACGCGGTTTATAGGGTTCGGGACACGAGATCGAAACAGGAGGAACCGAAATATCCCGCGCTTTGACACAGAAGCGTTCCCTCCTAGAATTCGCAGCCCACGCGGTGAGTACACATCTGCTGCCGCAGTGTCGCGAGAAACTGACTCTGGAGAGACAATCGATGAAAGCCATTGCCGTTCGTCCTGGTACGCCCAACAGTGTGCATCTTGCTGAATTGGCAAAGCCAACAGTGGCCGATATTCCCCATGGTCGCGGCGTATTGATCCGTGTCCTCAAAGTGGGCGTGGATGCGACGGATCGGGAAATCAATGACGCGCTCTACGGCAACGCTCCTCCGGGATATGACTTTCTGGTCATTGGCCATGAATGCTTTGGGATCGTGGAAGCGGTTGGCCCGAATGTTCGCCGCGTCAAAGTGGGCGACTACGTCACCTGCACGGTTCGCCGACCTGGCGGGTCTATGTACGATCGCATCGGACGCTCGGACATTACCAGCGAAGAACAATACTACGAACGCGGCATCAACCTGCGACACGGATATCTGACCGAGTTCTTCGTGGACGACGAAGAGTTCGTCGTTCGCATCCCCGTGGGACTCAAGCACCTGCATGTCCTTGCGGAGCCGATGAGTTGCGCGGCGAAGGCGGTGGACCAGGCGTTTTTGGCGCAAAAACGACTTCAAATCTGGGAACCAAAACGAGCCTGGGTCACTGGGGCAGGGCAGATTGGGCTGCTGGCAACGTTGATCCTTCGTTTGCGGGGTATTGAGGTCTACACGCTTGCTCGCGGACACAAGCCGAATCTGAAGGCAGAAATTGCCGAAGGCTTTGGATCGACTTACATAAGTACAAAGGATTTGTCTCTGCAGGAACTCGCAGCGAAGCACGGCAAGCCAGACCTGATCATCGAAGCCACAGGCAGCAGCGCAATTGCGTTCGAAGCGATGCAAATCCTTGGGCATAACGGCTGTATCGTCTGGACCAGCATTACAGGCGGACAACAGACCGTCCAGGTTCCTGGTGACAGCATCAACCTGAATTGGGTCCTGGGAAACAAGTTGCTCGTGGGTTCCGTCAACGCCAACTACCGCCACTTCGAATCCGGGATCGCAGACCTGGCACTGGGCGAAGTCACCTGGCCAGGCGTCATCGAGAAGATTTTGACGACACCGGTCGATGGTCTCGACAACTACAAGGAAATGATGCGACTGCTCGTCGAGGACACCCAGGCGCTGAAGGTTTATGTGAACGTGGCCGAGGGTTGAGCCTGTTTTTAGGCGAGCGGCAGGAAAGGCTTTACCATCGGCGAGTCATTGGGTGGAGCGGCCCGGTGCGACTGAAGCACGCCAAAGGAAGCAGATCTGAGGACAGATCTGCCTACGTCGTCCGACCTGTCTCAGGTCGGATTCCCTGGGCGACGCGATATCCCTGGTAATTCTGTTTCTTCCGCTCCCCTTACAAAAACCGGCTGAATTTGCTCAGTGCTGATCGAATCCGAATGCCAATCGGCAGAAATTGCCGTTCCCCTGGGCTGATGCGGCAGGATTGCCAGGGTCGCCACGAATCGGCGTTGCCGGAAAACCGCATTAGCAGATATCCTGCCCTCTCGGAAGAATCATTGCGCGTCACTCGCGGACGTGGATTGCCTTCCCATTGGCTGGCCGAGTTCCTACGAATTCTCAACGTTGGAACCGGCCGGCAACTCCCCTCCTGTCTAAAATCTCGCCACTCAATCTGCCTGGCATTGTTCCCAACAACTGCCAGTTGGACTCTCACTTCTCAGCACTCTCACCTTTCCAGAACATTCTGAAAGGCTCCCATCATGCGTTCCCTTACGTTGCGACAGCAGATGCAGTGTCTGTTTGCCCTGGCAGTCATTTCGACTGCCACAGGCTGCCATTCCATGAATGGCTATGCGATGAATTCATCGGGCATGAGCTATTACGAGCAGGGCAACTACACGGCCGCTGCCAGCGAGTTTCAGCAGGCGACAATGGCGAATCCGGCGAACCCGGACTATATCGCCAACCAGGCCAAAGCCCGCATGAAACTCGGCGACTCGCAGGGCGCGGAACAACTGTACCGGCAGGCGCTTTCAATTGCACCATCGCATCAGCCGTCGTATCACGGCCTTGCAGAAAACATGCTGGCTCAGGGTCGCGCTCAGGATGCAGCAAGTCTGCTCACAGCATGGGCGGGAAGTCAACCCTACGTTGCGGAATCGCATGTGGAACTGGCATGGCTGCAACGGGAAACAGGCCAGACAGACGCCGCCGCACAATCACTGCAGCGCGCGCTGCAGGTGAATCCCAGCCATTCCACCGCGCTGGCTCAACTGGGACAATATTACGAAGAAAATGGCCGCCCTGACCAGGCCGTCGCGATGTACCAACAGTCATTGCGGGGCGACTGGAATCAACCTGAAGTCCATTCCCGAGTTGCGAGCGCATCGCAGAGTGCTGGTCCCGCCAGTCCAATGGCCGCGACGGCCATGGCTCGCGGCGTGCATCCTTACAACATCCCGCGGCAGCAGACGGCGTTTGGGCCTCCTTCTCGCGGAGCCCAAATGGCTCAGATGCGGATGGCGCAGACGCAGATGGCAATGGCCGGAAATCCAATGAATGGTAGCCAGATGCCGCCCGGCATGATGGCAGGAGCTCCTGTGAACGGCAATCGCATGGCGGCCTTGCCGAAGATGAATCAGGATACGATTTCGACATATTATCCGACGAACCGATTGGCCGGTCCAAAAGGCTGGCAGCCTGCGGATTCCATTATGAAGCTGACGCCGGACCAGATGGCATCAATGTCATTCGGAACCGGGATGCCTGAGCAGTCGCCCGGCAACGAATGGTCAATGGAATCTGGCGACTCCAGTACCTCGCCGTTCGAAGCTCTGCCGGAGTCAGACAACGCCGTCTCACCAACGCCAGACCCTGCATTTTCGAACGTGCAATACTCAACACCGACAAAGGGAGTGTCGTGGTCCGCCTCGGAGTCCACAGCGCCACTGACAGGGCCAGTGTCGGATGAGACGCCACTGGTTGAAGCATTTTGATCAGCGATCATGTCAGGAGTTCATCTATCAGACTATCTGGCTGCCGCCACAGCAGTGCAACCAAATCCGAGTTCTCACTCGAGTCCGATATGACGGAGAGTGACTGAACAGTGCCAATCTGAAACGATGACATCTGCGTTCTGCTCTGGGCTTGAATCCTTTCTTCAATCATTCGAGATTCTGCGACAGACTCAGATTCACATGATTCATTCGATGTCTTGTCAGCCTCGGCACGTCGTCGTTCTCGATCGCGTCGGGCGATAACGTCAGCCTTTGCATCTTGAACATGATTCACGATCTGAGGCGGAAACTGTTCGGACTTCACGTCCGGGATTGCCAAATCCACAATTGTGAAGTCCACAGCATTACTCCAAACACTTCGTTCGCCGGAAGTGCTCACTGCCTGGATCCAAACACGGTACGTGCCTTTGGCAAGATTCGTGGTGGCCGTGAATGTGTTCGTATTGATCCCTGACACATTGACCACAGCCGCCTTCGCAACGTCCAGTCGGTTGACCCAAATTCGATAGCTTGCGGCACCGGTCACAGCGGTCCAGATGAACTTTGGCCTTACTGATACAATACTGCCAGTCGGCTGTAGAACTGTTGGTCGGCCTCCGACGTAAATGTCGGCAGGGGTGCTCCATGCAGAACGAATTCCTTGCTGTCCCACCGCCTGTACCCACCATCTGTAAGGCCCAGACGACAGATTTGTCGGCGGGGTCCAGGAGGTTCCCACAATACCTTTCGGGTAGAAGTCCGTTTTTCCCGTTGTGAGATTTCGCACGCACACATCATAACTAACAGCACCAACAACTGGCCTCCAGGTGAAGACCGGTCGTTTCACAAAGGTCGGCGTCAACGGCCCGAGCAACGATGGTTGAGGAGTCACCGAAAACTGAACGCCAGGGGACCAGCGTGCTGATCGACCTTCAGCATCGATCCCGGCAACCCACACCTGATATTTCGATAATGGCAAATCGCTCGACGGAACGAAAGTCGTTCCCGTGACGTTGCGGACTCGCAGTACCTGAGACTGCCCGGTAGTCAGATTGTCGATTCTGACGTCATATTTCACAGCACCCGGCAGTGCATTCCATTGAAATTTGGGGCGGTATGTTATCTGATTCGCTGCCATTGACTTGAGCGTAGCCGGAGTGTTGATCATGAACTCGCGGACTGAACTCCACCCGGAACGATTGCCATTCGAATCCAACCCCCGAACCCGCACCTGCATACGACCGATGCCTAGATTCACATTTGGCGTGAAGGACGTTCCAGGCACAACCGCTGAAACAAATCGAGCAGTGTTCGTTGTCAGATTGTCGATCTCGATTTCATAGCGGGAAGCTCCACTGACGGTGGACCAACTGATTCCTGGCCGTAAACTGCTATTGGGCGTCGTAACTGCATTAAGCTGAGGCGGTTTCAGACTTGTCGTTCCTTTGATCACTGTAAGTTTGACATTGTCAATCAAGCGACGGAATGGCGACTCTGGATTCACACCGTGATATGAAAAATTGCCGCCGACCCACATTCCGTCGGGACGATCTGCAACAGTCTTGGAATAATTCATGCCTGTGAGTTTGCCTGCTTGAACGCCATTCAGCCACACGGTCAGTTCACCATTTGCCTGTCCGGGTGTATTCATCTTCGCCAGGTAGCGGATGTGGAACCAAGAGTCCCGTGAGAAACTGATCGGGACTCGCAGGACTTTCTCTCCGTTTGGCAGGAAGAAAGACACACTGTAGGTCGGAGGCGACCCGGGATAGTCATAATTCGCCCTCAGATAGTCGAGTTGCACTTGCAACTGATTTCCGCCGGGATTTCCAGAGGAGCGAAACAGCCTTGATAACTTAAGTCCCGCAAATCCGTTCCCAGTATTCTCGACGGGAATGCCATCTGGCAATCGCGTTGCGAATTCCACTTCAAGGGCATCGTAATTGGCCAGGTTGTACTTCTGAAGCTTTGCCTCGGATTCGTCTCTGGCGTACGTAATAGCGAATGCACGGTTCCCTGCGCCGGCGGAATACCCTGAAATCAGACGCGCGGAAGATCCGTGTCCGTCATTGTCCGGAGGAAGCTCATCGAATCCATTGATCACACCGTCTTCAAAATCTTCATTGATCAGAACGGTTCGAATTTCTCCAGTGTTGGCGGCAACAACGAGATCTTTACTTTGAGACCAGCTTGCTGCCACACCAGCGCTGTCAATTCCACGAACCCAGATTCGGTACGTGCCGTTGGGCAGATCTGCCAATGGGGTGAAGAAGGTCGTTGTTAGTGCCTGCTGGCGAATTACCTGAGTTGCTCCTGTGGTGACACTATCGATCTTCAGATCGTAACGAGCCGCTCCCGGCAGTGCATTCCATAAAATCTTCGGGCGACGGGTTGTTTGTGGCTGTGTCATGGCTATCAGCGTGACGGGCGTATTGATTGTAAAAGCGCGTGGCACACTCCATTTGGATTTTGCGCCAGTGAGGCTAACCGCACGGACTCGAGCTTCCATCCGTCCAATGCCAAGATTGGCCGAGGGAGTGAAACTCGTTCCGGCAACCGCGTTCTGAGTGACCGGCGTCGCATTCGTCGCAAGATTTCGAATTTCGATGTCGTAGGAAACGGCTCCTGATACTGAATTCCAGGACACGGTGGGTCGCTGCACTGCAGTGAATGAAGTAGGGGCTTTGAGTGTCGGCTGGGTGAGGGACGGAGAGACCACATCGTCGTCCGGTGTGCGCGCCACAAGAATGTCGTCAATGTAGCGATC
>Ga0154020_10007796_pt1 | contig 12469 bp, 16 predicted proteins | sample Klosneuvirus_201_FD_109709 | JGI IMG/M metagenome (GOLD analysis project Ga0154020, IMG submission 109709) | Active sludge microbial communities from wastewater, Klosterneuburg, Austria - Klosneuvirus_20160825_MG | ecosystem: Engineered > WWTP > Aerobic digester > Activated sludge | place... | reverse complement strand
CGACGAGGTAAAAGAAAAAATGGCGGAGATGGAGATCTAAATGAGCAATCGTCACGGAAATAAAGGGAGAAAGTTTGGCCGCAAGACCGATCAGCGCCGTGCGCTTATCAAAGGTCTCGCCAGCGCTCTTATAGACCACACGTCTATCAAGACTACGCATGCAAAAGCCAAGGATCTAGTCCCTTATGTAGAAAAACTAGTTACCAAAGCCAAGAAGGGCGATCTTCACAACCGCCGTCAGGTCATTAGCAAGGTAGCAACTGTGTCTTCAGCTCACAAGCTCGTAGACGAGATTGCACCAAAGCTCGGTGGTCGAAACAGTGGTTACCTCCGCATCGTCAAGGAAGAAAACCGACGTGGTGACAACGCTCCAATGAGCCGAGTCAGCTTCGTCGACGATCTTACCGAAGCACCAGTTGCCAAATCAGCAGTAGCAACTAAGGCAATAGTTGAAACGCCAAAAGCTGTAGCTACTAAACCCTCAACCCTAAAAGCTAAACCCTCTACTGCCTCAAGCAGTAAAGTCCAAAAGACTCCAGTCAAGAAGGTAGGGAAGAAATAGCCATGAAAGAATTCAAAACATACTCAGCCAAACCAACCGAAGTAGAGCGCAAGTGGCACCTATTTGATGCCTCAGAAATAGCTCTCGGTCGCCTTAGCACCCAAATAGCTACCAAGCTAACGGGCAAGGGCAAACCAATGTTTACCAGTCACATCGACTGTGGAGATTTCGTAGTAGTCATCAACGCTGACAAGCTAGTTGTTACTGGTGAAAAGCAAGACGACAAAATGTACTATCGCCACAGCGGTTACACAGGCAACCTCAAAGAAGCAACTCTCAAGCAAAAGCAAACCAAAAAGTCAGGTGAAGTCATCAGACTTGCTGTCAAAGGTATGCTTCCAAAGAACAAGTTGGTCGACGAGCGCCTCAAGCGATTAAAGATTTATGCAGGTGAAGAGCACACGCATGCACCGCAGAACCCACAGAAAGTGAGCCTTGTAAAATGAGTGATACAGTAGCAGAAAAAACTGTAGTAGAAACTCCGGTAGAAGCAGTTGCAGTTGAAGCAGTAGTTGCTCCAAAAGCAACCAAATCAGCTCCTAAAAAAGCTGGTTCGTACTTCTACGCACTCGGTCGCCGCAAAAGCGCCGGTGCACGAATTCGCCTTATGAGTGGTAAGGGCGGTTTCTTGATCAACGATCAATCAGCCAGCGACTACTTTTCTGGTAGCGAATACCTACTCAAAGAACTTACCGTTCCTTTTGCAGTAGTCGATTTCGACCCAGCAAAGTTCGACGTCACAGTCAAAGTTGACGGTGGTGGTGTATCAGGTCAAGCCGATGCTATCAAGCTCGGTCTCGCCCGCGCACTCGTTGTCATGGACGAAAACTTAAAGAGCACTCTCAAGCGTGCAGACCTACTCGGTCGCGATCCACGCGAAAAAGAGCGCAAGAAGTTCGGTCTTAAGAAGGCACGTAAACAACGCCAATTCACAAAAAGGTAGTTATTCTACCAGACCCAAAAACTCCCCCTCGGGCCAAGCTCGCAGGAGGGAGTTTTTGTTTTGGCGTATATTGCACCTTTTAGGCACAAAACCTTGTCACCGTACTCATATACGCTTCCGCAGTTTTGCACCAAAGAAGCTACAATCTCCACTCAAATCCGGCACAATACCTCACCTTTTGTCGCTAAATGGGACATAAGTTATCGACAGTTCGTTATGAAAAAATCGCCTTTTATTAAGTAGAAAAAATGAATTTAATCTGTTTTGGCTCTGGATATTTTTAGTCTATCAATCCTTGATTTATATCCGTTTATTCCAAGGGCATCAGATGCGGTAATCTTATGAGTAGTCTTCAGGTTATGCTGTCTCAGCATCTTAGTAAGAATGTCTTCAAGTAACTTATCATTCTTCTTCACTGAGTCTTGGATCATGTCTGCAAAACTATATGCTGAGCACCATCCTTGAACTCTAAGATTGATGCTTATTAGTTTTTGAGTAAATGTAAGTTTCCTATTTTGTGCCGCCCTACGAACAGTAAATATCGCATTTTGGTAGGATTTACCGCTTGGATACACTTTATCGCCTCTGAAACTTAGTCCAAGAAATGTTAAGCTACTATACTTCTGTACTTTACTATGTTTCTCGTGCCCATCAACAGGAAGATCTCCCTGGACTAATATGCTATGTATGCTGAGTCCAATCTTATTTAACTCCGATTCTAAGAAAACATGAGCAGATTCAGCTTCCGACTTACTTTTGCACATTATAACAATATCGTCTGCATATCTGACCATCCTAATACTGGATGACGTAGCACTTTTGTCAAGATCTGCTAGGTATACATTGGCAAATAAAGGCGAAAGTGGGCTACCTTGTGCTACCCCAACAGTAGGGTTGTATTTATACTCTTCGCGAGTACGCTCTTCGATTTCTTTTTTATTATTCACGTCTATATTCAAAAATAATTCAATAATCTCAAGTAAGCTATCATCTGGTAACGCACAAGAAATTTTTGATAGTAGTAGTTTTTTTTCAACTTGATCAAAAAAACTAATTATATCTGATGAATAAACCCAAAAGCACCCTTCTTTGTGGTATGCTTGTATCTTTTTTACTGCAGACTCGACACTTCCTTCTTTGACGTACGCGTAACTTACGCCGTTATTAGTAAGTCCGTAGTATGCGTCAAGGTATTCGTACACAAGCATCTCAATAGCTTTCTGAACAACCCTATCTCTTACAGTAGGGATTTTTAGTAATCGATATTGCTTCTTGTCAGCATCAGAAGCTTTGTTTTTGCCTTTTTCTAAAGGATGCCCTCTAAGCTCCTTTGGAGAATAGTTTCCACTCTTAATTTGGATACTGAGTTTACTCAGTTCTCTCTCAAGGTTATCCCTAAATTCATCAATAGTTATCTCATCTATGCCGTACGATGATGGGTTCTTGTGGAGTTTTAACCATGCACCTTTTAGTACCTTTTGATCAGATAACTTTTCTAGTAAGCTCACCTCAGACCTCTCTGTCCGCTAACGGGGGTGATTATCATGTGAATCGTAGTCGCTTTGCAACAATAGTTACTGACACACTCATCGCCAGTGTCAAAGACACTATTGCGAGTATCGCACGTTTCAGAGCTGCAATGCCTCCTGCAACAACACCTTGCTGGTGTGATTGTAACACTTCTGTATGGTTTTGGTCTTCTTGTCGGCCCGATTTTTGCCGTGAAGCACTCCCGCCGATTATGTTTTCGCGGTTTCCGTCCCTTTCGGAACTTGTAGTTCGCGCTGTGTTCGCAGGGTTTGTTGTATATTTCATCGCTCTCTCCTCCTCTATTCGATCTTTTAAATCTTGTTTGGCCTCTACAGAGAGTGTTGGTGAATCACCAGATGCCACAAGGATGGTTAGCGTAGGCTTTGCAACAATAGTTACTGACACACTCATCGCCAGTGTCAAAGACACTATTGCGAGGGCCGCACGTTTCAGAGCTGCAATGCCTCCTGCAACAACACCTTGTTGGTGTGATTGCAATACTTCCAATATAGCACTTTTTGAAAATACAGAACATACCCATAAAATTATCAAACTAGCGTCATTTATGAATGCTTTAGTACAATAAGTAAATGCAGGATAAGTTCGACATAGTCAGAATAGACAAAATTAAGTGGTGGATAACCAAATCTAGTCAGGGCAACAGGATAGCAGTACCGCTATGTCCGGATCACGATTTGCGATTACAACCCAGAATACCAAAAGTTCGAAACCCATACGGAAGCGGGTATGTTCCAGGAAGATTAAAGGACGCATGTGTACTTGTATGTGCGGAAGGTCCACACGATCTTGATATACCCCGTTTATATAGTGAAGAACAGGAATACGTAACAAACCGGATAGATGCCAAAATATTCAAAGGAATGAAAGTTCTAAATCTGGATGATGAGGCTACACCTATGGCAAAAGATAACGCTAAATCCAAAAGTGGGAAATACTTCGTAACAGCACAGATCATGGAGTCAAAGCGTGGTGTACAAGTAGTAATATACGCAGGTGAAAAGGGGCGCTTGCAAAAGACTCAGATATTTATAGATCCTGTAGACAAGAGAACTTCCTTTGATAATAAGGATTTGCACCCGACAGATGTCTTTACTAAATTTGAAGCCACGTTTGAAGATGGTTCTAAGCACATTATAGAAAAAAGTTAAGCATATGTAAGATGTTGATTAAGTACTATATTACTGGCTCGATAGCCGGGGATTTGGGTTGCCTACTGTTCTTATATTTCATTGTTTCCATGTTCATTGGTTTGGCTAGGCACGATTTCAGGGCGAGTTTGATAGTCTCTGGTTCAAACCCAATTCCTGTGTTGTTCTTTATTTCTCGTCTAATGAGCTTCACTACATCTTCGCTATAGAGTATCTTCGACACATTGTCGGGCGATAGGGCAACAGATCTCTTCCAAAATACTTCATGCTCGTTCTTCTCAACGCCTCTTTTAGTAAATGGTGCGAGTATCTCAGCATAAGATTTAATATCTTTCGAAGTTGCCAGTGTGAAGTCTACTGTAAACAGTAGTTCAGTCCTGATTGGCTTCTCGAACATCACTCTATAGAACTGAAACGTTCTACCGTTGGTGAGTATGATCCAATCAATACCTTCATTCGCCGCATAGCTCAAGCTCTGGCGTAGGTGTCTTTCATTCAAATCAAGCTGGATCGACTTTACTTCGATTACAAACTGTTTCTTACGCTTGAGCTGTATTACGTAGTCGGCATACTCACCCTTGATATTGAACTCTGTCTTTATCTCGTCGAGCTCAACGTAGTTCAGTACCTCAGTGAGAAAAGAATTTATCATTATCCTCGTAGCTGACTCGTCTAGCTCATTAAACTGCTTCTTTATGTATCGCTTCTTATAGCTCTTCAATGATTCCTGTATTCTGTGTACCTGGTTTTCTGTAGCCATCTGTAACTCCTATTTCCTATATCATACAGCTATAGCTGTAATATAATAAGATGATGAAGGACGCAGATTTAAATATGCAGATACTAGGGCCATGTCAAATAGTCGTTTAATCCGCCTTATTAGCTCTAAAGATCACGATATTTCTCGTGATGAGCTGGTTAATATTATCAAAAATACAGGCACGGATCGTTATGACGCCGACCGTAAACATATTTTTCATGATCACTATGGCAAACACGACTTTGACTTCTTTGCCGGTAGTTCAACTACAGATTCCCTCGAAGCCGATATCAAAGAAGCGCTAGAGTTATTCCCATCAAGAACAAAAGGCGACAGGGGATACGAAGTTCACCCGGATATAGTTGTCATCTACGATGGCGACAAATGCACAGAGCTCGACGGCGTCTACGACTACAAAAGCGGTAGCGACTGCTACAAATGCAAAGTCAGCCCACTAGACGCCCTCCTCGAAGTCCGACTGATAGCCGCAGCTGAGTAATCGTCTAGTTTTCTATGCTACTCTGGTTTCGAGCTTTTTGATTCTTGTCTCGTGGCTACCAATTGTATCCTCAATTTTTTCTACTCGGTTACCAATTGCATCCAATATAGTCTCTGTAGATTCAGACACTACATCATTTATGTGCTTTTTAAGCTTCGCCTCTAGATTTGTTTCTAGAGCGTCAGTTTTTAGATCTATATACTGCTTTAAATCATCAAGCATATCTTCGTTTGTCATGAGTCAATTATACGCTAGCAATCACTTAGTCTGTCAATCATAATTCGTGCAATTTTAGTACAATAACCATATGCAGAATGAAAATCCAAAAGTCGAAGATCAAGAACAAACTACAGAACCAGTAGCTGAAGTTAAACCATCTCCCGAACCACAACCAGAGCAGGTGAGTGATACTCCTGCTGTCGAACCCAATCCCGAACCGTTCCCTGAGCCCACAGTTCCCGAACCAACTCCAGAGCATACACCGGCCCCAGAAACCCCACCACCAACACCAGAACCCGAACAAGCTCCAATAGTCGAACCCACACCACCTCCGCCAGATACGGCGGAAGTGTCACCGCCTCCAGAACCCCCAAAGCCCGAAATAACTCCAGCCGTGCCACCAAAACCTCCAGATGCAGTTCCAGCAGAGCCACCCAAACCTGAACCACAGCCAGAGCCTCCAAAAGAGCTGGGTGGTATCCCCCAAAAAGTCCTAGATCTCACGCCCCAAGAGCTCGACGCCGCCCGCCGGCTTTGGATCACCAAGAACATTCATTCACTCCAAAAACTCTCAACCAAAGCCCGCCACACCCGCAGACTCGATCTACTCAACCAGGTAGAATCATTCGTCCACGCCAACGCCCCAGTCAAACTATCCAAAGTTGCCTACGAATTAAACATCTCCGAACCCAAAGCCTCCGACTACCTCCGAATCTTAGTTAAGTCCGGCAGAATAAAAGCCACCGGCCAAACCACCTCCCGTCGGTATAGCTAATTTATTGCTTATGCTTGCAACATGTTGTGTGTTGGTGCAGAATTTAACGATGGCAACAGACTCTAGAATTTATGAAAAGAAAGCAGAGGTAGTCTCGCTCAATTTAGTTATGGGACAAGAAAATACCCCTAGGTGGGAACATGTATTTAATGTTCCGTATCTCGACCTTGGTCTAGATGGTGTGACGTTATCTCGAACAGACTTAGATAGGCACCACGGTGCAACTCGCCAAGTGCGAAAGTATCAAGCAGGCGCATGGGCAGGGCGGATAGTGAGGAACGAGAGACAAGTCTCCATAGCAACACTTGAAGACCTAAAGGCTATTGCTGACTTTTTGGGTATTACAGAGATGATAGAAAATGACCAAGGCATAGACATCTTTATGTCACAGGCTATGGCAGTCAATGTGGTTATTAGTGGGGCAATTGACCTCAAAGATTATCTCGGTCCCGGTTCAAAACTCATGTGTGGGGTGCCAGAAACTGGAGCAATAGTTGATATTTCAGAATCACACTTGCCGTGTAGTAAACCAGCTACTGATATCTCAGGCAAGCTCGACCTTGATTTATCTGTAATTAAAAAACGATTCAAAGAGGTAGCCGCAGATAAAAGAGGCTTTGTTGGCAGTGTTTACTCCCCTGGTAGGTTAGCGCTGGGTGACGCTGTCGCAATCCAGCTTCCAATCGATCACAGATTAGATCGACCAAATTGGCAACAGCCAGAGTAATACCTATTACACCAAAAATCCCCCCCCAAAGCCTCCAATTACCCGAGGATTTTAGTAATAACCAAAAAAATCCAAGCCACCGGCAACACCACAAATCGAAGATACTCCTAAAGTATTGCATACATAAGCACAAAGTTGTATAATATTCCTACTGTCCAGAGATGAAAGGAAGCGATGCTACGACAACGCTAGTGAGGCCGTGCTTTATCGCCTAAGCGGCATTCTCACCACAACAAACCCACACATCATGCTGACAGCAGCTCCATCATGTCCTCTCAGGACGATGGATGGCGTAAGTGCGGTCTTAAAAACCAACGGATCATCGGCCTAAGGGGGCCGTCCGCACTTCACCCGGGTTAAGGCGATCTGGTTAGCTGTGCCAGAACAAGTCTCGTGGCCCTTGAGCTTCGGCTCCAAGCGAGACATCGGTTCATGGGATACGTGTGACTCGTCGGTAAGTCATATGGATCTTAAGGACTCAGTTGGTGCCAGACCCCCGCATGTTGATACCCGAAAGGGCAACATGCGGGGGCCGACAACTCCAAGAATTTTCAATCCAGTCTAATGACTGGTTTTTTGTATATGCTAAATGCATAAAAATATCCCACCCCCATTAATCATCCAATGCCTAAGAATCCTAGTAAATCCCAAAAAATCAAAGTCAAAGGCAAAGCCCGCGCTAGCAGATTTTCATATTTAACTGAGATTCCAGGTGCATTATTCATTGATCAGGGTTAGAATTTGTTTATGAGTCCAGAAGAATTTATTTCAAGCATCATTAACGAATACACAATTGCTCGTAAACCTAAAATTAGCAATACAAAACTAAGCAGGGGACGGTCTCACTCCGTCTCATCTGTTGCAGAAGATCTTTTTGCAGAATATCTAATAAATAATGACCCTGAAATAGAAAGTATTTTAATTGATCAACCAATTTTCTCACAATACGGGAATGTTAGATTCTATCCTGATATTACTGTCATCAAAAATGATAAGGTAGTTGCTTTTTTTGATTTAAAAATGGATATGGGGTGGAAAAGAGACGGTTTATTAGAATTGGTTGGCAAACATCAAAAAGTAATAAAAACGATAAAAGAAAACATAGTTACCTACAAGAATGGAGTAACTAAAGAAAAACAATATATTATGATTAGTCCGAGTTGTACATACAATATCGTTATTATAAGCACTAGAAATAGTGGGATTAAATTGTCTGAATACTTACAAAAGAGTCATACTATATTTCCAAGTGCGGGGGTATATGTACTTTGTAACAGCAAGAGATATCATCCAAATTCATACGGCGTAGAAAATGATTATCTCATCAAGAACTTAGAAATTAACAATTTAGAGTTTAAAAAAATTATAATAAATCTACGGAAACCTAGCAATAATCCCAAAACAGAGGTAGTATAGGTTTTAATGGTGAAGATTCAGGATTTAGATATAAGTGACCGTCCTCGTGAGAAGCTGATTATTAAGGGTGCTGTAAGCTTGACGGACGTTGAGCTGCTTCAAGTAATTATCGGCAGTGGAGTTAAGGGCGCAGATGTCACTAAAATATCAAAGCAGATCAAAAAACTCCTTGATTTAACTAGTTACCAGCCTACATTAACTCAATTGACAGGGATAAAGGGAATCAGCGATGCTACAGCCACAAAGCTGGTCGCGCTTTTTGAGCTAGCCGGACGCAAAAACATAACCGATATTACCATCAATACACCTGACGATATTGCTTCACAGGTTCCGGAACTTCGTACTGCCAGGCAAGAACATCTTATAGTACTCACACTGGACGGTGCAAACAGATTAATAGAAAAACGAATTATTAGTATAGGCATTCTTAATTCTAGTCTGGTTCATCCTCGCGAAGTTTTTGCAGATGCTATAACAGACCGAGCAGCTAGTATTGTAGTAATTCATAATCACCCAAGCGGAACTTTGCAACCTAGCGATGCAGACATAGAGATAACAAATCGTCTGTCAGGGTCAGGCAAATTATTAGGAATTACCCTACTAGACCACCTAATAATTACTAAAACTGCATATATGAGTATCCTAAAATGAGACCAAAACAGTTAGTATTCATTGATGATTCTGGAGATCCGGGATTTAAACTAGACAAAGGTTCAAGTAACCATTTTGTAATAGCATGTGTAATTTTTGATGACAGATTAGAGGCCGAAGAAGTAGCTTTAATCATGAAAAAGTATCGTAGAGATCTAGGATGGCCAGAAGAGCGAGAGTTTAAGTTCAATAAAACTAAAAAATCTATAGTAGAAGAGCTTTTAAATAGGATAAGTAAATCCAATTTCCGAATACGCGCTATATCTATTGATAAATCAAAGATTTTTAGCAGTAGCCTGAAGAACAATGTAGATTCATTCTACAATTACGCCATAAAAGAAGTTCTCGCAAAAACTCCTACATTAAATGAAGCAGATATCAGGCTAGATGGTCACTCCGGTAGGGAGTACAAGAAAAGTGCTGCAACGTATCTAAGAAGAGAGGTAAATTCAAGCTCTAAAAAGATTTCTAAAGTAAGATTCGTAAACTCACACACCAACAACTTAATTCAACTCGCAGATCTAGTCGCTGGTTCAATATTAAGGTCGAATCAGAAAAATAAAACAGATAGCAAAACTTATATAGATATATTAAAAACTAGAATTGAGGACATCTGGTATTTCAAGTAAAAGTCGAAGCCGATACCTATCTTGGTTTCCCAAGCACGCTCACCATACGGTGACAGTTCGGTATCGGCTTCATTTGTAACTACATATTACCGTGAGATTAAGCTTATGTCAACAAGCTTAAGAAGTTATAGCATATCTGAGACAACCATCTTGGTAATTTTTACAGATGACAACAGATTGCATATAGAGTAATATTAATGCAACACGAGCATTAATCCCAAAAAGAAGTTGAATTATAATATGTTTGAAACTACTTTTAAGAATATAGACGATAGATTACATAAAGACGCAGGCTGTAGTAGTGAGCTGGATTATGTAGAGCAGTCATCTTGGATACTATTCTTAAAGTATTTATCTGAACTAGAAAAAGACAAAGCAGACGAAGCATTGCTGCAAGGTCGTGAGTATCAACAAATCCTCTCTACTGAATATCAATGGGATACTTGGGCTTGCCCAAAAAAGAGCGATGGTACCTTAGACCACAATATAGCGATGACAGGCGATGACCTTATAGATTTTGTTAATCAACAATTATTCCCCTACCTAAAAAAGCTTAGTGCTGATCACGAAGACCAAAAAACTATTCAAGGTAAAATCAGTATTATATTTGCCGAACTTCGCAACAAGTTGCAAAGTGGCTACACATTGCGAGATGTTTTGAACGAAGTAGACCAGCTTAAATTCCGTAGCAACAAAGATAAACACGAAATGTCGCATCTATATGAAACAAAGATTAAGAATATGGGCAATGCTGGCCGTAACGGTGGCGAATATTACACCCCACGACCGCTAATTAGGGCTATGGTACAGGTCACTAACCCTAAAATAGGCGAAACAGTTTATGATGGTGCTGTAGGCTCTGCAGGCTTCTTATGTGAGGCATTCGAGTTTATGAAAGCCAAAGAATTAACAGCTCAAGACCTAGAAACACTACAGACAAAAACATTTTATGGAAAAGAGTTAAAATCACTCGCCTACATAATTGGCACAATGAATATGATTTTGCACGGGATAGAGTCACCAAATCTTTTGCATACTAACACCCTTGCAGAATACATTAACGATATACAAGAAAAAGACCGTTATGATGTTGTCCTAGCAAATCCACCATTTGGCGGTAAAATCCGTTCAGAAATTCAACAGAACTTCCCGATTAAGACAGGCGAAACGGCATACCTATTCTTACAGCATTTTATAAAAACACTTAGGGCTGGTGGTCGTGGTTCAATAGTTATTAAAAATACATTTTTAAGTAATACGGATAATGCTTCTATTAGTTTGCGTAAACTTCTTCTGGAAAGCTGCAACTTACATACGATACTGGATATGCCAGGTGGTACATTTTTAGGAGCTGGTGTAAAAACGGTTGTACTGTTCTTTGATAAGGGCGAACCCACAAAAGATATTTGGTATTACCAACTAGACCCAAGCCGTAATATGGGCAAGACCAATCCATTAAACGACAAAGATATGGCCGACTTTATCAATCTGCAAAAGACAAAAGAAGGTAGTGATAAGTCTTGGGCTGTTTCTGTAGACGATATAAATCAGACTACATTCGATTTGAGTGTTAAAAACCCGAACAAGAAAGAAGAAGCTGCTTTACGACAACCACAATCCATTTTAGAAGAGATGAAAGCATTGGACAAAGAGAGTGTTGAAATATTAAACTCTATTTTGGAACTTATATGAAGCAAGGTTGGGAAATAAAGAAGCTTTCTGAAATTGGCAAAATCTTTAATGGCAATAGCATTAACGAAAAAGTCAAAAAGGATAAATACACAAATTTAGATGATGGCTTGCCTTATATCGCTACCAAAGATGTAGGTTTTGATAGTCAGATTAATTATCAAAATGGTGTTAGCATACCTTTCAATGAAATATATCAATTCAAGATTGCCCCATCAAATACAACTTTGATATGTGCAGAAGGTGGCAGTGCAGGAAGAAAAATTGGCTTTACAAATCAGGATGTTTGTTTTGGCAACAAACTATTTGCTCTTGTTCCAAATAAGAATGTGGATAGCAAATACGTATTTTATTATTACTTTACATCATCATTTCAGAAGCACTTTTCAACTGAAATGGCAGGGATTATTGGTGGAGTATCAATGAACAAATTCAAAGATATTGAAATCCCCCTTCCCCCTCTCTCCGAACAACAACGCATCGTCTCCATATTAGATGAAGCCTTTGCGGCCATCACATCGTCAAAAGCCAATGCCGAACAAAATCTACATAACGCCAAAGATCTTTTTGAAAGCTATTTGCAAGGGGTGTTTGAGAATGGGAATTGGGAAACGAAAAGATTAGGTGATTTAAGTGAAAGAGTTTCGGTAGGACACGTAGGAGAAACATCAAAATTTTACTGTGACTCAGATATAGGCGTTCCTTTTTTGCGTTCACAAAATGTACGTTCTGGTTATCTAGACCTTAAAGGGCTTCAATATATAACACCTGAATTTCACGAAAGTCTCAAGAAATCACAGTTGAAAAAAATGATATTTTATTTGTAAGAGTTGGGGCTAATCGGGGAGACTGCTGTGTAGTCAAAGAAGATTTCAATAAATTAAACTGTGCCAACATTGT
>Ga0154020_10007795_pt1 | contig 12469 bp, 8 predicted proteins | sample Klosneuvirus_201_FD_109709 | JGI IMG/M metagenome (GOLD analysis project Ga0154020, IMG submission 109709) | Active sludge microbial communities from wastewater, Klosterneuburg, Austria - Klosneuvirus_20160825_MG | ecosystem: Engineered > WWTP > Aerobic digester > Activated sludge | place... | reverse complement strand
ATCCCGAAGCCCTGCTGATCGACGAGGTCCTGACGGTCGGCGACCTCGCCTTCCGGAGGAAGTGCGTGCAGCACATGCAGCGCTTTCTCGGCCGCGGCAAGGCGGTGCTGCTGGTCTCGCACGAGATGTACAGCGTGCAGACGCTGTGCACGCGGGCGATCTACCTCGAGCGCGGCGAAGTGGTCTTCGCCGGGGCGAGCACAGAGGCGGTCAATCTCTACCTCAAGGCCCGCCGCGGCCTGGCCCCCCGGCCCGCGCCCCGACCTGCAGTCGCGCCGGCGGGAGGGTCGACCGAAACGCCCGACGGCGGAGCCGTTGCCGAGCCTGCAGCCGGGCCGCTCCCTGCGACGGGCGTCCCGCTGGCGGCGGCTGCCGGGCGGCGACTGCCGAGCGCCAGCGAACCTGTCCTCATCACCGGCGTGGCGATCGAGCCGTTGGATCGCGTCGATCTCCCCGCGGGGGCCGAGGTGCGCAGCGGCGACGCGGCGCGGGTGATCGTGCGCTACCACGCCCGGGAGAAGCGCGATCGGATCTTCTGGGCTTTCCGCATCGCCACCGCGGACCTGCTGGTGCAGGTCACTTCCGGCATCCTGCCGGCCGATTCCTTCCCCGACAACCACCTCGATGCCGGCGAGGGCACGCTCTCGTGCATCATTCCGCGCCTGACCCTCACCGCCGGCACCTACGCCATGCGGGTGGTCCTCGCCGAGCCCGACGGCACGCTGCTGGTGATGTTCGGCTTCGAGGACACGCCGCTCTTCTTCAACGTCGCCTCCGGCGCGAGCGCTGTCGACAACATGCACGAGATGTCCGGCGATCTCGTCACTCTGGCGGTCGAGAGCGACGCTTAGCGCCGCTTCCGGCGCAGCGTCCGCAGCCCGGCGCCGGCCAATCCGAGAGCGAGGAGGCCGAAGCCGAGGTCGCCCAGGGTCGGGATCTCGACCACCGAAACCTCGAAGTCGTCGTTCACGATGGTCACCGTGGCGGTGGCGAGGACGGTGTGGGTGATCGGCGTCCGCAGCACGACGAGGAAGGTCTCGTCGATCTCGACCGTCGTGTCGCCGACGATGTCGAGGGTGAACGACTCGGCGGCGTTGCCGGCGTTGACCTGGGTGGGCTGCGGGATCGACAGCAGTTGCAGGTAGTCGGCGTCGTCGACCTGCGCCGAGCCGTCGAGCAGCAGCACTTCGAGCGGCAGGTCCTCCGGCAGAGCCTGCGAAAGATGGATCGCCATCAGCACCTGGCTGAGGCCGGCGTTGCCTTCGACGATCGACTCGTCGGGGAGCGAGAGGAGTGCCTGCGGGCCCTCGGGCTCGATGACGATGGTGAACTCGGCGTCGAAGAGCTCCGGTGGCGGCGTGCCCGGATCGGGATCGTCCACCGGGCAGGTGAGGTGGACGTTGAAAATATAGGTCCCCGGCTGGGTCGGCGTTCCGGCGAGTGCGCCGTGGAGCTCGAAGTTGCCGGAGCCCGGGGGATCCTCCACCGGCACTTCGCCCAACTGCACTCCGGGGGGGAAGGTGCCGCCGGTCGAGCTCCAGTCATAGTCGAGGGTCGGGTCGAAGCTCGCCGAGAAGCCGCGCAGGTCGACCGGACCGTACGGCACGCCGACCTTGCCGACCGGCAGGTCGCCGTCGCCGATGGCGTTCGTGATTCTGCACAAGCCGGCCGTATCGTCGTCGTCGAAGATCGTGCCGGTGCCCGCCGCCTGCGCGAGCGCGACATAAGGCGAGCTTGGATTGGCGAGGGTGAGGGTCATCGTCTCGCTCTCCGGCGGCGTCTCGTCGTCGGTGTCGGAGACGATCGGCACGTGGACGAGCTTCGTCGTCTGCCCGGGCTCGAAAGTCACCTGGCCCGTCGTCGTCTCGTAGTCCGCTCCGGCGACGGCGGTGCCGTTTGCCGTCGCGTAGTCGATCGTGAACGGCTCGGTGAACTGGGTCGAGAGCGAGACGTAGTAGTCGAGCGTGGCGCCACCTGGCGGGTTGTACTCGTAGCTCGATGTGTCGTGGACCTCGACGGTGAGCGGAGTCTGGTCGAGATTCTCCCGCTGCAGGACCAGCGACGAGGTCGCCGGATCTTCCGGGCACTGCTGGTCGTCGCCCGGCACGGCGTAGGAGTCGAGCACCGCGACGATCTTCGACAGCGGCGGTACGACGGCGCTGGCGCGCATCCCGTCGTCGAGGAAGTACTGGCCGATGTAGTAATAGTAATAGCCGCCGCTGTAGCGCTTGGCCACCCGGTTCGGCCCCGACACGTCGGTGGGGCCCTCGTAAGCGAAGGCGAGCAGGTTCTCGGTCGGATCGGCGGGGTTGAACTGGTTGAGGTAGAGCGCCAGGCCGATGCGGAGGTTGCCGCAGTCCTGATGCGTCCAGCGCAGCTGAAGCGACACGCAACGCTCGGGCCCGTTGTTGTAGAAGTCGTAGGCCTGATAGAGGTGGTCTTGGCCCGGGTCGTTGTCGTGGAAGACGAAGGCGGCCGGGTAGACCGCCTGGGTGTTGTCGATGGTGCTGCAGATGCGGTTCGGCGCCTGGTCGAGGACGCCCTGCATCACGGAGGCGGTGGCGGTGTCGAACGGGGTGTCGAGCCAGGCATGAGCCGGCAGGGTCCAGCTGGCCGCGAGCAGCAGCGCGAGCGCGCCGGTCCTGCCGCGGTGGGTGAGCGTCTTCTGGGTCATCGTCTTCTCCTCGAAGTCGGAAGCGTGAAGGAGACTCTGACCGGGCCGCGCCGCCGGCGGAATCGCATGACCATGCGAGGCGGTGCGCGTCCGCCACCGGCCGGGCTAGACTTCTGGCCGTGCTCCTACCAGCCCGAGCGCTCCGGCGGGCGCTGCCCCTGGTCCTCTGGAGTCTGCTGACCGCGGCCGGCGCGGGGGCGGATCGGCTGCCGCTCAAGGTGTTCGATTCTGCGGGCGGTCTCGCCGGCGACGCTGTGCGTGCGCTGTTTCGCGATTCGCGCGGCTTCCTCTGGATCGGCACGAGCTCGGGCCTGTCGCGCTTCGACGGCCAGCGCTTCCGCAACTACGACACTGGTGACGGGCTGCCGAGTCCGCGGGTCACCGGTCTCGCCGAGTCTCCCGACGGCACGATCTGGGTCACGACCGAGCTCGGCCTGGCGCGCCTCGACGCGCAGGCCGGCGCCGGCGCCGGACCGTTCGTCGTCGAGCCCCTGCCGCTCCCGCGCCCGGCGGTCAACACAGTAGTAGTGGACCGGGAAGGCATCGTCTGGGTGGGCGGGGTCCTGCCGGTCCGGCTCGATCCGCGCGCGGACGGAACAGCGCGCAGCCGCATAGTCGAGATACCGGGAGCGAACACCGACGTGCAGGACTTCGCGCTCGGCGCGGACGGCCGGCTGTGGATCGCGACCGGGCAGGGGCTCGTGCTCCGGCGCGCCGACGGCGCGATGCGGCTGTTCGAGCTCGGGCCGCCGAACGTCGGCGCCGGTGCGGTGGCGGTCGACGGCGCGGGGTGGCTCTGGGTCGGTGGCCCCGGAGGGGCCTACGTGCTCGCCGAGACGACCCTGGCGGAGGAAGATGCGAGCGGCCTGCCGCCCGCCGCCCGCCGCCCGCTGCACGAACGCGCGCGGACTCCGGCGTGGCCCGGCGAGCTCCCCGGACGGCCGGGGGAGATCCTCTTCTACACCGCGAGCTCCGGGCTCGCCGGCGATTTCATCTACACCATCAACGCCTCCGGCGAGGGGGACCGCACGGTCTGGATCGCCAGCCGCGCCGGAGCGACCGGCTTCGGCGGCGATACCGTGCGGACGATCACCGCCGACCAGGGTCTTCCCGAACCGGCACAGTACGTGGCCCTCGAGGATCGCGACGGCTCCGTCTGGTTCGGCTCGGAGAGCGTCGGTCTGACGCGCCTCCTGCCAGCGGGCTTCGTCTCCTACGGCGTCGACGACGGGCTGGTGGACGAACGGGCCGCTGCGCTGCTCGACGGGCCCGACGGCGCGCTCTATGTGGTCACCAGCAGCAGGAACCTGCACCGCTTCGACGGCACCCGGTTCGACCTGGTGACGCCGCGGATGCTCTTCCCGCGGCAGGTCTTCGGCTGGGGCTGGAACCAGTTCGTCACCGCCGACCACAACGGCGCGATCTGGTTCCCCGTCCACGGAGCGCTCTATCGCTTTCCGCCGCTGGCGGATCCCAGGGCGTTGCGCGAGGCCTCTCCCGAACGACGATGGACCGAGGCCGATGGACTCCCCGGCTCCGACATCTTCCGCGTCTACGAGGACCGTCGCGGCGATGTGTGGGTTTCGCTGATCGCCTATCCGCCGCTGGTGCGGCTCGTGGGCGGCGAGCGCCTCGAGCCGGTGCCCGAGCTGGAGGAGGGGGCCGTGGCCCGCGGTTCGCCGACGGCGTTCGCCGAGGATGGCGCCGGCGATCTCTGGGTCGGGTTCTACATCGGCGGGCTGGCGCGGTTGCGCAACGGCCGCTGGACCACCTTCGGCAGCGCCGACGGCGTTCCGGCGGGCTTCGTCTCCGCGCTCTTCGTCGATCGCGAGGGGCGGCTGTGGATCGCCACGACCTCGGGCGGAGTGGGCCGGGTCGACGACCCCGCGGCCGATCGGCCGGTCTTCCGGCGGTACACCAGCGCCGACGGGCTGACCACCAGCAGCACCCGCTGCGTCACCGAGGATCGGGAGGGGCGCATTTTCATCGGCACCTCGCGCGGCATCGACCGGCTAGATCCCGGCAGCGGGCGGGTGCGCGCCTTTTCGAGCGAGGAGGGGTTGCCGAACAACCTGGTCTTCGCCTGCCACGCGGCGCCGGACGGGACGCTCTGGTTCGGCACCCTGCACGGACTGGCGCGCTACGACCCCGGCACGCGGCGGGCCGGGGCGGCGCCCCAGGTGCGGATCACCGGCGTCGCGGTCTCCGGCCAGGCGCGCTCCGTGCCGGAGCTCGGCACCGGCGAGGTCGCGGGGCTCGAGCTCGCAGCGGCGAACAACTCGCTCGAGATCGGGTACGTCGGCATTTCGCCTGCCGTCGGCTCCGAGCTCACCTTCCAGTACCGGCTGGGCGACGAGCAGGCCTGGAGCGCTCCAACGAGCGCCCGCTCGGCGCATTTTCCGCGCCTGGGCGCGGGCCGGTATCGCTTCGAAGTCCGCGCCGTGACCCACGACGGCCTGGCCAGCCCGCGTAGCGCCGCCGTGTCGTTCCGCATCCTGCCGCCGTTCTGGCAGCGTCTCTGGTTCGTCGCGCTAGTCGGAGCCCTGCTTGCCGGCCTCGCCTGGTTCGCGATGCGCCTCCGCGTCGCCCGCCTGATCGCCGTCGAGCGCGCCCGCACCCGCATCGCCTCGGACCTGCACGACGACGTGGGCTCGAGCATCTCGCGCATCGGCATCCTCGGCGAACTGGCGCGCCAGCGGGTCCAGGCCGCGCCAGTCGAGGCCGAGGAGATGCTGGGGGAGATCGGGCGCGAGGCGCGCGAGCTCGTCGAAGCGACCTCCGACATCGTCTGGGCGGTCGATCCGCATCGCGACGACCTGGGCAGCCTCGTCGTGCGGCTGCGCCGCTTCGCCGCCGACCTCCTCGAGGCGCGTGGCGTCGCGCTCGCCTTCGAAGCTCCCGCCGCGGCGCAGGAGATCGCCCTGCCGCCGGAGATCCGGCGCGCCTTCTACCTCTGCCTCAAGGAGTCGATTCACAACGTCGCCAAGCATTCGAACAGCAGCAGCGTCCAGGTACGCATCGCGTTGCGGGCCGGGCTGCTTCACGGCGAAGTGGTCGACGACGGCAGCGGCATCTCGTCGGAGCGGGCGGCCGAGGCCGAGGCGGCCGGGAGGCGCGGACTTCCCGGCCTTCATCGCCGCGCGCGCGCAGCGGGCGGCGAGGTGCGGATCGAGAGCGCCCCCGGGCAGGGGACGCGGGTCGAGGTGACGATGCCGCTGCGCTCGGAGGTCCTCACCCGCCGGTGGTCGCATGATCGTGCGACGTCTACCGGCCGGGAGAACTGATAGAACTGGGTCTGTCATGACACCATTCCAGTCGCCAGCGCCCGCTCAGCCCGCCGTCGAATCGATCCGGGTGTTCATCGTCGAAGACGACCGCCTGCTGCGCGACAGCCTGCGCATGCTGATCGGCGGCAGCGCCGGCTTCACCTGCGTCGGCGCCGCCGGCTCGATGGAGGAGGCGCTCGCCATCCCGGTCGGTGCCGCGCCGCAGGTCGTTCTGCTCGACATCCATCTGCCGGGGACGCGCGGATCGGTCGGGGTCATCGACCTGCTCGACCGCTGGCCGGAATCGGTCGTCCTCATGCACACCGTCTACGAGGAGGACGACCTGGTCTTCGAGTCGCTGTGCAACGGCGCCTCGGGCTACATCCTCAAGCGGACGCCGCCGGCGCGCCTTCTCGAGGCGATCGCCGAGACGCGGCGCGGCGGTGCGCCGATGTCGCCGGAGATCGCGCGCAAGGTGCTCTCACGATTCCGCAAGCTCGGCCCGGCCGTGCCCGCGCAAAGCGCTGGCGCCGGGGTGCTCTCGCTGCAGGAGACGAGGCTCCTGGCGCTGATTGCCGCGGGTTCGAGCTACCGCGAAGCGGCGGTCGAGCTCGAGGTCTCGATCAACACCGTTCGCACCCACATCCGCTCGATCTACGAGAAGCTCCAGGTGCACACCAAGTCTGAAGCGGTCGCCAAGGCGATGCGGTCCGGGCTGATCTAGCCGGTAGCGAGCTCACCGAGCTAGAAAATGGTGGCCGACCAGCGCGCGGCCGAGCCGACCTCGAAGTTGTCGGCGAACAGCGGCGGGCTCTCGAGGTTGTGCAGGAGCAAGACGTCGCGACGCGTGGCGTCGCCCGCCGCGACCGCAATCGCGGTGACGTCCAGCGGATCGAAGCCGGCGGCGGTGAAGTGCAAGGCGTAGGTTCCGGGGGCGAGCAGCCGGTGGTAGTCGCCGGCGGCCGGATCGGTCAGCACCTCGGACTCCTGCGCCGTTCTGCCCATGACCTGCACGGTCGCCGCGAGCGGCGTGCCGTAGGCGTCGGTCACCAGGCCGCGGACGCCGGTGAGCGCGGTGGCGATGTAGTCGAGGAGCGCCTGGCGATTCGCGGTCCAGTAGTCCGGCATGCGCAGCGAGTCGTCGGTCTTGCAGCTCGAGACTTCGATGGTGACTTCGCGGCAGCGCCGCCACCAGTTCATCCAGTCCTGCCGGCCGCCGTCGACCTCGTACCAGTCCCAGCCGTTGGTGGTGCCGTCGAAGGAGACGTCGGAGAAGTAGGAGCTGCCGCCGATCGCCGCCGGCGCGTTCGCCTTGACCAGATTGGCGAAGTGGTGCGCGACCCCCTGGTACCAGACCTCATCGGCGTGCGGATGATGGTCGGGTGCGCCATCGCTCCAGGTGTCCCAAGGGTAGTTCACGACTTCCGCGCCGCCGTGGAAGTTGACCGAGAGCGCGAACGTGCGCGCGTTGCCGAACTCCATCATGCGCTGCGTCTCGGCCCAGTAGGGGTTGCCGTCGGGGTGCGCGCCGTTCTGCGGATCGGCGAAGTTGCGGTTGGGATCGACCGACGACGACGAACCGTTGGCGTTCGAGTAGTAGCGCCGCGAGGAGTTGGACAGCACCTCGTCGTTCGACGAGTACGTGCCGTCCGGGTTGGCGAGCGGGTTGATCCAGATCTCGACCGAGTCGACGAGGCGGGTGATCTCCTGGTCGTAGGGATCGAGGGACGCCGGGTCGTAGTGGGTGAGGAGCTCGTCGATCAGGTGGAGCAACAGAACGTAGCCGGTGGTCTCGTCGCCGTGCATGGTCGACGACAGGAAGACCTCGGGCTCGTCTTCGGCGAAGTCGGGCCGGTCGCTGATCTTGAGCGCCAGGAGCTTGTGCGGCCGGACGGTGTTGGTGGTGCTGCCGATCTCGACCCGCCGCACCAGGTTGGGGTAGGTGTCGGCGAAGTACTGCAGCCGGGCGGTGTAGGCGGAGTAGGTTGGGTGGGCCGCCCAGCTCCAGCCGGTCGCCTCGACCTCTGCCGCGGTCAGCATGTCGATTGCGTTGCCGCAGAACTCGGGTGCCTCCTCGAACGGAATCCCGAGCGCCCGCAGGCGTTCACGGTCTGCCGGGCTGGCGTAGGCCCAGATCGCCTCGCGGTCGCGCCGATGGTCGACATCGACGAAACCCTGCACCACCTGCAGAGTCGCGCGGTCGCCGCGCAGAATCTTGATCCGCTGCGGTTCTTCGCTGGCGTCGTCCGCGCCGGCTGGCTCGGTCACCGTCAGGGCGAGCAGAACGAGGCCCAGCGTGCGGGCGATGCAGCGCAGCGGCTTTGCTGACTCCATGGTCGGGAATTTTACCACTGCGGTCCCTCCGGCCGTCCTGGAGGCGGAGGGGGGCGCGCCGCCTCAGGTCGTTCGGGGTGCGGGGCGAAGCTCGGGTATGAGCTCGCCACAGGCGTGGCAGTCGATGAGCTGGGCGAGGCGCCGGAGGCGCGTCGCCTCCTGCTTTGCGCTGACGATCTTCCAGATTGCCGTCTTGCGGTACCCGGCCGGGCGGCCGTCGAAGTCCCGCGCCGCTGCCGCGTTCCGGTCGAGGATACGGCGGTATTCGGTCGGCAACTCCTGCGGCCGCTGCTCGTAGGCGTAGAGGCCGGAGCGGTTCTCCCGCCGCCGGGCGAAGGCAGCGCGGCCGGCGTCGGTCATTCGCCCTTCCTGTTCGAGCTTCTCGGCTTTGGCGATGTTGACCGCGCTCCAGACGCTGCCGGCTTTCCTCGGGGTGAATCGGATCGAATAGCTCGTCTCGTCGATCCGCCGGCGCACGCCGTCGATCCAGCCGACGCAGAGGGCTTCGTCCACCGACTCCGGCCAGGTCAGGCTCGGCCGTCCGCTCTCGCGCTTGTGGAACCCGACCAGGGCCTCGGTGGCCTTGGCATGATGCGCGGCGAGCCAGTTCCGGAACTCCGCCGCCGTGACGAAGAAAACCGGCTTCATCTAGCCGCCGGCAATCGCGCCGACGACGAGGAGGGGCTCGATGCCGGCGGCGACCGCGGCCGGGAGAGGTCGGTCGGTCGGGTCGTTCGAGAGATCTTCCATACAGGCGAAGAAGCGCAGAAAAGGACGGCGGCGGAGCGTCACGTGGTCGCGGATGGTGCCGCGCAGCACCGGGAACTCGCCCTCGAGCGCGTCGAGCACCGAACCCACCGTCACCGGGTCGTGGACCTCGAGCGCGACCTCGCCGCCGACCCGCGCCAGAGTGCGCAAGTGGGCGGGGAGGGCGACACGGACGCGATGCTCGCCGCCGGCGCTCACGGCAGCGTCTGGACCTCGACCGAAAGCACCGCCGGCAGGTCGCGGGCGATTGCCGTCCAGTGGTCGCCGGCGTCGGCCGAGGCGTAGACCTGTCCGCCGGTCGTGCCGAAGTAGATGCCGCAGCTGTCGAGGGCGTCGACCGCCATCGCCTCGCGCAGCACGTTGACGTAGCAGTCCTTCTGCGGCAGGCCCTGGGTGAGCGCCTCCCACTCGTTGCCGCCGCTCCGGCTGCGGTAGACGCGGAGTTTGCCTTCCGGCGGATAGTGCAGCGAGTCGCTCTCGATCGGCACGACGTAGATGGTCTCCGGCTCGTGGGCGTGGACGTCGATCGGGAAACCGAAGTCGGAGGGCAGGTTGCCGCTCACCTCGTGCCAGTTCTCGCCGGCGTCGTCGCTGCGCATGACGTCCCAGTGCTTCTGCATGAAGAGCGTCTGCGGCCGCGACGGATGCATGGCGATGCGGTGCACGCAGTGACCGACGTCGGCGTTCGGGTCGGGAATGAACTCCGACTTCAGACCGCGGTTCATCGGCCGCCAGGTGACGCCGGCGTCGTCGCTCCTGAAGACGCCGGCGGCGGAGATGGCGATATGGATCCGGCCGGGGTTCTGCCGGTCGAGCAGGATCGTATGCAGGCCCATGCCGCCGGCGCCGGGCTGCCAGCGCGCACCGGAGTCGTGGCCGCGCAGGCCGGCGAGCTCGTGCCAGCTCCGCCCGCCGTCGGTCGAGCGGAAGATCGCGGCATCTTCGACGCCGGCATAGACCGTGTCGGGATCGCCGAGCGCCGGCTCGAGATGCCAGACGCGCTTGAACTCCCAGGGATGCTGGGTGCCGTCGTACCAGAGGTGGGTGCCGGGAGTGCCGTCGTAGGTGAACTGGTTGCCGACCGGCTCCCAGCTCTTGCCGCCGTCGTCCGAGCGCTGCAGGAGCTGGCCGAACCAGCCGCTGGTCTGCGAGGCGTAGAGGCGGTTCGGATCGGCCGGCGATCCCTTGACGTGGTAGATCTCCCAGCCGCCGAAGAAGGGACCGGCAACATTCCACTTGTCACGCTTGCCGTCCGCCGTCAGCACGAACGCCCCCTTCTTCGTCCCCACCAGCACCCGGACTCCGCTCATGGCAATCTCCTCGTCTCCCGCAACCTCGGGGTTCGTCGGGGAATACTACGCAAACCGCGGCCGGGGGTTCACCACCGGCTCACCCGGCGACGGCGACCGTCCCGGCTCCCGCGAGCCGGTCCTTCGCCGTCGCAGACTACGGTTTGGAAGATGGCGCTGTAGACAACGATTCCTGCGCGAGTCGGCGCAGCTCGTCGATGGTCATGCCGCCGAGGCTTGCCAGACGGTCGCCCTCGAAGGTGGTCGAGAAGCGCATCGTCGCCGGATTGCCCATCATGAAGACTAGCGAGTGCTGGGTGAGAGTGCAGTCCCCGCAGCCGCCGCCGGGGTAGTGACTCATCTCGTCGTACTCGTCGCCGGCCTTGTAGTAGAGGCGGATACCCGGTTTCACCTTGAGCACCTCCTGCACCAGCGCCTTGTGCACGCCGGCCTCCTCCTTCATTTCGACCAACAGGATCGCGGTCGCCAGGCGGATCTTGTCGCGGATCGGTCGGGCGCTGAAGTCGTTGTCGAATTCGGGCTCGCCATCGGGGTCGTTCTCCGACGCCGAAGCAGACGCGGGGTAAGCATGGCTCACCCTCTCCGTGTTGGTTCCTTGCGTCACGCTCCAGAAGTTCCACATGGAATAGGCGTAGGTCAGCGCCTGGAAGCCGATCCAGCACCAGATGGCGATCGTGAGGCCGCGAATCGCCCGCGCGAGCTTGTCGCTGTTGTCCATCCCGTGACGCTAGCATCTACTTCGGAATCGAGGTCGGCCGTGCTTCGACCCCAGATCGGGCGGCCGGTTCCATTCCTGACGGGTGGTTTCTGGCACGCTCCGTGTAACCTCTGCTCGCCAGGGGGGAGCGCAGCCGCCCGCCGCCTCCTGCTTTGGGGAGATCGCTCCCGAAAGCGACAGGCAGGCTCGATTTCAGGGGGAAGGATGAGCTACGCGAGACGAAAGGATGCTGGTAGAGGGGTTCTAGCAGGTTGCGTGGGCCTCTGCGGCATCCTAGGCGCTGCCGCCCTCGGTGCCCAACCGCCGCTGCCGGAGGGCGTCGTCGGCGAGCGGACGCAGGCGATGATCACGATCCTGACCGGTCCGGGTGGCGACGCGGCGGCGATCGAGCCGCTGGTGGCAGCGAACTGGGCGGCTTCGGCCCTCGCCCAGCGCCCGGCCGCCGAGCGCGCAAAAGCGCTGGCAGGGGTGCGCGTCGATCTCGGCGCCGCGGAGCTCGTGCGCCTCGAGCGCCGCAGCGAGAACGACGTCGCCCTGTTCTTTCGCTCGACCGCGAAAGGGCTCTGGCTGACCGTCGGCATGAAGCTGGAGCCGCAGGCGCCGCGCGGCATCGTCGCCGCCTCGATGCAGCTCGACTCCAATCCGCCGGCCGACACCGCCGCAGCGGCCGGTCCGGAGCTTTCGCCGGCACAGGCCATCGCCCAGGCGGCGGCGCGGGTCGACGCGCTCGCGGCGGAGGACGCCTTCTCCGGCGTCGTGGTCATCGCCCGCGACGGCGCGATCGAGCTCGAGAAGGCTGCGGGGATGGCGGATCGCGAGCACGCCGTCGCCAACGGCACCGCGACCCGCTTCAACATCGGCTCGATCAGCAAGGCGTTCACCCAGGTGCTGATCGCCCAGCTCGCGGCCGAGGGGAAGCTCACCCTCGAAGACAAGCTGATTCGTCGTCTGCCGGACTATCCGGATCGCGCGATCGCCGAGCAGGTCACTCTGCAGCAGCTGCTCGCGCACCGTTCCGGACTGGGCGACATCTTCAATGAACGCTTCACGCCGGAGGCCGCCGCCGGGCTGCGCACGCTCGCCGACTATCTGCCTCTGTTCACCGGCAAGGCGCTCGAGTTCGAGCCCGGTACGGCGCAGCGCTATTCGAATGCAGGCTACGTGGTCCTCGGGCTGGTGATCGAGCGGGCGACCGGTAAGCCGTTCGCCGACGCCGTGCGCGAGCGCATCTTCGTCCCGGCGGCCATGACCGCCTCCGGCTGGCTGGCGCGCGATGCCCTGCCTGCCGACGCTGCGATTGGCTACACCCGCGAGGGCTGGCAGAGGGAACGCGAGCGGCAGGGGCCGGCGCGATCAGGAGAATTGGCGAAGGCTCCGCTCCCGCTGCGCCATGCGAACT
>Ga0154020_10007792_pt1 | contig 12474 bp, 5 predicted proteins | sample Klosneuvirus_201_FD_109709 | JGI IMG/M metagenome (GOLD analysis project Ga0154020, IMG submission 109709) | Active sludge microbial communities from wastewater, Klosterneuburg, Austria - Klosneuvirus_20160825_MG | ecosystem: Engineered > WWTP > Aerobic digester > Activated sludge | place... | reverse complement strand
TCCTAATGAGAGTTTAGAGTCAAATTAGAATGACAAAATTAAACCAAGTATGAAGAAATTATTGACAGAATTTATTGGAGCCTTTTTTGTTTCATTAAGCGTTACCTTATGTTTGTTGGGAACAGTAGGAAATATGGCTGGATTGGCTATTGGGATTACACTCATGGTCATGGTTTTTGCTGGAGGACATATTTCGGGAGGTCATTATAATCCCGCTGTTACTTTGGCCGTGTTTATTAGAGGAAAATGTCCCCCACATGAAGTGCCTGGGTATATACTAGCTCAATTATTCGGAGCAGCATTGGCAGCTTTGGTTGGATCCAGTTTTATTATCGGTAAATTGGGAGTTGGAATGGATCTTTCAGGAATTACTGCTCAAGCAATATTGTGTGAGATTTTGGGTAGTTTCGCTATGTGTTATGTCGTATTGAATGTTGCTACAACAAAAGATAATGTAGGGAATTCATTTTATGGTTTGGCAATAGGACTAACGATGACAGCTTGTGCATATGCATTTGGAGGAATTTCTGGAATTGCTTTCAACCCAGCTATTGCTTTAGGTTTAGGTATTTCTAATATTTCTGGATTCGCCAATATCTGGATTTATTGGGTAGGGGAGATTATTGGTGCTGTAATAGCCGCTTTCACTTTTTTGTATATTAATGGGAAGGAATAAAATATTTTATTGATGAACGAATCATTTTGTCGTTTATGAATCTTTTGTTGGATTTTGGAATATGCCAAGTTGTATTTGCCAAAGTGGGTATAATATCTGAGGTCGTCGAATCGGCTTACAAAACTTACGAATCTATCTATGATTGTATTAGTGCAGTTTTATATATAAGTATTTTTTGTAATATGTTCAGAATTTGAACGAATGGCATTCCAAATATAAAAGTATTTTTTGATGATATTGTTATAAGTTAGTTATGTTGTTGTCTTATTTGCCATTGAGACAACATTGAGACTGCATTGAGACAACAATGAGATAAATATACTCGATATCACACTGTTCCTCTACTTTGGTAGTCTCCATGCTAAAACGAACATCTTGTTTAATAAGTAAATGATGTCCAATTGATCCAAGGCTATTAAACTCAATTTTCATGTCTAATTCTTGACATTAATTGGGCAGATGTGAATATTTTGATTTTGGAAGTTATAAGACTGATTGATTTATCATCAAGGCAATTTATATGAGTATCCTGACGATTTAATAATTCAATTTAATAAATTTCACACATTATTTTATAAGCCAAACAGCGAATTGATGCTTATTGAGGTCTTATTTTTATAATTGACTCACTTAATCCCAGTTAAAGGAATAAAAACTTAATTATGCATAAATTTTTACTGATACTGTTGATTAGCATATCAATTTTTACAACTGTTCAACTATTAGCTCAATGTACACCACCTTCAGCTGATATTTGTCAGGATGCTAATGTACTTTGTTCATTAGATGAAGTTAATGGATATAGTTGTTCTAATCCAACATATAGCAATCCGACTGGATGTAATCCATTATGTCCTCCTGGTGGAGGCTCTCAAAATACTGCTTGGTGGGCATTTGTCTGTGATGGTGGAAATGTAACTATTACGATTACGTTTCAAAATTGTTCTGTGAATGGACAAGGGGTGCAGATGGGAATTTGGGGAGATTGCGATTGTGCAGAATCTGTAGCTTGTTATAGAAATTGCTTCGGCCCTGGACAGTTTACCCTTACTGCAAGTCTTACTGCTTGTAAAACATATTACTTATTTGTAGATGGATGTAGTGGGGACGTGTGTGATTTTACAATTACCACTTCCGGAGGTTCTGCGCCACACCTAAGTCCACTTGGAAAAATTAATAATGATGCTGATAGAAAGCTAACTGTTTGTAAAGGTTCATGCGGTGTTAATTTTAAAGTTGGTGGTCAAAACGGTGGATGTGAACCAACTTATGAATGGACACTCGATGGAAATGCAGTAGGTGGTGATGAAGATAATATAGATTTAGATTTTCCTGATGAAGGTGTTTTTAACTTATGTGTTACAGCTTTTATCGGAAATCCTTCATCTGGTTCAATTTGTGACCAAGAAGGCCCAGAATGTATAACAATTACGGTTGTTCCTTATAAAGACAGGATTGGTATTGATAGAAGATTATGTGCTGAAGATGTTCCATTTTCCTGGCACAATCAAACGGTAACTGAGACGGGCATTTATAGAAATATGTTTACGGACAAAGATTGTTGTATTTATGATTCGGTAGTCAAATTTATTGTACTTCCCATTCCTATAGGTCCAAGTATATATCATATTGGATGTGATGCGAATGATTTGTATATAGAACCAACTACAAAAATTCCATATCATGGCTGTTACTTGAATGAAGTCATAGCTTTTTATAAATTCAGTAATCCGTTCAAGTGTGATAGCTTTATTGATCTTACTACGGTATTTCTAGAGTTTAATCCTGATTTTACGGAAGAATGTGCGAATGGTAAGGTTTTGATTCAAGCTAATATTGAAAACTTAACTTTTAGTTGTGGTGGAGGTGAGACTTTTGATTTTAAATATAAATGGTATTTGATGAGCGATGGTAAAAAAACACCAATTGGCTTAAATGAATCTTTGTTAGTCGACAAGAAAGAAGACTACTGTGTAGAATATACCGTTTTAACAAAACTTGGAACCATCTCAAAAACATGTGTATTTAACTATTGTGAAAAAATTGATGAAGATCAATTTAAACCTCTTAAAGTTTGTCCTAAGGGAGATTTACAAGTTTGTAGAGGCAAGACAGGATTTTATTTTATTGATACAATAACGCCTCCCAATGCAGTCCATAATTGGACAGTAACGAATGGTACTATTCTAACTACTAATCCTTTTCAAGCTACAACTATTGAAGTTCTTTGGAACAACCCAGCTAGTATGGGTACTTTGTGTTATAATTATTCTTCCAAATGTGGCACAAGCCCGGATTACTGTATTGATGTAAAAATAGAAAATTCTCCAGCTCCAAAAGCAGGTCCGGATGAGAGCATTTGCGGTTTGGGAAATCAGTTCAAAGGGCAAAAAGATGTCGGGGGACATTGGGTAAAAGTTTCCGGACCAGGAAACGCAACAATAACAGACGTTTTTGACGATAGATCTCCCGTTTCTGTTGATCTTTATGGAACGTACACATTCGTTTGGTCAGAATCAAGATTAGGATGCACAGGTGCAGATACAGTTGTACTTAGATTTAATGATGATCCTAAAAAAGATATTGAATCTTATATCTGTAGTGGTAATAATAAAGATTTTAAAGTGCGTTTCCAAATATCTGGAGGTCAGCCCGCATTCACCATTATAAAAGGTAATGGGACCATAGATGCATCAAACATTTATACATCTAAAGTTATTTTAAATAATTCCATTGACACAGTAATTATTAGAGATGCTAATGGTTGTCAATTTACATTTATACATACCTATGAATGTAAATGCACTAATAGTTTAGGAGATATTAACCCTGATAGATATAATTTATGTGAGGACGGGACGGTTGTCGTTAATTATGATAAAACAAAAGAAGTATTGGATTTAAACCCTGCAGATACCGTGATTTTCTTTATTTGTTCTGACCCAACTAATCCATTTGCAACAAAAATTAGAGATATTACATCTTTCTCTTTTGGATATGATCCATCTTTTGTATTCGGTCAAACTTATTATATTGGTGCAATTCTAGGAAGAAAAGATGGCAAAGGTGGAATTGATGCTTTGCTTGGATGTTTAAGTGAAACAGCAGGTACCGAATTTACTTTTTACCAAACTCCAAAACCTCAAGCGGGTCCTGATGACGCCATTTGTAGAAGCGTATATGATCTGAAAGGAATTCAATCTATCCCTGGAAGTGATATTACATGGCGAGTTATCAGTGGCAATGGAGCCTTGTTTACCGATGCGAAAACAGTAAGTACTCAAGTTAGTGCACAAAGTGGTTTTGGAAAATACCGGTTTGAAATCGAAGAAAGTAATCAAGGAATTTGTATAAGACAAGATGTGGTTGAAATTACATTCAATGAATCACCTGCAGTAATTAATCTTGTTAAGGATTGTGTTCTTGAAGGTGGTGTTGTAACTCCGGATGGAAAATATATTGCTTGTGCAGAAATCAAAGGAGGAACTCCTCCTTATATCTTGTTATCAGGTGGTGGAAAAATAGTTGGAAATACCTGGTGTTCAGATACAATTCTTAGTCCAAATGCATTCACAGTTCAAATACAAGATGCAAATGGTTGTATTTCTTTAATAATAGATGATAATTATAATTGTAAATGCGGAATTATTGATGCTGGCAAATTGGATACTACCTTATTAGTAAAATGTGAGGATGAATGTTATACTATAGCAGAATTGTTAGCTAATTCAATCAATGAGATGATAGATCGAGAAGATGGTGTCATGTTTATTCTTCACAGAGCTAATTATACAAACGCAATAGATACCTTTTATTCATTAAATGATATTATATGTTTTGATAAAAAAAGCATGGTATTAGGAAATGGTAATACATATTACGTATCTAGAATAGTAGGTAATGATTTGGACACTAATGGTATTATCGATTTTAAAGATCCATGTAAACGGGTATCTAATAATCGACCTATAACATGGGAACCATATCCATTGGCAGATGCAGGATCACCAGAAGATGTATGCGGAAAGACTTATAATTTCAAAGCGAATTTGACTTTAGGAAATGGAACCTGGAAGTTGATTTCTGGTCCAGGAACAGCCGCAATAAGTGATATAAATCTTGCAAACTCTAGTGTAACAGTTAGTCAGTTTGGTGCATATACATTTGAGTGGGGTGTGTTTAATTATTCTTGTGATCGTTATGATACGGTAAGAGTAGTATTTCACGATTCACCGGATCTGAGTTTGGTTGATATTGAATGTGATAATACAGCAGAGAATGCAAGGGTAATCATAAGGGCACAGAATGGTGATCAACCTTCATGGGTGTTGAAAGGTGCTTTTGATGGCAGTAATTTATTAAATGGATCATTTAACGGAAATGTATGGACCTCAGATTGGTTTGCATCAAATACCGATTTCACCATAACCATCGAAGATCAATATCAATGTAATTTATTTAAATTACCTGGTGATGCACCGTGTGCATGTATAACGGCCTTAGGTACTCTTGATAAGACACCTATTATATTGTGTGCAGACGGACAAGCCAATGCCAAATATAATGTGGCACCAGGCGTATTGGATGGTAATGACGTAATTCGTTATATGTTGTACGATGGCTTATCAACGGATCCAATAAACGGAACATCGATCTCAGTAAACAGTGATGGAAAGTTTGTTTTTGATCCAAGTAAAATGCAATTAGGCAAGACCTATTATATATCCGTCTTTATCGGAAATATGGATCCTAATACAGGTAACGTGATTCTCTTAGATCCCTGTACATTGTATGATGTGGTACCAGTAACCTGGTATGCCTATCCAGTAGCCGCAATCAACGGTAATAATGTATTAACCTGTGCAGTGACTGGTTTAGCTTTAGATGGATTAAAATCCACAAGTGGATCAGGAAGTCCTTTAAACTTTGCATGGAGTACTCAGAATGGACGAATAGTAGGGCCTGCCAATACAGGAACATCCAATATTGATCGTCCTGGAACCTATGTATTAGATGTAACTGATCCAATATCTGGATGTAAAAACCAAACCAGTTTTGTAGTCACAGAAGATGTGGTTAAACCTACAGTAGCTATAGCGCCACCAAATGTACTTACTTGTGCAGTGACGAATATTAATTTGGATGGAAATGGATCCTCCAGAGGAGCTATCTATGGAGCTAATTGGTCAGGACCTGGTACTATTATAGGAGGAACGACTTATTCACCGACAGTATCGAGTATCGGAAGATATATGCTCCTTGTGACGAATACACAAAATGGATGTAAAGATTCAACGTTTGTGACAGTTACTGAAGATAGAATTACCCCTGTACCATTTATAGAACAAAAAGGAACTTTAACATGTACGGTGAATGAAGTGCAGTTAGATGGATCAAAATCAAAAGGACTGTCAGGCAATATCAATAATTATTCATGGGATGCATTGACAGGAAATATTATATCAGGTCAAGGAAGTTCACAAATCACAGTAGGAAAACCTGGAGGAACATTTAGTTTAACAGTAAGAGATGGAAAAAATGGATGTACAGCATTCGATACAATAACTGTAGATGAATTTGGAAATCCGTTAGCACAAATATTATCAGATCCGCATAATCCAAAATGCTTTGGCGACAGAAATGGATTCATTGATATAAATGGGGTGTTAGATAAAAACAATCAAACTTTAGGTAATATCCAGTATTCCATAAATGGAGGTCCATATACTACTACTCCAAATTTTACCAACTTAACTCAGGGTTCATATACCATTAAAGTAAAAGACGGTAATGGTTGTGCTTTAGAGACTCGTCATGATCTTCTTGAGCCAGAAAAAATGGGAATTAAGGTAATCAAGAGGATTGTTGTGGATCAGGGAACATTAGTCGATTTAGATTCCTTATTATTAGAAATTTCTGGAGGAACACAAGTTGCTAACGGAGGATATTTAGATACAACGTGGTTAAACTTGGATCAAAATATTAATTGGAAGAATAAGTTGCGATATGCTGCAGACACAAGCAGAGAATTTTTAATCACAGGATACGACAAAGAGGGATGTGAAATAAGTGATCGCGTTCGGGTATTGGTAAGAGTTATAAAAGATGTTTGGTGGCCATCAGTTATCTCAGGAAATGGAGATGGTGTCAATGACTTCTTCAATTTATATGGCAAGCGCGTTAGACAAATTAAATTATTAGAAATCTATGATCGTTGGGGTTCAAGAGTATATTCACAAACCAATATTTCTGATGGCAATAAAGGCGGCGATAAGAAAGGGTGGAATGGTATATTCAAAGGTGAAAGAGCATTGCCAGGTGTTTATACTTTTTACTCTGAAGTAGAATACGAAGGATCAAATGGAGCTGATAAATTCCAAGGAGAATTCACTTTGTTGAGATAATTTAAATTGTTGTTAAATAAAGAAAATCCGTTTAGATTTATTTGGGCGGATTTTTTTTAAAGTAAGTGATCAACTTTTTCAAGGTATTAAATTTCAATATGTAAAGCGGGTATTCATAAAATTGAATCAATGATATTAATATATATAATTTTATCAAGTAGATTTTTACGATCGAATATTTGCACCTGCGATCCTAGCGGTGCTCCATGCATTTTGAAAATTAAATCCTCCAGTTATTCCATCAATATTTAATAGTTCACCAGTAAAAAACAAGCCTTTTATTTTTTTACTTTCCATGGTGTTTATATTGATTTCCTTAAGATCAATGCCACCCGCAGTTACTAATTCTTCTTTGTAGGTTGTTTTTCCAGAACATTGAATTTTTTAAATTTCGTGATGCTTCGTATTAATTCTGTTAGTTCTTTTTTATTGATATTACCCCAATTTTTTGAATATCAATGCCACTGATTAACAACAATCGATCATAAAATCTTGCAGGTATTTTAAATGGATTGGCTTTACTGATTTTTGATTTTCCCTATGTTGACTTAAAGTTCATTAATTCATTTTGAATTTCGGTTTGATTCCATTGCGGATATAAATGAATACTTATTTCATATTCATATTTTTGTGTGTAAAGTTCTATGACTGCCCAGGCTGATAATTTCAATGGTGCAGGTCCACTAATTCCACAGTGTGTAATAATTGCAGGACCTGAAATATTTATATTAAATCCCATAATCGAAATGCTCGCATCGAAACTAACACCTTCCAATCCTGCTAATGGAGATTTTACAGCATTAAAACTAAATAGAGAAGGAAGCGGTGAAATGATATTAATGCCTAAAGTTTCCATCCATAGATACGAACTTAACTGTGAATGTCCTTCAGTTGCCATGATTACATTCTTAGCAAAATACGATTGATTTTTATTTACACTTAAAACAAATATGCCATCAATATTTTTGGAAATGTTGTCTACTTGATGCTTAAGATATATGTCAATATCTAATTTTTTACATTCATCAAGCAAGCAGTCAATATTGGTTTGGGATGTATCTGTTGTTGGAAATATTCAACCATCAGATTCTGTTTTCAATGTAACACCTCGAACTTCAATCCAATGGTTAGTGTCTGAAGCATCAAATGTTGAAAAAAGATTTCTCAATTCTTTGGAACCTCTTGGATAATTTAAAACCAATTCTTTGTTGTCAAAACAAGGATGAATGACATTATATCTGCCGCCTCCTGGTATTTTGACTTTGGATAATAGTTTTGTGCTTTTTTCTAATATTAAAACGGATGAATTTGGAAAATGGGTTTTGCAAGAAATTCCAGAGAATATTGCTGATGCACCTCCACCGATAATAATTGTATCGTAAATTATTTGATTTGTCAAATTAGATTAATTTACAATCAAAACTAAAACGAAAGCAAAAGTATTCTGAAATAAAAACAATGGATTTAATTAGTAAAAGTTAACTAAATTAGCTTTAGTCTATGAAAAAGAAGAGCCTGTTATTTATATGATTCTTGAAAGGTTTTAAAGGGAACAGTTTTATAATGGTTGTCCCCAATTTTTTAGTTACTGAGGTATTACTTTTATTTCCTTGAACTATTTATTGCATTACCGAATTAAAATCTGTCTGTTTAAGTCAAACCAAACGAACCAAACGGACTATTCATGCAGCCTCAATTGGGAATTGGTTCAAGTTTTTTAATTTAGAAGGGCAGGCTAAGGAATAAAATAAGAATGTGAGATCAAGAATTTATTATAATTTAAAGTGATATAAAAATCCATTGAATTATTTATAAATAGTTTGTTTTTCAATATATTAGCTTTTTAAATTTGTTTTTTTGATGCTGTGGACATTTCAAGGTTATAAATTTCAAGGATTATTTTATAAGCCCATACAGCGAATTTGGGTATAGTGAGGTCTTATTTGTATATTTGACTCATATAATCCCATTTAAAGGAATAAAAACTTAATTATGCAAAGATTTTTACTGATTTTACTGATTAGTTTATCATTAGGATCCAATCTTCAACTTTTAGCTCAATGTACTCCACCATCCGCTGACAATTGCCAGGATGCCAATGTATTATGTTCATTGGATGAAGTAAATGGCTATAGTTGTTCTAATCCCAATTATAGTAATCCTACAGGATGTAGCCCTTTATGCCCTTCTGGAGGAGGAGCACATAATACTGCTTGGTGGGCTTTCGTGTGTGATGGAGGTTTGGTAACTATTACGATTACTTACCAAAATTGTTCTGTGAATGGTACCGGGGTTCAAATGGGTATCTGGGGTGATTGTGATTGTGCAGAATCTGTTGCATGTAACCCAAATTGTAGTGGTCCGGGACAGTTTACAATTACAGCGCAGTTGACAGCATGCAAAACATACTACTTATTTGTTGATGGGTGTAGTGGTGATGTTTGTGATTTTACAATAACAACTTCTGGAGGTTCAGCTCCACATTTAAGTCCACTTGGGAAAATTAATGATGATGCTGACCGAAAATTAACTGTTTGTAAAGGAGCTTGCGGGGTTAACTTTAAAGTTGATGGTCAAAATGGAGGATGTGAACCAACTTATGAATGGACACTGGATGGAAACATAGTAGGAGGTGATGAAGACAATATTGATTTGGATTTTCCTGATGAAGGAGTTTTTAACTTATGTGTTACAGCGTATATTGGAAATCCATCATCCGGTTCAATTTGTGACCAAGAAGGTCCTGAATGTATAACAATTACGGTTATTCCATATAAAGATCGGGTCGGGGTTGACCGGAGACTATGCGCTGAAGATGTACCATTTCCTTGGCATAATCAAACGGTAACTGAAACCGGTATTTACAGAAATATGTTTACAGATAAAGATTGTTGCATTTATGATTCAGTTGTTAAATTTATAGTACTCCCAATTCCTATTGGTCCAAGTATTTATCATATCGGATGCGATGCCAATGATGTTTATATTGAGCCAACCACCAAAATTCCATATCGTGGATGTTATATGAATGAAGTCATCACTTTCTCTAAGGCCAGCAATCCTTTTAAATGTGATAGTTTTATTGATCTTACTACGGTATTTTTGGAATTTAACCCTGATTTTACGGAAGAATGTGCTAATGGTAAAGTTTTAATTCAACCTAATATTGAAAACTTAACTTTTAGTTGTGGTGGCGGTGAGACTTTTGATTTTAAATACAAATGGTACTTAAAAAGCGATGGTAGAAAAACACCTATTGGCTTTAATGAATCTATTTTAGTTGATAAAAAAGAAGATTATTGTGTTGAGTATACAGTGTTGACAAAATTGGGAACGATTTCAAAAACATGTGTTTTTAATTATTGTGAAAAGATTGATGAAGACCAATTTAAGCCACTAAAGGTTTGTCCAAAAGGAGATTTATTAGTTTGTAGAGGTAAAACCGGAATTTATTTTATAGACACGATAACTCCTCCGAATGCGGTTCATAACTGGTCTATTACCAATGGAACTATTTTGACCACGAATCCATTTCAAGCTACAACGATTGAAGTTCTATGGAACAACCCAGCTAGTATAGGAACGGTATGTTATAATTATTCTTCAGAATGTGGAACAAGCCCTGATTGTTGTATTGATGTAAAAATAGAAAATTCACCTGCGCCAAAAGCAGGACCCGATGAAAGCATATGCGGATTAGCCAATCAGTTCAAAGGGCAAAAAGATGTTGGTGGACAATGGGTAAAAGTTTCAGGTCCTGGAAATGCAATAATTACAGACGTTTTTGACGATAGATCTCCCGTTTCTGTTGATCTTTATGGAACGTACACATTCGTTTGGTCAGAATCAAGACTGGGCTGCACTGGTGCAGATACAGTTGTACTTAGATTTAATGATGATCCTAAAAAAGATATTGAATCTTATATCTGTAGTGGTAATAATAAAGATTTTAAAGTTCGATTCCAAATCTCTGGTGGGCAACCTGCATATATTGTTATAAAAGGGAATGGGACAATCGATGCTTCTAATATTTATACATCTAAAGTTATTTTAAATAACTCAATAGACACTGTAATCATTAGAGATGCTAATGGTTGTCAGTTTACTTTTATTCATACTTACGAATGCAAGTGTACTAATAGTTTAGGTAAATTAATGCCTGACAAATATGTTTTATGTGAAGACGGAACTGTTGTTGTTAATTATGATAAAACAACAGAAGTATTGGATGTAAATCCAGAAGACACTGTGATTTTCTTTATTTGTTCCGATCCAACTAATCCGTTCGCAACTAAAATTAGAGATATTACTTCTTTCTCTTTTGGATATGATCCTTCATTTATTTTTGGTCAAACATATTATATTGGAGCCATACTAGGAAGAAAAGATGGAAGGGGAGGAATAGACGCCCTACTAGGCTGTTTAAGTGAAGCATCAGGTACTGAATTTACCTTTTATCAAATTCCTACGCCGCAAGCTGGTCCAGATGATGCAATTTGTGGCAGCGTTTATGATCTTAAAGGAATACAATCCATCCCTGGAAGTGATATAACTTGGCGAGTCATTAGTGGAAATGGTGCTTTATTTACAGATTCGAAAGCAGCAAGTACACAAGTAAGCGCCCAAAGTGGTTTTGGGAAGTACCGATTCGAAATCGAAGAAAGTAATAAAGATATTTGTATCAGACAAGATATTGTCGAAATTACATTTAATGAATCACCAGCAATCATTAATCTTGTTAAGGATTGTGTCCTTGAAGGTGGTGTTGTAACTCCGGATGGGAAATATATTGCTTGTGCAGAAATCAAAGGTGGAACCCCTCCTTATATTTTGATTTCAGGTGGTGGAAAAATAGTTGGAAATTATTGGTGTTCAGATACCCTATTAAGTCCTAATGCTTTTACCGTTCAAATACAAGATGCAAATGGTTGTATTTCTTTAATCATTGATGATAATTATAATTGCAAATGCGGAATTATAGATGCTGGCAAATTAGATACTACATTGCTAGTTAAATGCGAAGATGAATGTTATACCATTGCTGAATTGTTGGCGAATTCCATCAATGAAATGATAGATCCTGAAGATGGAATTATGTTTATCTTACATAGAGGAAATTATACTAATGCCATTGATACTTTTTATTCATTAAATGACATTATATGTTTTGATAAAACGAACATGGTGTTAGGAAATGGAAATACATATTATGTTTCCAGAATAGTTGGAAATGACTTAGACACTAATGGAATTATCGACTCCAAAGATCCGTGTAAACGAGTATCGAATAACCGTCCTATAACATGGGAACCATATCCATTGGCAGATGCTGGAGCACCAGAAGATATCTGTGGATTGACTTATAACTTTAAAGCCAATTTGACCTTAGGAACT